>OGER01001175.1_pt1 | contig 22225 bp, 17 predicted proteins | sample 1570691 | NCBI WGS metagenome assembly OGER01 (sample SAMEA2582143, study PRJEB24529) | metagenome | biome: Human gut stool | place: China | collected 2011
GGTTCAGCCCTTTCAATTTTAACGTATATGCAAGCCGGTAAGCTTTTATCAGATCCAACGGGCGGAGTAAACCATACAGCACAGAAACAATCCGCAGGTGGTCCTGAATGTAGCCGAGATCGGCCACTGGAATCGTGTCGGTTTGCATGGTTTTGAACACACTCCCGTTATAGGCAAAAAGGGCTTGTTTCATTGGCGTGTCCGCCTGATCGAATTTTTGATAACGGTTGTAATTTTCCTCTGCCAGAGATTTGCTGACTTTCAGTAATTTCTGCAATTCTTCAACACCATATTGTTGCATTTTTCCAACCAACAGATCGGCATCTTGCTGAAATAAAGGCCAAGTAAACGGATAAGTATCTCCCAAAGTTTTCATATCCATAGTTTTGGCCGGCGAAAGGATAATGAGCATAAATTTCGATTTTAACTAACAAAAAATTTCCAATAAATTCATATTGGGTAAAGTTATGGATTTTTCACGGATAATAATTCGTTGTATTTAAAATAATAGCTTATCTTTGCGAGGTATTTGAGAATTGAATCAGTTTGTATTTAAAGCGACTTGCCTTCATGTATAATGTATCGTTAAGTAGACTTTCCTTCAGCTATCAACCTCATTTCGAATTTATTTTTAGACAATAAAGTTTTATACTTAATGAACATTTACATTTCAAATTTAAGTTATGCCGTAAATGATGGCGACTTAAAAGATTTATTTGGGGAATATGGAGAAATTTCCTCTGCAAAGGTAATTACTGATCGTGAAACCGGTAGATCACGTGGCTTTGGTTTCGTAGAAATGGCTGACGATGCACAAGGACAAAAAGCTATCGACGAACTGAATCAGGCTGAATATGATGGAAAAGTAATCAACGTAATCGTCACGCCAAAAGAAAAGCGCCTGATCGTAGATGGCTACAATGTTATTTTTGCATGGGAATCCCTGACGGAGCTTGCAAAAACGAATCTCGATGCGGCAAAGGATAAGCTCATTTCCCTGTTATCAAATTACCAGGGGATCACCGGTGTCAAAACCCTGCTTGTCTTTGATGGCTATAAGGTAAAGGGCAATCATGGCAGTACGACCGTGCAGGAGGATATCGAAATCGTGCACACAAAGGAAAACCAGACTGCCGATCAGTTTATCGAAGCCTATACACATGAAAATGAAGGACAATACCAGATGACCGTTGCCACTTCAGATGGTCTGATCCAGACGATCACACGCGGTGCCGGCTGTCAGATCATTTCCTCCAGAGAGCTATATTCTGCGATGGAAGCAGCTGCAAAAGAGCTGCGGGAAATGTACGATATCAAATAGAGCATAACTGTACCTGTAAATCAACAATTTATGGGTGCAGTTATTTGTATTTATAGGAAATCTATGCTATAATTTGAGTAATTATGACTAGAATAGATATAGTTTGACATAACAGGAGGTTTCAATGAGAGAATATACAACACAGATGGATGCAGCCAGAAAGGGCATTATCACTCCGGAACTTACAAAAGTTGCTGAAAAAGAACATATGCGGGAAGATGAATTACTCCCACTTGTAGCAGAGGGAAAAGTTGTCATTCCTGCAAATAAATTACACACCTGTCTGAATCCAGAAGGAATCGGGTCCATGCTTCAGACGAAGATCAACGTCAATCTCGGCATCTCCAGAGATTGCAAGGATTACGATATTGAGATGAAGAAAGTCATGGAAGCTGTCAATCTCGGTGCACACGCCATTATGGATCTGTCTTCCCACGGAAATACAGAACCGTTCCGTAAGAAGCTGATTGCTGAATGTCCGGTTATGGTTGGTACCGTACCAATCTATGATTCAGTGATTCATTACCAGCGCGATCTTGCAACACTGACCGCGAAGGATTTTATTGATGTGGTACGTCTGCACGCAGAAAATGGTGTGGATTTCGTAACACTGCACTGTGGCATCACAAGAAAGACGATTGACCAGATCAAGAAGCATAAACGGAAGATGAACATTGTATCCCGTGGTGGCTCCCTCGTCTTTGCATGGATGACAATGACCGGAGAAGAGAATCCATTTTACGAATATTACGATGAAATCTTAGATATCTGTGCGGAATACGATGTAACCGTTTCCCTTGGAGACGCCTGTCGTCCGGGTTGTCTTGCCGACGCAACCGATGTCTGCCAGATTGAAGAGCTTGTACGACTCGGTGAACTTACCAAGCGTGCGTGGGAGAAGAATGTACAGGTTATGGTCGAGGGACCGGGACATGTGCCAATGGATCAGATTGCAGCCAACATGAAGGTGCAGCAGACGATCTGTATGGGTGCTCCATTCTATGTACTTGGTCCTCTGGTAACGGATATTGCACCGGGCTATGATCATATTACTGCCGCTATCGGTGGTGCGATCGCCGCACAGGCAGGTGCCGCGTTCTTATGCTATGTAACACCGGCAGAGCATCTGGCATTGCCAAATGTCGATGATGTCAAACAGGGAATCATCGCATCAAAGATTGCAGCCCATGCAGCCGATATTGCAAAGGGTGTGCGCGGAGCACGTGACATCGATGATAAGATGGCAGATGCCCGTCGTGTATTAGACTGGGACAAGCAGTGGGAATGCGCTTTAGATCCCGAAACCGCAAAAGCCATCCGCGCAGACAGAAGTCCGGAGCATGAAGATACATGTTCGATGTGTGGAAAGTTCTGTGCTGTACGAAGCATGAATAAAGCGTTAGCAGGAGAATACATTGACATCTTATAAAAAATGGGAGGGTACTTATGGAAAAAAACGAAGTTTGGGAAAACATAAAGAAATATGCAAAAGTATTTTTTCAGGGTGTAGGATTATTTTTTGCATATGTCTTTCACTACATTGCGGTATTTGCGAAGTTTGTCTATAAGCATTTGAAAAAGCTGTTCAAAAAGCTTTACCGGATTATCCGCAGACATATCCGCAGAGTGAAAAAACATATGAAAGCCGGTGATTACAGTTTACTGTTTTATACCGTGCTTGGGGTTGTGATCTTTATTGTATTGCTGGTTTTACTGATTCACGGAATCTCTGGCAAGAAGAAGACTTCCACCGCTACAACGACGGAAGCAGCCAGCGAAGCTTCCACAACGGAAGAAGTTGATCCACAGGCAGTTCTACGCGAGCAGGCAACGTATATCTACCAGAACAATCCAGATTACCTGATGCTTGTCAACGATACAAACCCGATTCCGGATGGATATACCTTTGAACAACATACTCTGAACAGTGGTTATATCGTAGATGAACGCATCTACAACGATCTGCTTGCAATGCTGGAAGCATGTAACGCTGCCGGAAGTGAGTATACGATCAAGGGTGGCTATATCAGCGCCGATACCGAGGGTAGTGGGGAATATGCAACCGGTCTTGCATTCGATGTAACAGCGCATGATGTTGCAGAGTTAGACCCTGCTGTTGTATCACAGCTTCCAACAAACCAGTGGCTGATGCAGAATTGTTCTTCCTTCGGTTTCATCGTCCGTTATCCAGAAGGTAAGGAAAGCATTACCGGACATAATTTTGAGCCATGGCATTTCCGCTATGTCGGAAGAGATGCGGCTGTCTTTATGACGACGAACAACCTGACATTAGAAGAGTTCTACACTTTGGTAAATGGTGGTTCCGTATCCACAGCCACAGCAACCTCTGCCACACCGGCAGTTGATCCAACCGCTGTGACAGCCGAAGATCCTAGTGCAACAACAGAAGCTACAACGGAAGCAACAACCGAAAATCCGCTGGATATTTTAAATTAGAAATAGAAAGATAGAAAGTATATGAGTAAACCAGATAAACATATGAAAAAAGGACCATACGAACGGGAAATGGCGCGCCGCAGACGGGAACGAAAGCGACGCATCCGTCGTTTCCACCTGATCTGTCTTGGCGTTATGCTCCTTGCATTTATTATTGTGTGTGTAAATATATTTTCGCACAAAAAGAGCATCCGCAAGGAAGCGGTTTCTCTCTATGAAGCGGGAAACTATCAGGAAGCTTTGGACAAATTCAAGGAAGCTTATGCGGAGAAACAATGGTTTTCAGACTCCATCAATGTAGATATTCTGCTATATGAGGCAGACTGCATGATGCAGCTCCAGTTGTTCTCCGATGCGGAGCTGACTTATCTGGATATCCAGAAAAAATACCCGGCTTCCAAGTATGACAAGGAACAGCTTTCCTATCTGTCCGACCTGTCTCATGCGCTTGGCAATTATCAGCGCGGAGATTATGTTTCAACTGTCGCGACTTTCACAAAGGCAGTGGAAAACGGACATAAGGATATCAGTATCTATGCAGCCATCTGTTATGAAAACCAGAAAAGCTATGATAAGATGAAAGAATATCTGGATATCTACGCGAACTATCATGGAATCGATGCATATGTGAATTATAAATATGCATCCTATTATTATGACACCAAAGACTATAATCAGGCATTAACCTATCTTGCACAGGGAGAATCCGCAGGAGACAGTGACTATCTGCAGGAAATCTTATATGCAGAGATCATGTGCTATAAAGAGCTACAAAACTATACCGAAGCATTTTCACGTGCCACTTCCTATATTGCCAAATATCCGGAAGATCAGAAGGGACAGGATTTATACGCCTATCTGGATACCCGTGTGAATGTAAATGAAGTTCCTGTCAATGATCGTTACCACCTGTATTCAGAACCAGAGAATTCCAGCGCAGTAGAGTAACAATAATTTATTTATGTAAACTAAAAGGACATTCTATGTACGAAAATAAAGAAGAAATTGAAAAAGTCATTCTGTTTGCGGTTGATTTAGACAACGGCGAACAGGTTCCAGCCAATCTGGATGAATTGGAAGAACTGGAAGCAACCGCCGGTGCTGAGACACTTGGACGCATGATCCAGAACAAGGATTCCATCGAGAAAGCGACTTATCTCGGAACTGGTAAAGTCGAGGATCTGCGAGACATGGTGGAGCGTCTTGGTGCGACGGGTGTCGTGTGCGATGATGAATTATCGCCGATCCAGATGAAGAATCTGGAGCAGGAATTGGACACAAAGGTCATGGACCGGACGATGATAATCTTAGATATCTTCGCGAAACACGCAACAACACGGGAGGGTAAGCTTCAGGTAGAACTCGCACAGCTCAAATACCGCAGCAACCGTCTGATCGGTATGGGACAGGTAATGTCCCGTCTTGGTGGTGGTATCGGTACGAGAGGTCCCGGTGAGAAGAAGCTCGAGGTCGACCGCCGTCTGATCCGTGAACGGATTTCAAAGCTGTCTGCTGACCTGAAAGACGATATTGCGCACCGCGAGGTAATGCGCAAGCAGCGTCTGAACAGCCATATACCGATTGTTTCAATCGTCGGATATACGAATGCCGGCAAGTCAACACTGCTCAATCATATGACACAGGCAGGCGTCTTAGAGGAGGATAAGCTGTTTGCAACACTCGATCCGACCTCACGGAACTATAAGCTTCCGAACGGGCAGGAGATCATCCTGACGGATACGGTTGGATTTATCCGCAAGCTGCCACATCATCTGATTGATGCATTCCGTTCGACGTTAGAAGAAGCAAAGTTTGCCGATATTATCCTGCATGTGGTCGATATCTCAAATCCACAGGCAGACCTGCATATCCTGACAGTCTACGATACGTTGCGTGAGTTAGGCGTGAAAGATAAGCCGGTTGTCACTTTGTTTAACAAGATTGACAAAATGGATGAGCTTCCGGCAGTGAAGGATTTTCAGGCAGATCATACCTTATATATTTCTGCCAGACAGGAAACCGGATTCGAGAAGATCACGGACGTTCTCGCTGAAATCATCAACCAGAGCCGCATTTACATTGAACAGACGATTCCATACGCCAAGGCAGGCGTGATCCAGCAGATCCGCAAATCAGGCAATCTGTTAGAAGAAGAATACCGCGAGGACGGCATCTTCGTCCGTGCGTATGTCGATGCAGGCACGAAAGGGCTATTATAACATGGAATTACCGATTACTTTTGAACAAAATATGCGAACGCTTCTTCAGGACGATTATGATTCGTATGCGGCGTGTCTCGATCAGCCGATGCATCACGGCATCCGCATCAACACGATGAAGATATCTGTGGAAGAGTTCCTGAAGATTAATCCATTTCATCTGCGCCCGGTTCCATGGTGTGAGAATGGATTATATTACGATGAAACGTTGGATAAGCCATCCAAGCATCCATATTATTTTGCAGGGCTTTACTATATTCAGGAGCCTTCTGCCATGACACCGGCACATGTACTGCCTGTGGAGGCAGGAGACCGGGTGCTCGATATCTGCGCTGCACCGGGCGGCAAATCGACCGAGCTTGCGGCGAAATTGCATGGCACCGGGCTGCTTGTATCGAACGATATCAGTGCTTCGCGTGCGAAGGCATTGCTTAAGAACTTAGAAGTCTTCGGTACAGAAAATGCGCTGATTATCAGCGAAGCACCTTACAAATTAGCCGAGCGTTTCCACGAATATTTTGATAAGATCCTGATCGATGCGCCGTGCTCCGGAGAGGGCATGTTCCGCAAATCTGCATCCATGATCACCGCATGGGAGAATAACGGCAATCAGTTGTTTGCCGACCTGCAGCGAAGCATCTTAGATCAGGTTGTCACAATGCTTAAACCCGGCGGCATGCTGCTTTATTCGACCTGTACATTTGCGCCCCTTGAAAATGAGCAGTCCATCGAATATCTGCTTTCATTGGATGATCGTCTGGAACTGGTGGATTTCCACCCTTACGAAGGTTTTGACCACGGGCATCCGGAATGGGGGAATACTGGAAATGAGACGCTGACACGCTGTGCCAGACTCTGGCCGCATAAGATCGAGGGCGAGGGACATTTTGTATGCCTTGTCAAGAAGCAGGGCGAGCGGGATAACCGCGCCAATTATGGCGATTACCCGGTCAAGCGCGCAAAGCTGCCGGATTCCGTCACCGAATTTTTATCACATACGACACACGAATTTCATCCGGAACGGTTTGAAATCTCAGGCGATAAACTATACTACATACCAGAAAGCTTCCCAACAGTCCGCGGACTCCGGATCTTACGGTGTGGCTTGTATGTCGGCGAGATCAAGAAGAACCGCTTCGAACCGAGCCAGTCACTGGCGATGGCTCTCACGAAGGATGAATTTGATAACTGTCTGGATCTGTCCGCTGACGATACAAAGGTCATCAAATACTTAAAAGGCGAGACGATTGATTTCGATGATACATCTGTCAAAAATGGTTATGTGTTAGTCTGCGTCGATGGATACCCTCTTGGCTTTGGCAAAGCAAGCCAAGGAGTTTTGAAGAACAAGTATTTACCTGGATGGAGGTTGATGTCATGAAGATAGCAGTAATTACAGGTGCCTCTTCCGGTTTGGGAAGAGAGTTCGCCAAACAGATCAATCAGCATTTTGTCACACTTGACGAGGTCTGGCTGATCGCACGAAGAGAAGAACGATTGAATGAATTAAAGGAATCCCTGCACGGTGTCCATGTACGGACAATTCCGATTGATCTGTGCGACCGGGATGCCGTTGGGACTTACGAGGAAATGCTGCAGAAATTCCATCCACAGATCCGCGTGCTTGTGAATGCTGCTGGATATGGAAAGATGGGCTATGTCGAGCAGATCTCCGAGGAAGATTTGGCGGGCGAGATCCGGTTGAACTGTGAATCCCTGACACGTATGACGAAGATTTCCCTTCCATACATGGCGAAGCGTTCGAATATCATCAATATTGCAAGCTCCGCTGCATTTATGCCGCAGCCAAACTTCGCGGTCTATGCAGCAAGCAAATCCTATGTGCTTTCATTCTCCAGAGCCTTGCATCAGGAATTGAAGAAGCATGGGATCGTTGTAACCGCTGTCTGTCCGGGACCGGTAAACACGGAGTTTTTTGATATCGCAGAAAGCTATACCAAGACCAAAGGATATAAGGTTATCCTGCGTGCCAATGCAGGCAAAGTCGTTACACTTGCCATAAAGGATGCAATGAAAGGAAAGACCGTATCAACGTATGGAGTTGTCATGAAGGCATTCCGAGTTGTGACAAAGATTATTCCGCATGGCTTAATTGTTCCATTCATACACTAAACAGCTTGATATATCTAAAATAAAGGACAGACTTATTGCAATGAAAAAGAAAGAAAAAGGCCAGTATGGCTATATTGATTATTACAAAAAAGGAAAGCTGCTTGTGACGTTGATCCTTGCGATCATGATTGCTTCGATCATTCTTTCCATGCTGCTTGCATTTGGTGACACCGGACGTATCGGTATTATATTCGCGATACTCCTTGTTCTGCCGTTTGCAAAGTTTCTGATTGCCTATATTATGTGTGCGAAATTTCAGACGATGCCGCAGGATGTTTATGACGTGGTACACGGGCAGACCGATGAGACGGACATGATCTACGATCTTGTGATTACACAGACCGAGGGGATGCATTACTACGATGCGGTCTGTGTCAGAAACGGAAGTGTGTACGCGCTTGTATTAGATAAACATTTCAAGGAAGAGAAGAAGGAATACGAGACATTCATGCAACAGGCACTTGCAAACAGCAAGTACAAATACATTGTTCACCTGTACACGGATACGGATGCCTTTGCGAAGAAGATTCATAGCATCGGTGAACCGAATGACAAGACAAAATTAATTGACCAGTATATGCGGGAACAGATACTGACGTTCTGCGTGTAGCAAGGAGGAACCCGGGTATGCAGGAGCTTACCATCACGGACTTGGAAGCCGGACAGCGTTTAAATAAATACATGATGAAATACCTGAATCAGGCGCCTTCTTCCTTTATCTACAAGATGCTCCGCAAGAAAAACATCACCAGAAACGGCAAGAAAGCATCCGGTGATGAAATCTTAGAATGCGGCGATGTAATTAAATTATTTCTGGCAGATGAGACAATTGAAAAGTTCCGTGTTGTAAAATCCGCAGGTTCGGCAACTTCCGATGGTTCCGCACAGGCCTCCAGACAGAAACCGGGAATCACGCTGCAGATCCTCTACCAGGATCCAGATATCTTAGCGGTGCATAAGCCTGTCGGCGTCCTATCACAGAAAGCAAAAAAGGATGATTACTCTATCAACGAAGCAATCGTTGATTACTGCCTTTCCATGCGGATTCTAACCGTGAAACAGTTAGAGACGTTTCACCCGTCGATCAGCAACCGCTTAGACCGGAATACCTCCGGCATTATCCTTGCCGGAATCTCGTTGAAGGGCAGTCAGATGTTAGCCCGCATATTAAAGGGGCATACATGTGAAAAATATTACTACACGATCGTAGCCGGAGAGATGAAACAGCGCATCCATGAGAAAGCCTATATCGTAAAGGATACAAAGAAGAATCAGTCTAAGATACAGAAACTCGAAAGTCCCGGTGCGTCAATGATCGAGACTGCATTTACACCGCTTTGCGTAAAAAATGGCTTTACCTTGTTGCAGGTACAGCTTTTTACCGGAAAATCGCATCAGATCCGTGCGCATCTGCAATCACTCGGCTATCCGATGGCAGGCGATACGAAGTACGGCAATCCGGCGGTAAACCGGAAGCTTCGCGAGCGATACCATCTGAACCATCAGTTACTCCACGCAGGCAGACTTGTATTACCGGATATCCCGGAAATCACAGATCCGTTGCCGGCAGAATTTCAGAAAGTAGCGGATGGGCTGGGGTTGAAACTGCCTGCAAATCACTAAATATCATGGATCAACGGAGATAAAGTCCATACGTATTAACATTTCATAATATAGCACAACAAATAGAAAGCACAACAACATGCCAACATGGAATTCCAGAGGATTACGCGGTTCCACCTTAGAGGAACTCGTCAATCTGACCAACGAATTATATACAGAGAAAAACTTAGCGCTCATGCAGAAGATTCCGACACCAATCACGCCTGTCAAGATTGATTCGGAAAGCGGGCAGATCAAGCTTGCTTATTTCGAGAAGGATTCCACCGTCGACTATATCGGGGTGGTACAGGGCGTTCCGGTCTGCTTCGACGCAAAGGAGTGCGCGACAGATACATTTCCACTCCGGAATATCCATGAACACCAGATTCATTTCATGCGGCAATTTGAGAAGCAGCGGGGCATAAGCTTCTTGCTTGTGATGTTTACCGCACGCAATGAGTTTTATTATCTGCGGCTGTGTGAGTTAGAAACCTATCTTGCCCGGGCCGAGCAGGGACATGCAAGGAATTTTAAATACGAGGAATTAAATCCCGCCTATTTTATAAAGTCACAATCCGGGGCACCGATTCATTATCTGAAGGGGCTGCAACTGGATTTGCAGGAAAGAGAGGACTAAACGATGTATCAATATTACCGTGTAGCAGCCGCAGTTCCGGACATGCGTGTTGCGGATACTGCTTATAATGTCGACCAGATGCTTCAAAAAGTGGAAGAAGCAAAACAAAAAGGCGTCAATCTGATTACATTCCCGGAGCTGTCTGTCACCGGATATTCCTGTGGGGATTTATTCCTGCAGCAGACGCTGCTTACAGAAAGCAAAAAAGAAGCTGCCCGTTTTGTACAGACAACCGCAGATTGTGATATGGTTGTTGTATTCGGTATGCCGCTTTCGATTGCAAATGCGCTCTATAATGTCGCTGTGACCGCATACCGCGGACATATCTACGGCATCACCGTCAAGACATTTCTTCCGAATTACAACGAATTCTATGAGAAACGCTGGTTTTCTTCTGCACGGGAATTATCAACAGATCATATCTATGCCTCTGAATTACTTGGCTCTGTTAAATGTGATTATGATATTCCGCTCGGCAATAACCTGATTTATCATCTGCCGGATGCATTCTGCTTTGGCGCAGAAATCTGTGAGGACTTATGGGCACCAATCCCCCCATCTGCATTTATGGCAATGAGCGGGGCAGAGCTGATTTTAAACCTTTCCGCAAGCAACGATACGATTGGAAAGCGTGAATACCGCGAGAAGCTTGTAAAAGAGAAATCAACCTCTCTGATGTGCACCTATCTCTATGCGAGCGCCGGAGCAAACGAGAGTACAACCGACCTGATTTTCTCCGGTCACTGCATGATCTGCGAGGGCGGAAAGATGCTTGCCGAAAACAGCAGGATTGCGGAAAATAACTATCTGCTTGTCGCAGATATTGACATCGAACGGATTCAGTCAGACCGCCTGAAAGGAAAGACCTATCAGGACTGTGCGGGCACCTATGGCAGCGCGGTTTCGATGCGTCAGATCCTGATTCCGGTATCCGAAGCTTTTGAAAGCGACGGAAGTCTTCGCAGCGTCAACCCACACCCATTTACACCGGGCGATACAAAGAGACGTCAGAAGCGTTGTATGGATATCTTCCATATGCAGATCGGCGGACTTGCCAAGCGGCTTTCCATCTGTGGCGGAAAGATGGTGATCGGTGTGTCCGGTGGTATGGATTCCACCTTGTCACTGCTTGTGGCTGCACAGACCTTGAAGAAGATGGGGCTGCCTGCTACGAATCTGACCGGAATCACGATGCCAGCCTTCGGCACGACGAACCGCACATACCAAAATTCCCTAACCCTGATGCAGACACTCGGCATCACCGTGAAGGAAATCCCAATCAAGGATGCATGTATAATACATTATGCGGACATCGGACATGATATGGAGATCAAAGACATTACTTATGAGAATGTGCAGGCACGCGAGCGGACACAGGTGCTGATGGACTATGCGAATAAAATCGGTGCCATCGTCGTCGGAACCGGAGATCTGTCAGAGCTTGCCCTTGGCTGGTGTACCTATAACGCCGATCAGATGAGCATGTACGGCGTCAATGCCAGCATCCCGAAGACACTTGTCAAATGGATGATTGCCAGCGTGATCGAATGTAACATCTTTCCGGACAGCACGGAAGTCCTGAAGGATATCATCGATACCCCAATCAGTCCGGAGCTTCTTCCACCGGATGAACACGGCAACATCGTGCAAAAGACCGAAGATTCGGTCGGTCCTTACGAGCTGCATGATTTCTTCCTGTACTATGTCATGCGTTTTGGATACAGCCCGGAGAAGATCTTCTATCTGGCAAAACGTGCATTTGCAGGAACCTATGATGCTGCAACCATCTTAAAATGGATGAAAATGTTCTATCGCCGTTTCTTCGCCCAGCAGTTTAAGCGGAGCTGTATGCCGGATGGCGTGAAGGTCGGTAGTGTATGCTTATCCCCACGTGGCGACTGGCGTATGCCAAGCGACGCATCCGTGCAGATCTGGATGCGGCAGTTAGAGAAACTCGCAGATTAAGAATTTATTTTCGTACTACATGCAACCTTTTGCCGGGTTGTGAAGTGTTATATATAGTAAAGGTAGTAAAGGATTGGGAGAAATTGTAATATGGATTTGGAGACAATAGCGCTTATTGCCATGGGAGGATGCTTATTTCTGTGGCTTGTTGTGAATTTCATCATCACGCTTCATAATGTCCGCAAAGCAAAAGCTGCGGGGCTTACCGTACAGGTACAATGTGAAAAATGCGGAACGATATATGAAGTAACCGGAAAAGAGGCAACACGCCCGGCTATGATAAAATATAAGAAGAGCAGTCGTACCCATATATCAAACGGTGCTTTTGTAAATACGCAAAAGTACAGCCATTATGCAAAGAAATTTTATTGTCCTTGCTGTGATAAGAAGACTTACGGCAAGGTACTTGATATTCAGGAACTACAATATGAGGGACAGGATAGTACAATAAAAGAACTCGGAAAAGGCTTTTTGCGTATGGTCATTGGCTGCACGATTATCCTGATTCTTGCACAAATCCCTTTACAGATCGGGAAGAAACAGAGGGAACGTGAAGTGCAGCAGATGAAGGAGCAGCAATATGAAGATCTTAAGAACAAAGCAGATAATCGAAATTAAAAATGTACGGCATTTAAAATTTGTACGATATATTCTGACTTTGTGTTTTCTGCTTTTTATAGTTGTGGGCATAACCGGCTGCACAAAAGAGTATACCGCGGACGATATCAAATCATATGCCAAAGAAACGTTATCCATAAGAAGAGTTACTGTGTATATAATCCCCCATGAATATAAAGATGAGGATGGATACACGGATATTTTATGGACTGTGAAAGATAAGAAAAACAACATTACATTCCATGTATTGGATAACACCTTCTATGGCGTGGAAAGCGTAGCCAATATGCTGTTGGATGATTATGACGACTGTGTATTTGCCGCGTATGCAGATAAGCTTCCAACTGATATTTTATCTTATGAAATAACAGAAAGCGACCAAACGCATCTGACAAATGCCGAAATCGTTGCTGAATATACAAACGAGACAGAACTTAACGCATGCCTTTGCGCTTTGCAGGATGTATATACATTCTATGAAGAAAAAGGGTTTGATGATCTAGTTATTGGATATACATTACATTATCAACCACCAGAAAACAACATGGATGCGGAATCGGATACCGAAGGAAAAGAATACACCGGTGTTCTTTCCGATATTCCAACTTTATCTGAATTCAAATAATATAACTAATGAATACAAAAACGCGCAGTACAAACTGCGCGTTTTTTACAATAAGTCTGTTCAACTACCTTCCTAGATAAAAGTCGAACATTTATTCGAAAAAAGTATTGACAAAAGAACAGATGTTCTGTATAATTCAATCATCGAACAGATGTTCATCAGATGAAACAGCAACAGGGAGGAAACAGATATGAAACATAAATTAATTTTTGGACTTAGTCTTGTACTTATCATTTGTATAATATTTGGTGTCAACAACAAAAAGCAGAACCCGGAAGCAGCAACATCCAATCAGAAATATTATGCCTGCATCACGATTGATGAAGACGAAACACTCTGGACAATTGCAGAAGAGCATTATTCCGAAGAATATAACAGTTATCAGGAATACATCGATGAAGTCAAGTTTATTAACAACCTGACCGATGATACGATTTATCGTGGAGCCAAGCTGGTAATTCCTTACTACGCAGCCCCATTATAAATAAATTCCATACCATACCTTATTTGAAGCCGGAACGTAAAACCTTCCGGCTTTTTTCAACAAATTTCCTGCCATATCGGTTGAAAGTTAAACCGATTTCTTATATAATAATTTAATTGTGGGATTGGAATACATACACCCACAAATTATATAAGAAAGAGGAAATACAAATGAACAGCGTGTCAATTCCAACTATGGAGCCGGATAGACAATACTATTTCATGAACCAGTGCAAAACACTTGTACTTGAGAAAAAGGCAGCATTGAATCGACCACTTACCTACAACATCCAGACCTTTGGATGTCAGATGAATTCCCACGACTCAGAGAAGCTCAAAGGCATCATGGATGAGATCGGATATGAAGAAGTGGACGACGAGGCAGCTGACTTTGTAATCTTTAATACATGTACGATTCGCGAGAATGCGAATCAGAAATTATACGGACATCTCGGCCACGTCAAGACATTAAAGAACAAAAACAAAGACATGATCGTGTGTCTGTGTGGCTGCATGATGCAGGAGCCACATGTCATTGAGACATTGAAACAGAAGTATAAATTCGTAAATATTATCTTCGGCACACATAACATCTACAAATTAGCAGAGCTTATTTACAGCTATTTAGAGACAGGCAAGCAGACAATCGAAGTCTTAGATGAGACAAAACAGACCGTCGAACAGCTTCCTAGAAAGCGGAAATATACATTTAAGTCCGGCGTCAATATCATGTATGGATGCAACAATTTCTGTACGTACTGTATCGTGCCATATGTACGCGGACGTGAACAGAGCCGCAAGAAAGAAGAGATTCTGGCAGAAGTAGAAGCACTTGCCAAGCAGGGAATTTCCGAAGTTATGTTGCTTGGTCAGAATGTAAATTCCTATGGCAATATCTATGAATACAAGGACGGAAAGATTGTTGAAGTGGACGAGAAAGATCGTGTAACATTTCCACAGCTGCTTACGGAAGTGTGCAAAATTGACGGCATCGAGCGTGTACGCTTCATGACCAGTCATCCGAAAGATCTGTCAGATGAGCTGATTGAGGTAATGGCAGAAGAGCCGAAGATCTGCAAGCATCTGCATCTGCCTGTACAATCAGGTTCCACTAACATATTAACACGCATGAACCGTCGCTATACGAAGGAACAGTACCTTGCGTTAGTTGACCGGATTCGTGCCAAGATGCCGAACATCTCCCTGACAACCGATATCATCGTCGGATTTCCGGGTGAGACAGAAGAAGATTTCGAGGATACACTGGATATTATCCGTAAAGTAAAATATGATCAGGCGTTTACATTTATCTACTCCAAGCGCACCGGAACACCGGCTGCAACAATGGATAATCAGGTGCCGGAAGATGTCATCAAGGAACGTTTTAACCGTCTTCTGACATTAGTCAACGAGATTTCGAATGCACAGATCAAGCGGTTTGCTGATCAGGTAAAGCCTGTGCTTGTGGAGGAAGTAAATCATCACGATGCATCACTTGTAACCGGACGAACCGAAGAGAATGTAACGGTACATTTTCCGGGAACTGCCGATATGATCGGAACGACTGTCGATGTAAAGCTGACAGACTGTAAGGGATTTTACTTCATGGGTGAAAGGATTGGGTGATTGGCGTGGCAAAGCTATCTCCTATGATGGAGCAATATGTTGCAACTAAAGAAAAATATAAAGACTGTATTTTATTTTACCGTCTCGGTGATTTCTATGAGATGTTCTTTGATGATGCAATCTTAGCATCCAAGGAACTTGAAATTACACTAACCGGAAAAGACTGCGGTATGGAAGAGCGGGCACCGATGTGTGGGATTCCATTTCATGCAGCAGATACTTATATCAATCAGCTTGTAAAAAAAGGCTACAAGGTAGCAATCGGCGAGCAGGTCGAAGATCCCAAGCTTGCCAAAGGACTTGTAAAGCGTGAGGTCATACGGATTGTAACACCGGGTACCAATTTGTCTTCCGAAAGTCTGGAAGAGTCCAAGAACAATTACCTGATGTGTATTTCCTATGTTGGGAAAAACTATGGTATCTCCGTTACGGATCTGTCAACTGGTGTATTTAAGACCTGCCAGATACAACAGGCAGAAAAGGTCGTTGATGAGATCAATAAATTCCAGCCATCTGAGGTATTATATCAGGCTGGCGTAGAACAGGTAGAAGAGATTCACGCCGTATGTGAGCGGTTGCAGGTATCTCATACCGAAGCACCGGACTATTATTTTAACTTAGAAACAGACGAAGAAACATTAAAGCGTCAGTTTCACATCAACAGTATCGAGGGACTCGGGTTAAAGGACAGCCCGGCTTGTGTTGCTTCCTGTGGTGCATTGATGCAGTATCTGCATGAAACACAGATGAGTTCCCTGTCACATATCAACCATATCGAGACGTATTCTGTGGATTCCTTTATGATTTTGGATTCCGCAACCAGACGGAATCTGGAACTTACTGAAACCTTGCGGGATAAGCAGAAGCGTGGTTCTCTGCTTTGGGTACTCGATAAGACAAAAACTGCAATGGGTGCCAGAAAACTGCGTGAATTTGTCGAACAGCCACTCTTATATAAGGATGCGATTGAAAAACGTCTGGATGCAATCGAAGCGATCAACAAAGAGCTGATCGTTCGGGAAGAACTGCGCGAATATTTGAATACGATTTACGATCTGGAGCGTCTACTGACACGAATCGCACTGAAGACTGCCAATCCAAGGGATTTACTCGCTTTCAAGACATCCATTCAATATCTGCCGGATATTTATAATCTGCTCCGTGAGCTTCCTTGTGAACGTATCAATGAAATTTACGAGGATTACGATAGTCTGGAAGATCTGTATGATCTGCTCGAACAGGCAATCGTGGAAGAACCTCCGGTTTCTATCAAGGAAGGTGGTATCTTCAAACAGGGATACCGCGACGAGATTGACGAGCTGCGTCTGGCAAAAACCGAATGTAAGACATGGCTGGCGGATCTGGAGTCAAAAGAACGGGAAAAAACAGGAATTAAAGGTCTGAAAATCAAATATAACAAGGTCTTTGACTATTATTTTGAGGTGACAAATTCATTCAAATCCTTAGTTCCAGATTATTTCATCCGCAAACAGACGCTGGTAAACGCCGAACGTTTTACGACAGATGAATTAAATACTCTTTCTGGCAAGATTCTTGGCGCAGAGGATAAGCTATATGCGCTCGAATACGACTGCTATGTGGAATTAAGAGAAAAACTTGCCGCAGCCCTTGTCCGTGTACAAAAGATGGCTGGATACATTGCAGAATTAGACGCCCTTTGTTCCCTTGCATATGTCGCTGACAAGAACAATTATGTCCGTCCATCCTTAAATACCGATGGCGTGATTGATATCAAAGGCGGCAGACATCCGGTTGTTGAGAAAATGCTTGCAAACGACAGCTTCGTGGAAAATGATACTTACCTGAATAATGCCGAAAGCCGTATCTCGATCATTACCGGACCTAATATGGCAGGTAAATCCACCTATATGCGTCAGACTGCATTGATCACGCTGATGGCCCAGATTGGTTCCTTTGTCCCTGCAGAGTCGGCGAATATTGGACTCTGTGACCGGATATTTACCCGTGTCGGTGCATCGGACGACCTCGCAAGCGGACAATCAACATTTATGATCGAAATGAATGAAGTTGCAAATATCCTACGCAACGCAACGAAAGACAGCCTTCTTATCTTAGATGAGATCGGACGTGGTACATCCACTTTCGACGGTCTTTCGATTGCATGGGCAGTTGTTGAATACATTGCCGATCCAAACATATTAGGCGCAAAGACATTATTTGCAACGCATTATCATGAGCTGACAGAATTAGAAGGAAAGCTTTCCTCCGTCAATAATTTCTGTATTGCTGTACAGGAAGAGGGCGACGACATTGTGTTCCTCCGCAAGATTATCAAGGGTGGTGCAGACCGGAGTTATGGTATACAGGTAGCCAGACTTGCCGGTGTGCCAGAACCAGTTTTGAAACGGGCACGCGAAATCTGCAATGAGCTGATTGACTCCGATATCACAACGAAGGTAAAAGATATCGACATCAAGCCGGCACTTTCTGAGCAACCAAAGAAAAAAGAGACAAGATCTTCGGACTATGAACAGCTTTCTCTGTTTTCTTCCCCTGTGGAGATGACGATTGCCAACGAGTTAAAAACGATGGATCTGAATAATATGACACCGATCAAGGCAATGTTATACTTGCAGGAATTACAGGAACGTCTGAAACAGCAGTAACCGATGCCATTGTTTATGAACAACTATGAGGGTACATAACATATGATTAGAGTATTAGATAAAGCGACCATCGATAAAATTGCAGCCGGCGAAGTTATTGAACGTCCATCCTCTGTCGTAAAGGAGCTTTTGGAAAATGCCATTGATGCTGGCTCCACCGCAGTGACCGTTGAGATTAAGGACGGCGGAACTTCCTTTATCCGCGTGACCGATAACGGTTGCGGCATTCCAAAGGAAGAAGTGCGCATGGCATATATGCGTCATGCAACAAGTAAGATTGAACATGCGGAAGACTTAAATTCCATCCTGTCGCTTGGTTTCCGTGGTGAGGCACTTTCTACGATTGCAGCCGTCTCACAGACGGAAATGATCACAAAAACCGCGACCGACCTGACTGGAATCAAATATGTCATCCACGGTGGAAAGGAAATCGAATACAAAGATGTCGGTGTGCCAAACGGCACCACGATTGTTGTTCGGAATTTGTTTTTCAATACACCGGCACGTAAGAAGTTTTTGAAGTCTGCCATGACAGAAGGTTCCTATATTTTTGACCTTTTGACACGAATTGCACTGTCACATCCGGAAATATCCTTTAAACTGATTGCAAACGGACAGACACGTATTGATACTTCCGGAAACGGAAAGCTGAAGGATACAATCTATCAGTTATACGGCAGAGATATCACTGCCAATCTGATTCCAATTGATTACACTGACGGTGATATTCATCTGTCTGGATTTATCGGCAAGCCTTTTATCGCAAGAGGAAACCGTGGACTTGAAAATTATTTTATCAATCACCGGTACATTAAAAGCAACGTCATAAACCGCGCGATTGAAGAAGGTTACCGTACCTTTGTAATGCAGCACAAATTTCCATTTACCGTGCTATATCTGGATCTGCCACAGGAAAAATGCGATGTCAATGTCCATCCGACCAAGATGGAATTCAAATATGATAACGAGAAGAAGCTGTTTGAGGTCTGTTGTACAGCCGTAAAGCTGGCTCTGACCCACAAGGAGATCATACCGAAAGAGGGAGAAAAACCAATTGCCTCCCCTGTGATTTCCCACCCGGAGCAAAAACCCGCAGAGCCTTTTGAGGTGAGACGGGCACAGTCACAGACGATTCCACAGAAAAACGTCCGTGCCGGAAGCTACAGTCCGACTTACAAGATTCTGGAATCTCTTCGGAAAGCAGAAGAGCAGGAAGCTGCCAAGAATGGAACACCGATCCCGAACATCGCTGATATGGTTGCCGACGATGGCGTTGTATATGCACCATCTGCACAAGCACCGCAGCCGAACAAATCAACCACTTCAGCTCAGCCAATACAGCAGCAGAGCGGTTCAACAACTGCTCAGGCAGTACGGCAGGGCAATTACGCAGCAACTGCGTCTCAGACTGTGCAACAGAATAGTACAACGTCTCAGCCAGACAATTCTGAGCCAACACAGGTCCAGCCAGCGGAACCATCCAACAAGCCGGATCTGTCTAAAATGGACAAAAATTCAGCAGCCTACAAATACACGGTTGGCAAGCAGGAAACGCTCTTTGACGATGATTTTCTGACGGAAAAAGCGCGGCTTTCGCACCGTGTGATCGGTCAGGTATTTGAGACATACTGGCTGATTGAATACAATGACAATCTTTATATCATGGATCAGCATGCCGCACATGAGAAGGTAAAATACGAAGAACTGATGGAAAACCTCAAGAATAAACAGGTGTTTTCCCAGCAGCTCTTACCGCCTATGGTAATTACCGTTACCTATGCAGAGCGGCAGGCAATCTTAGATAACTTTGATTTGTTTATGAAAATTGGCTATGATATCGAGGAATTTGGCGGCAATGAATTCAAGATCAACGCAATTCCATCCAACCTTTTTGGTCTGCATGGACGGGATATGTTCTTAGAGTTTGTCGGCTCCCTGATTCAGAATTCCGGTTACATGTCGAATGATATTTTTGTCAAGAAATTATCTACTATGGCATGTAAAGCGGCAGTAAAGGGAAATATGAAGTTATCCTTTCAGGAAATTGATGCCTTGGTTGACAAGCTGCTCAGTCTGGAAAACCCATATACGTGTCCACACGGCAGACCAACCATCATCTCTATGAGTAAGACCGAACTGGAAAAGAAATTCCACCGTATCGTTTCATAATCCTTGCGGACAAACACACAAAATGAAACAATACCTACATCAATTATGACAAATACAGAAAAAAAGAACAATTTAATCATACTGACCGGCCCAACCGCAGTCGGAAAGACAGCGCTTTCCTTAAAGCTTGCAAACGATGTAGGCGGAGAGATCGTATCCGCCGATTCCATTCAGGTGTACAAACATTTTGATATCGGTTCAGCGAAGATTCTACTAGAAGAAATGCAGGGCATCCCGCATCATCTGATTGATATCTTAGAACCAAAGGACAGTTTTAATGTTATGGAATTCAAGAAATATGCAGAAGAAGCGATGGCTGGTATCTATGAGCGCGGACATATCCCGATCATCACTGGAGGAACGGGATTTTATATTCAAGCTCTTTTATATGATATTTCCTTTGATGAAGAAACCGAGGATGGCTACCGAAAAGAATTAGAAACCCTTGGAGACGAAAAGGGAAACGATTGTCTGCACACGATGCTTGCAGAATGTGATCCGGAATCCGCCGCAGCAATCCATGCCAATAACCGGCAACGTGTGATCCGGGCATTGGAATATTTCCATCAGACTGGAAAGAAATTTTCGACACACAATGAGATCGAGCGTGAGAAGACGTCTCCATATAACTTTGCATATTTTGTGCTGACAAGAAACCGTGCAGCCTTGTATGAGACAATCGAGCAGCGCATTGACGAAATGCTTGCCTCCGGGCTTGTGGAAGAAGTTCGTTCTTTAGTCGACACCTACCATTTGACCACAGAGGATACAAGCATGCAGGGGATTGGATATAAAGAAATCCTTGGATACCTGAACGGCGAATACGATCTGCCAGAAGCCATCCGGATATTAAAACGCGACACCAGACACTTTGCAAAGCGTCAGCTTACCTGGTTTCGGCGGGAACGGGACGTAATCTGGCTCGACAAGGATATCTTAAACACAGACCAGAAGCTGGAAGATGCAATCATGACGCATCTTGCAGAGAAAAATATACGATAATTTTACAATGATCAATTACAGGAGAATATTATGAGTGCAACCGATGAAATTAAAAACTATTATTTAAGTCTTGGCATCAAAGAATCGGTCTACGATTTCTGCGAAGCAACCGAACAGGCATTGCTTCCAAGATTTCAGGAGATCGACCGCATTGCAGAACAAAACCAGATTAAGGTAATCTCTGCTATGCAGAAAGCTGGATTTTCAGAGTCCCATTTGAATGGTACGACCGGATACGGCTACAACGACCGCGGAAGAGAAGCAGTCGAAGAGATTTACGCCCATGTATTTCACACCGAGGACGCATTGGTACGTCAGCAGATTACCTGTGGTACCCATGCACTATCCATTGCCCTGTCCGCGAATTTGCGTCCGGGCGATGAAATCTTGTCCCCGGTCGGAAAAGTGTATGATACTTTAGAGGGAGTTATCGGCATCAGGGAGTCCAAGGGATCTCTTGCCGAATTCGGCATTACATTCCGCAAAGTTGATTTATTGCCAGATGGCAGTTTTGACTATGATAACATTAAGAAAAACATCAACGAGAAGACAAAGCTGATCGAGATCCAGCGTTCCAAGGGATACGATGTACGTCCAACCCTTTCAGTCGAACAGATTGGTGAACTGATTGCATTTGTGAAATCCATCAAGCCAGACGTGATCTGTATGGTTGATAACTGCTACGGCGAATTCGTTGAGACAATTGAGCCATCCGATGTC
>OGER01001188.1_pt1 | contig 21982 bp, 20 predicted proteins | sample 1570691 | NCBI WGS metagenome assembly OGER01 (sample SAMEA2582143, study PRJEB24529) | metagenome | biome: Human gut stool | place: China | collected 2011
CAATCTGCTGGATATCTCCCGTAAACACCATCTTCGTACCTTCGCCTGCACGGGTAATGATCGTTTTTATTTCATTCGGGGTCAGGTTCTGCGCTTCGTCAATGATACAGTACATTTCACTCAAACTACGTCCGCGGATAAATGCCAGCGCTTCAATCACCAGTTGCTCGCTCTTCTGCATATCTTCGATACGTTTCACTTCGGTCGAGTTAGCGGCAAACTGACGTTTGATCACATTCAGGTTGTCAAACAGCGGTTGCATATATGGAGCAACTTTTTCCTGTGCGTCTCCCGGAAGGAAACCGATATCCTTGTTGGACAACGCCACCACCGGACGTGCCAGCAATACTTGCTTATAATCAGTCAACTTACCTAAAGCTGCCGCTAAAGCCAGCAATGTCTTACCCGTTCCTGCCTTTCCTGTCAATGCCACCAGTTTGACGTTCGGATCGTTCAGTATCTCGAAAGCAAAACTCTGTTCGGCATTGCGAGGTTCAATGCCATAGTTGCGTCCCTTCGTGACGCGGCAAATGGAATGGGTAAAAGGATTGTATCGTGCCAGTACACTGTTCCGGTCACTTTTCAGAACGAAGCATTCGTTAGGATGAATGACGTCTTTAAAGTCAAATTCACTCAGGTCGATGCCTTCTTTGGAGGAATAGATACGGTCGATTAATGCCGGATCCACGTTTTCAAAGATCTCATTGGATTTCTCGAATATATCGACATTGGATACTTTATCTGTAATATAGTCTTCGCTGGTAATACCGATGGAACGTGCCTTCATACGCAGATTCACATCCTTGGTCACTAAGATAGCCGGAGTCTTCGGATATTTACCCGCCAGATATTCAACGGCTGCCAATATCAGATGATCGGGTTTCTTCACCGGAAAAGATTCATGAACTTTGGGAGCATCCACATTGCCGGGGACAATGAACAGGCGTCCCAATCCTTCTCCCAGACTCACTCCTTTAGAGAAAAGTTCGTCACTTGTCAGCAAATCCAGTTCCCGGACAAACTCACGGGCATTGAAATTAATCTGCTCGTTTCCTTTCTTGAACTTGTCCAGTTCTTCCAGTACGACAAGGGGGAGATAAATATCATTTTCCTGAAAATTCTTCAAACAATTATAGTCGTGAAGAATAACATTTGTGTCAATTACAAAATTTTTCTTAGTTCCCATGATTTCTTAGATTTTAATGTTGATATTTGCAGTCTCATTCATCAATCCTCCGTTTACAGTTGGAATGATGGTTCTAAAGATAAACAATTTTGCGAGCAATAAAGATTGCCCGGAGTTAAATATTATAAAACATGGATTATCAGAACACTTTAAAGTACTTATATGAAAGTGCACCGATGTTTCAGCAAATAGGTGGTAAAGCATATAAGCCAGGTTTAGAGACAACACACAAATTGGACGAACATTTAGGTCATCCGCATCAAGAATTCAGAACGATACATATCGCCGGGACAAATGGAAAAGGTTCCTGTTCGCATACGATCGCTGCCGTGCTACAAGCCGCGGGCTATAAAGTCGGGTTATTCACTTCCCCGCATCTGATCGATTTCCGCGAGCGTATCCGTATCAACGGTGAAATGATTCCCGAAGAGTATGTGGTCAACTTTGTAGAAGACCACCGTTCCTTCTTCGAACCTCTGCACCCTTCTTTCTTCGAACTTACCACGGCAATGGCATTCCGCTATTTTGCCGATCAGAAGGTAGATGTGGCAGTGATCGAGGTAGGCATGGGCGGACGTCTGGACTGTACCAATATCATCACCCCCGATCTGTGTGTTATTACCAATATCGGTTTCGACCATATGCAATATCTGGGCCACACACTGACTAAAATAGCCAAAGAAAAGGCAGGAATTATCAAAGAAGATGTTCCGGTAGTAGTGGGAAAAGTATCCGGAGCAGTGAAAAGAGTATTTACGATGAAAGCCAAGGCAATGAATACCTTCATCACCTTCTCGGAAGAATTAAAGAGTTTCACCCATGTGCAATATTTGTCATATGATAACCTGAAGGGGTCCAGAGCCGATTTGCAGGAATTATTGGAAGAGGAAATAAAACTTCAGCAGATACAGACGCTTCCAATGAAAATGATGCAATTTGTCTCTCTTATCAACCCGGCTGACGCCATACGTGCGATAGACAGAATCATGGATAAAAGAAAAGACGCAATATCCATTCATAATTCCAGTTTTATGACGGGATTATACTACGAACTGAGCGGTCTCTATCAAACAGAAAATTGTCTCACAATCCTGGCAGCCCTGGATATTTTAAAGAACCTGGGATATGAAATCTGTAATAAAGATTACCATACCGGATTCTCTAATGTATGCGAGATGACCGGTCTGATGGGACGCTGGCAGAAACTCCAAAGCTATCCTGACCTCATCTGCGACACAGGTCACAACGCTGATGGCTTTAAAAGTATTCGCAAGCAATTGAAGTATATACACGAAAAGTTACATCAGGAATTGCATATTGTATTCGGCATGGTCAGCGACAAGGATATCAGCAGTGTTCTGGAACTGTTGCCGAAAGACGCTACCTACTATTTCACCAAAGCGAGCGTGAAACGTGCAATGCCGGAAGATGAGCTGATGAAAATGGCTTTGGAGGCGGGACTGAAAGGCACCTCCTACCCTACCGTAGTGGATGCCGTGCGGGCAGCAAAAGAAAACTGCCCCCCTAAAGACTTCATCTTCGTGGGAGGCAGCAGTTTTATTGTCGCCGATTTGTTAGCGAACCGCGATACACTCAATCTCCACTAACGCATCCTTCGGCAAAGCCTTTACGGCCACAGCCGAACGTGCCGGAAAAGCTCCGTCAAAATACGTAGCATATACGCCGTTCATTCCGGCAAAGAAAGACATATCCTGGAGAAATACAGTCGTTTTTACAATGTTTCCCATTGTCAGCCCTGTTTCTTCCAGGATGTGTTTTATATTCTCCAGCGACTGGCGTGCCTGTTCTTCAATTCCTTCCGCCATCTTTCCGGTAGCCGCATCGATAGGCAACTGACCGGATACAAATACCATTCCATTGGCTTCTATCGCCTGACTATAAGGACCGATAGCTCCCGGTGCTTTTTCACTGCAAATTACTTTTTTCATATTTATCTTCTTTTTTTCTGTTTACCAATCCTCAAAGGTAGTAAAAAAATGCCTCTCGCAAAACGAATTTTGCAAGAGGCAACCATATTTCTGCTTATTAAAGACTATTCGGCTTTTTCTGTTTTTTCTTCTTCGGCAGGTGCTTCAGCAGGAGTTTCTCTCGACACATTCACTGTTACATTTACAGAAGTTGGCTACGGCTGATATGGCATACGGTTCTTCGGATCTTCACCATACTGATTAGGACCTACCGTACCATCGGCAAACAACATGTAGAGACTGAATACCCACCCGATGATAGGAACACAACAAATGAGTATCAACCAACCAGACTTGTTCAAGTCATGCAACCGCTTCACGCCCTGCGCCAAAGAGAACCATATAGAAGCTATTCCCGCTACGATACCAATCAAGATACCAAACAGGGAACCACCCGCGGAACCGGCAGCCGCACCAAGAAACAAAGTAGCTAAACCGAGAGAATAGGCAACACCAAAAACGATACCACCGATAATACCAGACAGGAAATATTCGATCCTACGAATACGACCGTCAAAAGAAAAAGGAGCTTTGAACATAATTTTATTAAGTTTATGTGAATAAATAGTTGATTGTAATCTTGATATGCTAGCAAAGATATAAAATAAATTAAATAAAGAAAGCTTTTATGTCAAAAAATCACCTCTTCTATCAAGAATAGAAAGCAAAAAAGAAACCAGCTAGTTTTTTTGTAGCACATTTTCTTAAACCAATTAACTGTTGATCAATGAAATCTCCTCGCTTGCGAAGCCTGCCACAAAAATATTCCCCCAAAAGCATATTACGCGATATTACAACCTATTTTGAGGATTCCGTTTTCCCTATCCGAGAAATAAATAGCATGTTATAATCTGGTTTACAAAAAGTTGCATGCACTCATCCGCATTCGACACTTCGCTTTATCCTTCTCTCTCAAAAAGACAAAAGGACAAAAAGGCACATGATAGTTTTGAAGATAGCAATGAGGAAAAAGAAGCGGACCAGCAAGGTAAAAAACAGAAAGCAAAGGCCATGTTTTCCTAAAATCGTGTACAAATATCTGCCTGATTTCCTGTTATTATGAGCATAACCAGTTATTATTGTCCTTAATGCTATCTCCCACACTTCATCCTTTAAATAATCCGTACAATATCCAACACTTTATTGGTAAACTACCGGAAGCGTTCATCAACAAAGCAACAATCTAGCTCGCGTAAAATACGATTTCGGCAATCACATAAAAACAGTCCATAAAAGGCACTCAATAAATTAAAAATCAGCAAAGTAGTTTAAAGAACGCATCATAAGAATTTATAAAAGAGGCCATATGTCCTCTTTGTCATTATGTCACTTTGAAAGCTTACAAAAATCATTGGGAAGTTTGAAAAAATCTTCTTAATGATTGGATTCAAACATTGAGAAGATTCAATACAATCTTCTCAATGTTTTTTTCTTTTTATCGGTGCGTTCGTTCAAGAATACGCTCCCAATCGTCGTTTATTTCAATTCTAAGAACTGAATTGCAGGTAATTGGAGTAATATCCTAAAACACATTCTGCCAATCTTTTAACCTTGGATGCTTACCGTCTTTCTCTGAGAGAACCACTTTTTCAGCAGGAATACGCCAATCAATATTCAAATCCGGATCATTCCATGCTATTGCCCCTTCACTTTGAGGAGAATAGAAGTTATCACATTTATATTGGAAAATCACTTCTTCACTTAAAACACTAAATCCATGAGCAAATCCACGAGGAATAAAAAACTGACGATGATTTTCACCTGTTAATTCTACAGATACATATTGCCCAAATGTAGGAGAGCCTTTTCTTATATCAACAGCAACATCTAACACAGCTCCTTTTATAACTCGCACTAATTTACTTTGAGCAAAAGGAGGTTTCTGGAAATGTAAGCCTCTCAATACTCCATAGCTAGACTTACTTTCATTATCTTGAACAAAAGTCGTTTTACAAACCTTTTCCTCAAATTCTCTTTGAGAAAAAGATTCAAAGAAATAACCACGATCGTCTTTAAAAATACGGGGTTCGATAATAACGACTCCTTCTATATTAGTCTTTATAACTTCCATCATTTTATTTCATTTTCAGTTCCTCAATTACTTTCAGTAAGTATTGCCCATACTGGTTCTTCAACATTGGCCGAGCCAACTCACACATTTTATCAGAAGTAATCCAACCTTGTCTGAGAGCAATACCTTCTAAACAAGCTACCTTCAATCCTTGTCGCTTCTCTATTACTTCTATAAAAGTAGATGCTTCACTCAACGAGTCATGAGTTCCAGTATCCAACCAAGCAAAGCCACGCCCTAATAATTGTACCTTCAGTTCTTGTGCTTGTAAAAAATCTTGATTCACCGTAGTTATTTCTAACTCTCCACGAGCAGAAGGCTTTATATTCTTTGCTACTTCGACTACTTTATTCGGATAAAAATAAAGCCCAACTACTGCATAGTTTGATTTTGGAATCTCAGGCTTCTCTTCTATACTAAGCACATTTCCTTCTTTATCAAATTCCGCCACTCCATAACGTTCTGGGTCACTTACCCAATATCCAAATATTGTAGCCTTATTTTCTTCTTCAGCAGTACGAACAGCTTCTCTTAACATCCGGGTAAAACTCTGCCCATAAAAGATATTATCGCCAAGCACTAAACACACAGAATCACTACCTATAAATTTTTCACCAATCAGAAATGCTTGTGCCAATCCATCCGGTGAAGGCTGCTCTGCATATTCAAGATATATACCGTAGTCTGAACCATCACCTAATAAACGCTGAAAACTTGGTAGATCATAGGGAGTAGATATTATCAGTATTTCACGGATGCCAGCAAGCATCAACACAGAAATAGGATAATAAATCATAGGTTTATCAAAAATAGGGAGAAGTTGTTTGCTAACTCCTTTGGTAATAGGATATAAACGAGTGCCACTACCACCGGCTAAGATTATACCTTTCATGATATTACTAATTTATATTATTGAAATATATCTTCTAACCAAGCATCCAAAGAATACTTATGATAAATACAATCATCCAATGGCTGATAATCTGTATCACAGAATTCTTTACTTATTATAGGATTTTCTCTATCAATGATTAAAATATTGTCTTTGTTATAAAATTCATAATCTTTAATAGAAGTATTTGTCGTTACTAACTTTCTTCTAGCTCCTAATATTTCAATTACCCTCATAGTCAATCCTTTTTGATCTGGATGCTGTATATCAATTATAATTCGACTTTTTCCTACTATCTCTAGTACTGCATTTTTTGACAAAGCAACATACTGAAAATCATGTAAACGCGCCTTAGCAAATGAAGAATTAGTAATTTTGTTCCAATAAAACAATTTTTTGTCTTGCAGATATAAATACCAATATGATTTTAAACCTAAATTCTGTATTTGAGTGTGCATTCTTTGTATGAGAGCATATCGATCACTGTGCGCAGTACCTATAAATGAAAAATCATAATTATAGTTCTTCTTATGAGAAAGTTTTGCATATTCATTTAAAAAAAACAAAGGTCTAAAACAAATATTTTCATATCTTCTGCAGTCTTCTGAATCAAAAGAAAAAATACGATCAAACAATGGCAAATAATTAATCGTATTCTTTTTATTTAATATAGAATCCCACATATATAAAAGAAACACTGCACAAGGATTACTTTTTTTCAACTTTTCTAAAAAGGAAATTGGCATTGCCTCCACATTTATTACTAACACATAATCATAAACTTGATTTCTAATAGATTCATAAATTGAATCATAATATTGAGAGATATGGCAAGATACAAGATTACGATTAATGCGAACCAAAGCCTTACTCCAAAAAGTATTAGCAGGGCGTTCATCAAAATAATCAACCCTCTCAGCCACTTCCAACAGTCGTTGTTTTATGGATTTTTCATAACCAAAAAAAGAAGGAGAAATCAGTAAAATCGATTTATTCTCTAAATGAATCATTTGTAAAGTCCTTTTTCTTTCATTTCTTTTATAGACTCACTGTATTTGTCAACTTGAATCTGCTGTTTATTCACCCAAGTTGTGAAATTCTTTATTCCCTCTGAAAAAGAGAATTTCGGTTTAAAGCCTAAGAGATTTTCAATTTTACTGATATCAGCATAGTTATGTCGAATATCTCCTAATCTATAATTTCCAGAAATTCTCATTGGCACTTGCACACCATAATGGTTCATTAATTCCTTCGCAACAGTCACCACAGCTGTTGCAACACCAGTACCAACATTAAACACTTGCCCATTCGCCTCTTCTTTTTCTATTCCTAATATAGTTGCATCTACAACATCATCAATATATACAAAATCACGGGTTTCTTTTCCATCTTCAAATATGTTAATAGGGTTCCCGTTCTTTATTTGCGTAGAAAAAATAGATAATATGCCTGTATACGGATTGGACAAAGATTGACCAGGTCCATATACATTTTGATAACGGAACGAAACCGAGGCAATGCCAATAGAAGCACAAACTAAATGTACTAATTGCCCTTGCACTTGTTTCGTTATTCCATATATAGAAGTTGGATGGACCAAAGAGTCTTCGATAGTTCCCACTAATTTTAAAGGCTTGCTACATCCCGGATATTTCACTTCAAAATCTCCACAACTCATGTTCTCTTCTGACCTTTCTTTAGGATATACATACTGATTCAACTCTTGGCTATAATACCGCCCTTCACCATAAATAGCCCTCGACTCTGCAACTACAACTTTTTTTATGGAATGTTTCGTATTAGTGAGAATATCTAATAGCAAGGCAGTTCCACCAATATTCACATCTACATATTTCTGTATCTCATACATAGATTGACCAGTTCCTGTCTCAGCAGCAAGATGGACAACGCAATCTTGTCCTATTAATGCTTCTAACCAATCTTCCTTAGATGAAACACTTCCTCTTATAAATCGGACCTTACCTTTAATGGAATTAAAAAGAGGGGATGTTTTATCTGGATTATCACCGTGAATCTGCGAACTAAGATTATCTAAGACTGTTACATGATAGCCTCTTTCAATGAGTTTGAGTGCCAAATTAGAGCCGATGAAGCCAGCTCCACCAGTAATAAGTATATTTTCCATTATATAAATTTTATTTATTCTTCTCCCATTCCCCACTGACGGGGTTATATCGTTTAACTATGCGTGCCGGAGCACCAACTATAACACAATAATCAGGAAATTCTCCTCTAACTACAGAATTAGCCCCAACAATACATTGCCGCCCTAAAACTGTGCCTGCTTGAATAGCCGCACCGTATCCTATAAAACAATTTTCGCCAATTTCTGTATGTCTTACCAATAATGGTTGTTTAAGAATATGTCGTCCTACTTCTCTATAATCATGATCTATATTCGTAATAAATACATTCCCTGATATAGTTGTATGTGCTCCTATTTTAAGTCTATCTCCAGCAGAAGTAATGTGAAAATTCTGCCCAATAGAGACATCTTCATGTATATCAATGTAACCATCTTGGTGAGTTTCCATTCTAACACCGGGGAAAATCCGAACTTTATCAGCAATCAAAACACGATTCACTCCATGAATAAACAAAGTATTCGCAACATAAGAATACTTGCCTATTCTCATTCCGCGAAACCGTAAAAACTGTGTTTCAAGCAACCATTTAATTTTCACCAAATATGTAATCATCGTAATTTTGTTATTACAACCCTTCGCCAATGTTTTAATATTGCATACATTGTAAAAAGAGCCAACTGCAAAGAATTAATCTGCTGATACTTATATGCGTATTTTAGAATTCTCATTTGTCCATGCTGCATTGCGTGGAGGTTAGCAGATAATCCACTACTACCAAAGGTCGGTTTGCCTCCCCCAATATCAACTAAAGCGTCAGGCATAAACCAACATTCTCTCTTCATTAGCATCCGAAGTAAAAACTGCCCATCCTCGCCATGGGTCATTTCTTCATCATAATAACCAACATCGCTCAACACCTCCCTTTTAAACATCACAGTCGGCGTAGAGGGATACCAAGAAATGAATTGCTCCCATAATTTTATTTTTGAAAGTGTTTTTTTTCTCCGACCTAATATACTAGCACTCCATGAGGTAACATTACAACCCAAAAAATCAATATCAGGATGCATTTTTAATACCCTCATCTGTTTCTCAATTTTATCAGGTAACCATTCATCGTCACTATCCAATAATGCAATCCAAATACCTTTAGCCATTTTCAGCCCAACATTTCGAGCAGAGGCAGCTCCCCCATTCTTCTTGTTGATCAATTCTATATTTGCATTATTTTCTTTCATGAATTTACGTACTATACTTTCAGAGTGGTCCGTAGAGCCATCATTAACTACAATAATCTGATATTCTGTTTTGTAAGTTTGATTCAAAACAGAATAAAGACAACGCTCAATGCTAAATGCGTTATTATACAAAGGTATTACTACTGAGATTTCCATTTTCAAGTTTTATATAGAGGACATACAATTTACATATAATGAACTACTATTTTAATATATGAACCCAATGACTAGCCTTTACTCTTGAACTTAACTTTCGGAAAGCTAAATTGCATAACTAAAATAAATATCAGCAAAGAGATCAGAGTAAACAATAATATAAATAATAAACTCAAATCAGCTAATCTAAAATCCATTTTAAAAGGTATTATTTTAGCTACAGGTTTACTTAATTGCGTAAAATAAAGAAAAAAAATCCCATACAAAACAGTTCCGACTTTCAAAATAGCAGCATTCTTTGCATCTAAATATTTACAAATAATGGGCAATAAAAAAATAAATGCCACTTGATAATAAAATCCTATACGAATCATTAATGTAGTACTAGGAAAAAGTAATGTAACAAATATAGATACAAACGATAAATTAAGAATCATTAAATCCAATCGATTTGAAGTAATCCTATCATATAATCGAATAGATATAAGAAATAAGAATAAAGGGAAAATACATCTTAACCTTGCTAACATATTACTATTTGCGGCAATAAAACCAGTATCTCCATATACAGCATATTGATTAGTCAGACTTATCATAAAAGAGGCTATTTCGTCTGCAAAAAATGATAGCGGTATTGATATTACGCATAAAAAAAGCAGAAAGGACCGATTTATCTTATGAACAACGAGATATGCAGGCAGCATTAATAATATGGAGTAATGAAACAGAGCCCCCACCAAAATCGTTAAAATAAACCTAAACAATTGTTTTTTTAATATAAACTGCCAAGAATATACAAAAATTGATATTGAAAGAAATTGCCTCACCCCATTTAGTGAATCAAAATAAGGTCCTAAACAAATAAAAAGAATAGCGGAAAAAATTGGCATTACTGAGATTTTCTCAATAGCATAAAAGAAAAAAAACAATGTAATAAAAGCCATAACCCACAACCAATATCCCCCATCGTAATATCCACAATTTAATAAGCCATATTTAATAGCTAAATTTGCGGGTTCTAATTTTATAATAGTAGCAATATTTTCCCCTAATCCCATATAGCTGCCCCAATCAATACCAACATCCCATCTAAAACCAGCAAAGAATAATAAGATAACAAATATTCCCCATAAATGTATGGAGGACTTTTTTATACGAAGTTCCTTTTCACTAAACATTTAAAAGATCAATTCTTTAAAAATATTCAAGTTAGTTTTCCACTCCTTCTTTCTTTCATGATTTCTAATGATAGTATATATCAAAATACGGCTCATTATAGTCAACAAATGCATACTATTAGCAAGGAAAATATAAAAAGGAGAATAATATTTTTTATAATACAGCATACGACCCTCATACCTCATTTTCATTTGAGTTGATTTATACTTGTTACTTTTTCCCTCCAAATGAATAATTTTTGCCTCAGGAACACTAATACTCTTATAACCTAATAAATAGATTCGTTTGCTTAAATCTGTTTCTTCAGCATACATAAAAAAGCGAGCATCAAACCCATCCACTTGCTGAAATACATCTTTTCTTATTAGCATATCAGCCCCAATGATAAAGCCGACCTCCAATGGCTTACCTGTATGATTAAATTCAAAATTATCTCGATACATAAGTTTAGGAATAATCCATCCTGACAAAAAACACAACTCCATAAATAAAGAGGGAAAAAGTGGTTTTCTTACAAAAGAAATATTTGGACTCATAGAAGAAGAATAAAGATTTCCTCCAACCACCCCTACAGAGGGATGCAAATCTATATAATCTAAAAGAATTTTAATTGCATTATTTATCAATAACGTATCAGGATTCAATAAAAATAAATACTTAGCTTTGGCTATTTTTGCCCCCTCATTATTAGCTCTACCAAATCCAATATTTTCAGGAAGAGGCAAGTAAATAACGGAAGCATCATATTTCTTTCTCAAAATTTGCTCTGGGCTATGTAAAGATGCATTATCAACAACTATTATTTCAAATGAAAAGCCATAGCTCTTTTCAAAAATAGAATCAATAGTATCTAATAGCAAAATTGTCGAATTGTAATTCACTATAATTATTGAAACATCCATATCTAAAGAAAAACAAGAAAATTATTATTCATTCTGACCATAAGTTCTTTCTTTTTCAACTTCCACCATTCTGTCAGCTCAATGTTTTTAATTCGATCCTCCGAAAAACGCTTTTTTAAAACTTTTGCTGGATTTCCAGCCACAACCTCATAATTATTAATATTCTTAGTCACTACACTTCCTGCACCGATTACAGCTCCATTCCCTATAAATGTAACACTCGGCAAAATAATAACATTTGCTCCAATCCACACATCATGACCTATAATTAAAGCTCGTCTCTCCAACATATCTTTTTTTACATATCCCATTACAGGATTATATGTGATGGGATGAGTGGTGAATAGATTCAGTGGATGATTTGCCCTAAATATTTTAACATTAGAAGCAAATGAACAATAATTTCCTATTGTAACATTAGGAGGAATATTATCTAAATCAAAACATCCTCCATAACTTCCATAGCCAATTTCAATATTATGGACCTCAGAATATAACTGCCTTATATTATTCGAGAATGGAAAACCACCATCAATTTTGGCGATTATTTTAAGGAGCAATAACCTAATATATCGATTATCATTTTTTTTATATAAAAACGAGCATATCTGCGTAATCATTCTATTTTCTTTTATAATAAAATCTATATATAGTACCAAAACTAATTCGCAGTCCTTTTAATATATTATTTTTACTTATCTTCATATTCCTAATTTTCAAAACACCTCTGGTTAAAAAGAATGCAGGAATCAATCTATAAGCGATAGTATGTAATCTATTATATTGATAAGGCTGCATCTTCTCTAAATTTTGAAGGGACAGAGGTGACAAATTAATAATTCTTTTTTTGTGTGCATCTTGAATTACCCGTAATCCTTGATGACTTCTTATAAGAATAAAGGATTTTCCTTCTTTTTCAGTAAAATCAGGATAGCCATCCACAGTATCCCAAGCATCTCCCACAACAATATCAGCATACTGTCCAATTCCGTCAGGGCATATTTTACACCGAAAACAGATATCACGTCCTAGTACTTTTCCCCAACTATCATTATATGAACAAGAAAAGCTACCTCCATCCTTAAACGAAACCTTGAAATTACCCGGCCATCCATCTCCTCTATATTTAAGAGATATAGGTTCAGACTTATTATTTGCAGAATTAATTAAATTAGAACTCGCATTATAACTTGGCATACCAGCGCACACAAGTGAGATGTAAAGAGCTATTTTATTCGTAAATATCGGATTCTGAGAAATATATTTCTTCATTGTCATGATATCACAAGGCTTACCTACAAATAAAAAGACATCATTGGTTTCTTTGAAAATATCGGTAATATTATGAAATATTAGCGCTGGCGCATATCTTGAAGATGCACATGACATGACATCTTCTTTAGTTCTGGAAACTTTTAATGCATTATAAAGATATTCTCCTTCTTTCACCCCCACCTGCAAGACTCCAGATATCGTACCAGTAGCTAACAAATGACATGCTAATGAAGTAATTACTCCACCAGACGAGCTTATTCTACGTATATTATCATCAGTCGACCAACCTTCGTATGCATTTAAAACTTTACCATAAGAAGTTTCCCTGTTTAAGATACATTCGATATTAATAGCAGGACATAAATTCGATAATTGCTCACAAGCTGATTTTGATAAGTTTTGAGTATATAAAGGTTCATAGAATCCTTTTTTATCTAGTGCCATTTTAATGCCTGATGCCTTGCCAATCTCTTCACATAGCCCACATCCTAAACATAAATTGTATTGTTTTATTTTTTTTAAATCAAATGTCATACTTCACAATGCTTGTACATAAATCCATAATTAGTTTCTCTTTGCTAGGGACAATTATAGTTTCTATTATATGCTGAATCTCCATTTCAATATCTTGCCTCATTTGATATATTTTCTGCATATTTTCCATAATTTGATCCATACTCATAGCTCTTAAATCGCCAACATATGGATATTGCAATGTCTTAATAAACAATCCATTAAATTTACGACTATAAGCCAGCGGATAAACAGGCACTCCTGAAGAAATAGCAGCAATACAAGCGTGCATACGCGCTCCCAGAAAAAAATCTAAACTTGAAATATATGATTTAGCTTCTATTGGAGTAGTGAATAGAGGTGATAAAATAGATTCTGGATACTGTTTCATCAATTCTTTCACTAAATGAGAATCTTCATCTACATTAACATTACCTTTATATATTACGTGTGGGATTAAATGTATCTCCACCTCCTTGAATGCAGCAAAATAATTCAATATATTATAAACTAAATCACGATAGTTTACCTTCAAACCAAATTGATTATCTTGAGTATACCCACCATACCATAACAATCCTGAAATATTTATCCCAACTTTTATTTTATTGTTATTCAATGACTTCTTTTGATAAGGAAGGAAAAAGGCAACATCAATTGTTTTAAGAACCTCTTTAAATGGTAGCATATTCTTAATACAATCATAACTCATTTCATCACGAGTTAAAACCAAAGACGAAGCATCAATTGACTTTCTTGCTTTGTTTTGCGCCTCTCTACTATCATAAGGACCGAATGTTTGTGGCAATAATATGTATTCTAATTTTAATAAGCGACATATTTTTTTTGTAAAATCAATATTTCGAAAACGTGAAATTCCATAAATATCAGAATAACTATCACCTGATCCCATATCTACCACTAAGTCAAATTGTAGGAATTTCAATAAAAATACAGGAGTCAATAAGCGTAACGGATTCGACAAACAACGCTTTAGAAAAAAACACAAATCACCGCCTAAAAATGTCCGAACATTAGTTATCTGGATTTTATTATTTCCCAAATTAAGGACATCTCTACTAGGACCATTACTTCCCCACATAATATATTCAAATTTTAATCCTGTTCTTTTTGAAACTTCTTCGAAGAGGATTAAAGTTGAGTAAGCCAATGCTTCTACACCCAAATTAGAACAATACGGATTAGCCCAAATGATGCCAAGTCGCAACTTACCTTTTCTTTTTTTCATTACTTAAATCAATATTTGAGAAAACTGATATTATATTATTTATTTTTGAGAGATCATTTTTAGGCAATTCAGGCCATTCTTTGTTCCAAAAAAGACAATACCAAGGACGCATCCAACGCCTAAATGGAATTGAAAGATGCATTTCTAAATCAAAAAAATTAACCTTTTTATCAAATAAAGGAAGAGTAGATTGCTTGTATTTCTCTCGGTTAGTCGTAAACTCTGGTTCTTTAATCGCTGCTGCGTGATACCAAAGAAAACCACCATATAATAATTGAGGTTTGTAAAATCCCTTTGGAAGTGAAAGCTTTTTATCTAAATTGAATGTTTCAATTATACAATTCCCATATTTAAAATTATTAGAATAAATCACATGAGGTAAATAGAACGATACAGCAGAAATTTCAAAAAGAATATGATCATGGATTCCATTAAATGGAGGAAACATACCTTCTGCATAAGCCCCCAAAGGTAACGCCCAATCGCCTGATTCTTTATATAAATTAATACCAGAAAAAGAAACTGGATATTTTTTATTTGCAATAATCTTTAACTCATAATGCTTATATCTATCAACTATCTTTTTCGATGGAATGAGAAAACTCAATTTTGATGAAAGTAACTTAGGAAACAAGTTCATTAAACTAACAAAGTTATAAATATACGCACTACTCCAACGTTCACCTATAGTTATCTTTTCTATTTTTTCTTTTCGATAAGCATTACAAAAAGATTTAAGTTTATCTGTAAAATACACTTGATCCCCATCAATCTTTATCGCATACCGATATGAAGCCTTTGATAATGTATAATTATAATAGTTTGATAATAGGTGAATAGATGTCTTGTCTAAAGTAGAAACATAGTGCAACTCTTCGCTTGTTAAATTATGAGACAAAACTAAGGGACGATAAAAATAAGTACGTATTTTATCAGGATATTGCTGCCTTTTTTGTTCTATTATTTGAGGAGAGTCATCATCACATTCCTGATAGACTATAATTAGCTCATCGAGTGCATCAATACATGAATCAACACAAAGTGCAAGAAATTCAGCATCATTCTTAACACGCAGCAAACCGCTTACACCAATAGGCCTTTCATTAGTTAATAATGAGAGATCTACAAAATATTCAGAATTATCATAATCAATATCCTTACAATATTTACAATTACATTTCATCACCCTAATTAATAAATACAATTAAATACAAAACGGGAATTACATTTTTTTTCAATAAAAGACATAACAATATAGTCATGATTCAGTTATTATTGAAAGCGCATAGTGATATCAATATTGCCACCGACAAAAATCAGGACTAACTGAAATAACTTTTCCCGTGTTTACTCTTCGATAATACAAACTTTACCAAATTTCATATTGAACAAACATCAATAAAGAATATACAACCTACTAACACAACAATGCAAAATATCACTAAAATACATCTAGCATTATTCTCGAAATATTAAGAAAATTAATATATGGAAAGCACAGAATTGCAAATGGTTACTTTATAATACACTTAAAAAAGCAAGATGCTTTTTTATTATTTCTAACATATCCCATGGCATTTTTTTTTTCTCATACTCGAAGAAGATACTATAATAAAATCTAAATGATTTCATAAAAAGTATCCTATTTACATTGACAATATTTTTTTTCTTTAAAAAGTCTGCAACTTTAATAGTATTACCGTTATACAAACTCTTATTATCCAAGTATTTATTTTTTCGAATAGCATCCAAATGAAACCATAAGAAACCACCTTGCAAAACTGTTTGTTCTTTTTTATAAAACTTCTCTAAATAAAAATATCTGTTTCTTCGTTTGTCGTAACATTCCCATGGAGTATAATAAGTATCCTTACTTATTTCAAAAAACAGAGTATCTCCTACACCATTAAATGGTGAACGAATACCATTTGCATTATTTCCTAGTGGTATTTCCCATCCATTCTTATCAAAAAAAAGATTAACACCAGAAACACTTAACATTACTTTCTTATTCACTATCATTTTCTTTATATAGCTTTCATAATAACCCATTATTACGTTACTAAAGAATAATGAGCCCATCAACGGCAACACATTGTAACAATGATCTAAGTATAAAGCAATATTAGAAACTAAACGTTCTTTAAAAGTAATTTTTTGTGTATAAGAACTTCTATATAAATCACAAATGCCTTTTAACTTTTCTGAAAAATACACTTGATCAGTATCTATTTTCACTACATATTTATACGAAACTTTAGACAAAGAATAGTTATAGTAATTAGATAATAAATGAACAGAGTTCTCTGGCATTGTTTTAACAAAATCAAGTTCTTCTTTTGACAAATTATGCGACAAGATAGAAGGCTCATAAAAATAGACCTTTATTTTATGAGGATATTTTTTCCTCATTTTTTCTATTACTTCTGGCGCATTGTCATCACTTTTTTGATAAGTGACAATCAGTTCATCCAAAGCATCAATACAAGAGCTAATACATAATTCTATAAATTCCGCATCATTCTTAACTCTAAGCAATCCGGTTACTCCAACAGGCCTTTCTATTTTAAGAAAAGACAAATCAACAAGAAAATCAGAATAATCAGCGTTTTCTAAATATAAAATGTCTGAATTCATTATTTAATGTATTTGCGAAAAATTTGTTTTATAACTCTCGTTTCTTCTAACTTTAACATAAATGAAAGGCTCAGATATATACTTCCCCCCACAATTACCCCAATAATAAGTTGCAAATAGGGATTTACAAATAAAAATTGTGTTACATACATACCACCACTCATTATCAATGATATAAATACTATTGGATATAAAATTCTCAATTCTAACAAATATCCAATACCTGTAATTTTTCTAGCATAATATATAATAATAATAATGTCAACAACATTAGCTATAATAATACCATAACATATTACCATAATTCCAAAAGGAAGAGTGAGCAACAAAATTAAGATGGAAAGCACCTTACCCACTATCTCAGCTTTTAAAGCCAAATCACTACGCCCTTTTGCCGTTAAAAGTTGCCAATTAAGAGCAGTAAGAGGATACCACATATAAGCAATACACAATATTGATAAAATAGAAGATATAGACAACCATTTTTCATTTAAAACAACTAAAATAAAAGGTTTAGCAAGTACACAAAGACATATCATCAGAGGGAACACGATATATATAGTGGCTCTCAAATATTGAATAAATTTTCTCTTAAACAAATAATCATCATTTTGTACATGACATTGAATCGGATATAATACACGACATATTATAGATGTAATATTAACAGAAGGAAATGTCGCAAAAGTTTGTGAACGATTAAAATAACCAACATCTGTAACGGCAAATCGACGTCCTATAATTAAAGTATATATATTAGCAAAAATAACATGTAACATTCCTACAACCAATAGTTTATATCCAAAAGAAAATAATGTTTTAAATGAAAACCAAGAAAAGATAAATTTCAATTTCCATTTAGAGAGCCCCCAATATAAGGATAAAGATATAAGACTATTCAGCAATGACTGCACAACCAATGCCCATACTCCATACCCATATGAAGCTAAAACAATACCAACCACACCACTGACAACAACAGCCACAAAAGATATTTTTGTTTGAATTTTGAAATTCAAATCGATAACAAATTTAGTTCGAGGAACAATGTAGAAAGCCGTTAAAATAATATTAAGTCCTATCCATTTTGCAACTATTTCAAGATCTGGTTCTGAATAAAAGATAGCAATATATGGTGAACACCAAAACAAAACAGCATATATAATTATAGAGATTATTAGATTAAAATAAAAAACAGTATAATAATCAATCTCTTTTCTATCTGTTTTTTGAATAATAGCATTCGAAAAACCACTATCAACGAATTGTTGAGCAACAGATAGAAAAATTGTCAACATCGCTATCAATCCATAATCTGAAGGAGTTACTAATCTTGCTATTAGTATACTTAAAAGAAATTGTGCCCCCTGCGCAGAAAATCTTTCTATACCACTCCATAATATAGAATTCACCTCTTTATTTTTTATCATTACCCCACCCTATGTTACAAATTAGTTTGCCTTAATATACGATATTATTATTTTTTCTTCAACTTAATATTTCGTATATGATCCCACCACAGATTTAAAGCAACCCATACAATTATATCCCCTAGCAGCATGATGGTATTATCTACATAAGGCATCAAAATTATATTCAACGCACTAAATCCACATGATATCAAAAGTATAATGATCATCGCTTTTCTAGGGGTAAATCCCATCGCCAAAAACTTATGATGAATATGGTTTCTATCTGGTTCGAAGGGATTTCTTCCATTACGGATACGTAACATTACCACTCGAATGACATCAAATGCGGGAATTATCAATGTGCTGAAAGCAATCAAAAGAGCCCCCTCAGTAAAAAAAGTCAAAGATTGATTGTTTTGACTGTATTTGATTGCCAGAAAACTAAGAATATAGCCTAAAGTTAAGCTTCCAGTGTCTCCCATAAATATCTTCCGGGCACGTTCCGCACTTCCGAACACATTGTAATAGAAAAAAGGTACAAGTACTCCAAATGTACTAAAGGCTAACATACTATACGCCCACAGTCCCTTACCTATAAACAAGAAACCAAATACTAAAAGTGAAGCACTACTCAAGCCTGAGGCAAGACCATCGATTCCATCAATCAAATTAATAGCATTAGTGACAAAAATGACTATTAATACAGTGAAAGGCATTCCAATCCAGGCAGGAATCAGATAAATGCCAAACAATCCATAAAAGTCGTTGATCCAAAGCCCGGAAAGAGGAAAGAAACAGGCACATATCAACTGAATGAGGAATTTTTCTCGGTAACGCACACCCATTAGATCGTCAGCGATTCCTGTTAAATACAAAAGAATCATACCGCAAATTAATAGCAGACATTCGGGAAGTATGTATATTGCTTGTATCAGTGGAATACTATACCCAGTAAGCGTACAAAAAGCCAAGACAGCACAACAGGAAAATAAGATAGTAGGAAAAAAGGCAACTCCTCCCAGACGGGGGATGGCTCGCTTGTGCAATTTCCGCTCGTCTGGTATATCAAACAGTTTTTTGCGAAAAGAAATCATCAAGATATGGGGAATGATGAAACGTGCTACACTTGCTGAAATGGCAAACGCCAAAATAACAAACACCAAATGTATACTAATATAGGAAATCCGATCTATCAACATTTCTTTCTTATTTTCCTTTTATTTCTTGGCACAAAACATTCCCAAAAAGTTTGCCTATCAACGCCCAACCTATAACGCAAATCACGGCCGCAAACATAAAGAACAATACATAGTTTTTAGAACTTGTTCCAGATGGTTGACGGGGAATAACCGCAGGTTCCACTACTGCAAAGACAGGTTTTACTTCTTGTACTTTAGCTCTAGCTACTTGTAGTTGATTAGCCACCTGACTATATACTTGATAAGATAGACTCATGTCGTTTTGCAACCGTTCTTGTTCGGCACGAGCACTCTGAAGAACCAGGTTGTCATGGGAATCCAAAAAATTGGCATATTTCTTTTGTGCGGAGTAGTATTCTTGTTGACGGTCTTTATATAGTTTCTCCAAATAGACACAGTCTTCTTTTGCTTTGGATGTACGGTAATTGGATATGTATTCCTGCAATTTACAAACAACTGAATCTGCAACAGCAGCAGAGACTTTAGGATCTTGCAAAGTTACAGTTATAGCAGTAATACCCGTTTTTTTATCCAACATCGCTATAACATTTTTCTGAAGAAAAGCGACTTTGGCAGCTTCTTTATTTGTCAATTCTATCGCTCCTTTGTTTATCTTATTATTTGTTGCTATTTCCTTTTTTTCCTCCGAAATAAAAATTGATTTTACACCACCTATTGCCATTCCCGGCAAATCAATCACATAGTTCCACCAAGGAGAAGATTGTTCATCCAAATAGTTTTGTAGAGTTGTCCTCTCATCTTTTAAAGTAACTACTTCCATATCGAATAATTCCAATAAAAAAGGTGTAGAAGATACTATATCAGGAGACATAGAAGCATTTAAGGCATCTGAACCATCACCAATAGAAGCCCCATCACCTAAAAAAGAAGCAGCCAAACCAGATAAAGCATTTCCTCCTTTAGGGTTACCCATTTCCGGAGAAAGAGTGACTTTAACTGTGTATTGCTTAGGGATGCTTATTGCAACAATGAGACCAATTACCAATCCAACACCGGCAGCCTTATAAATTGTTTTACGAATACTTATAATTTTACGCAAAATCTCCATTAAGTCAATTTCCTGCTCGTCAACTTTTGATTTAGGTACTTCCGAATATTGTGTCATTGATTTATCTTTTAACATGATATATAAATTACCTAATAAATCTTAGTATTATTTCTTAATCAGATTTGCAACAGAAGCAATCATTACCCCTAGCGTACTAAAAGTAGTAGCAAAACTTAAAATATTACCTATATTCCCTTTCTTCTTAGCCTTACTAGGCACAATAATCTCACACCCCGGCTCAATCTGTTTCTTACCACTTCCCTTAACCTTCGTCACCTGACCATTCATGTAAACAATGAATTTCTTACTCTTCCTTGCATTATCAGAATAGCCACCGGCCTGATTCAGGTAATAATCCACATCCTTTCCCTTCATATAAGAAACCGTATTGGGGACCATGACAGCACCATTGATAGTTACAGTATTAGTATTCTTAGGTATAAAGACCACATCACCTTCACGTAGGACAAGGTCAGCACTACCCTTAGGATTAGTCAAAGCCTTCTCCAGATCAATACCTACCGTAAAGGTATCCTCAACACCAATACCCAAAGAGTCAATCATGGCTTCACCCAATTGCCTGCTCATCAGGCGAATCACATCACCCATACGTTTCTTCTCACCCGCACTTGCCACACGGGTCAATTTCGCACCACGAAGATAGGCAAGACTCGTAGGACCACCCGCTTTATTCACCAGATCCGAAAGACGTTCCTCACGGTTGGTCATGGCATAATTTCCTCCGAAAAGGATTTCACCATCAATGACTACATTCTGTTGCGCCTGATAACCCGGACTGCGACGGACATAAACTTCGTCATAAGGCTGAAGAATAAAACCGGGCTGACCGTCGATGACAAAACCATCCTTTAAAGAGAAGGTATACATCTGACCGATCGTATCATTAT
>OGER01001195.1_pt1 | contig 21931 bp, 22 predicted proteins | sample 1570691 | NCBI WGS metagenome assembly OGER01 (sample SAMEA2582143, study PRJEB24529) | metagenome | biome: Human gut stool | place: China | collected 2011
ATATACTGACAGAAGGATTAAGACAAATAGCATAAAGAAATATATAGGGCAGGGATTGCCCAAATCAACGCCTGTGGAGATAGTAGGTTACGAGGTCGACGAAGCAGGAAGCCCATTGGCTTAAGACAATGGGTAGTTCACCTTATTTCGGATATTACGTCACAGACAAATCTGCTGTCACTTAACGCATCAATCGAAGCGGCAAGGGCAGGACAGGCAGGCAGAGGCTTTGCTGTTGTTGCCTCAGATATAAAACAGCTCGCAGATCAGAGCAGTCAGGGAGCAGATTCGATTAAGAATATTGCAGACAACATTCTTGAGAAATCCAATCGGTCCGTGATCCTGACAGGCAGAATGAAGGAGCTTGCCGAGCAGGAGCAGACAGACATAGGAAATGCAAAGGAAAGCTTCGATATACTGAACCGTATAATAGAAGAAAATGCTGCTATTGCACAGACGGTTATGGACAAAACAAAGAATCTTGAAGCTCTTAAGCTTGATATTATAAACAGTGTGTCTGAGCTCAGCGCTATAAGCGAAGAAAATGCTGCCAGCAATGAGGAGGTAACTGCAAGAGTTACGGAGATTGCAGAGTCAGTTAACAGAATCTCAGAGGATACCCAGACTGTAAGGAAGGTATCATCTGACATGAAAGAACTGATGGATTATTTTAAGTAGTTGTGTACATATGCGATACCGGAGCTGTTGCCGTGCTTCTTACAAAGGTTGTGATATGCATAAATATAATACGTTATACATGCTAAGTTTATAGCACATGTTTTGACCCCAACATCTGAATCGTCTGTGGGGAGCTATAACATTGCAAAAGATAAAAAAGAATGTTATAATAGACACATGAGGGGGCGCCGGATGATGGAATATAAAGATAATGATTTCGGTAATCTTATAAAGAGTATCAGAAATAAGAATAAAATCAATGCGGAAACACTGGTCAGGGGTATTTGCTCGGTGAAGGTTCTGAATAATATAGAGAGCGGGAAAACATTTCCCGGTTATCTTTTGAGGAATTTTCTGATTGACAGGCTCGGACTTGCGAGAGAGTGGTTTGAGAATATGCTCACGGTAGGTGAGTATGAGGAGTGGCAGTGCAGGAGAAGGATAATCAGTCAGCTCAGAAAGAAAGAATACATGAGTGCGGATGCGCTGGTTGAAGAATACAGGAAAAAATATATTGCCGGAGACATAGCAGCTATAGATGGTATATATGCACAGAAACTTGATGAAAATGAAGCGGATGAAAAGCTGAGGCTGCAGTTTTATTATACCGTGAAGGGGATGTGTGGTAAAGATGGAGAGGAGCCCTATTATGAGCTGGCAGCCGCATTGACATCTAAAGCATACCATGGTGGGATAATTGATGAGAGTATTCTTTCAAGATATAAGCTGTCGATTGGAGAGATTAACCTTTATTTGGAAGCCGTGTGGCATAGTAAAGCTACAGAAAATAAAGAGAAGGTTATCAATGCACTGATAGCCTGCATAGACACGCATTATTACGATATCAAAACGAAAGTAAAAATATTTCCCAAACTGGCAGTTTATTATTGCAGATTAAATGAAAATACGACGGATTTAAATGTACTCAGGCGTATGCAGAAAATCTGTGATGAAGCCATAAGCCTTTTAAGAGCACAAAAGAGGGCTTATTATATAGTGGAACTTTTTAATATTTACTTATGTATTGCAGATAAGCTATGTGAAACTTTAAAGGATGATGGGCATGTCGGATTTCAAAAACAGGTGAAGTTCGATAAAAGAAGAATAAGGCAGTGGCTTGACGCGATGCTTAACGAGTACAGAATAAGAGAAGTCCCACTTACAATGCCGAATGATTTCTACATTTATCAGGAAGGAACGGCTTATTGTATTAATGATGTTATAAGGGCAAGACGAGATTTGTTAAGATTTAACAGAAAAGATTTATGTGACGGAATATGTGCCGAAAAAACTATTGAAAAGACTGAACAGCATAAAACTAATCTGCAGTATGCAAATATGAAACTTATATATAATCGTCTTAATCTGCCATGTACTTATCAGTATGCATCGCTTATTGTGCCGGATATTATTACCCTTGAAAGGGAAGAAGAAATCAACCAGCTTGCAGGAAGAAATGAATTATCCGATGCGCTTGCAGCTATGGAAGAACTAAAAAAGGATGTACCAGGGTATTCATATAATATGCAGGAGCTTGGGTGGATAGAGCAGATTATATTAAACAATCGTTGGAAACTAACGCCACAGGATGCTGCAGACAGGGTAAAGACGCTTATAGAACTTACGGTTCCGTTAAAGTACATTGACAATTTCATAAATAACAGAAACCATGGACTTAGGAAAAATGAGCAGGTGAGTAAAAGAATCTATTTTACACGTACAGAGCTTGCTTGCATTGTATCACTTGCCGGATATTATGGTAAGTCAGGGCTCATGGAGAAAGCCATGGATTATATGGGACTGCTATATGAATATCTAACAAATAACGGAGAGAGTGATGACGTATATTGTATGGAGAGTGTATTTACAAGATTTATGACTCATTATACCAGTATGCTGGGAGATATAGGAAATTTTGAAGTCTCCGACAGACTTGCAGATGAGGCAGCAAAACGGATGCTTGAATTGTACCGGCCTGAGAAAATCTGGTGGCACAAATACAATAATCTATGGAATGATGAAACCAAGGAAAAAGACAAGGAGAAGTACAATTCGGTTCTGAGGGAATGTGCGGCATTGTGCGAAATATATGACGGAGAATCGGTTGCCAAAATTTTCACGAATAAGATAGTCAGCTCTTGCTAAGGATTCTTTCCCGAAAAGGGGGATGTTTTAAATTTAAAACAGATTATAGAATATATACAAAAGAGAATCAATGGAGGAGCATACGGAATGAAGAACACAAAAAAGATATTTATCGGTGTTATGTTACTGCTGGCATCATTTTTTGTTATGGCGTGCGGGAACAAGGACGTAAAGCAGGGAAGTAATCAGACGGAAAAAGAAAGTACTGCAAATGAGGTATCGGAGGTTAAGAAATACACCGAAGGTATTAATATGTGCTCTATGTATTCCGGAACAAGCTATACCATAAGGGAGAGCATCGAGTTCACCATCGGAGGCCAGTCGGATTTGCATGATGACGTGTTTGCATTTCTGGCATATCGTAAGACTGATGATAAATATACCACGCTCATAGGCAGAATAGATTACACTGATTTAGCATCTGCGGATGGGGAGGGAGAACTTGGTGCGGTCGTTGACGAGGGAGAATTTCCCGCGGAGCTTGTAAGCTATGTTGAGCTTGAGTTTTCAAGTGATTATGCCATTAAGAGATTCTGTTTTGATGAGAATAATATATATGTCCTTGGATTTACGATGTGTGATGGAAAATTTGTTTATTCGTTATGGACATTTGAAAATGATGGAAGCCTTAAAGCGAATGTAAGTTTAGAAGGCGATAGTGAGATATATGATAATTGCGATAAGCTTGTCTGCTTCAAGGATGGAGGCACAGACTATATCGCATTGTGTTCTTTTGAGGATAAGAAAAGTTATATCACAGTATGCAGTACTGACGGTCAGGTTGTGGCACAGGAGGAGTACTCATATTATATACAGAATGTGTTCTGTGATGCAGATGGAAATCTTATGCTTGTAAGCAATTATGATGGCAGTGAGGATTATGATAAGCGTATAAGCAGATTGAAGTTGGAAAATGGAATTGATGATGCGGCATACATAACCGGGATAAAGCCATATATATCGGTGAAGGCTGTAGGAGATACAATGTACATGCAGAACAAGGATGGCGTGTATGTTATGGATGGTGCTGCCGGACAATACAACATGGTTATAAAGTGGGCTGATATCGGCATCGGCAATGCCGCTGATATTGTCAGAATGAGTGAAGATGTCTATGTCAGTGCCGATGTAAGCATCAGTGATGACAGCAGAAGCATTACGCTTCTCCGTCTTGAAAAATCAGATGCAGAATATACCGGGATGCGAAAAGAGGTTGTTATAGGTGTCAGTGTGGAACCTGACGGTTATCTTCAGAATATGGTGAAGCAGTTTAACTCGTCGCAGGGTATATATGAGGCAGTAATAAAAATCTATCCTTATTCATCCGACAGGACGCAGAAGCTTGGAACGGAGATGATTACAGGTAATGGACCTGACCTTATACAGCAGACGCTTTTTGATATCAGTGAATATGTATCTGGTGGCATGATAGATGACTTGCGTGATTATCTTGATGCTTCGGATAAATTGAGTGAGTCAATGCTTGTAGAGAGTGTGCTGGATGTGTGCAGCTACAATGGAAAGCTTGCTGTCATTCCGGCTGCGTTCGGAATATCCGCACTTCCCGGAAAGGCTCAATATGTAGGGGCGGATGAGACATGGACTTTTGACGAGTTCATGGAGTGCGTTGAAAGTAACCGAGGCTGTGCCATAGGCGGCATAGGTACATCGTATTCTACAGGTGAATATCTTGTGATGCTTGCATATATGTCTGACAGCGGTAAATATGTTGACTGGCAGAGTTTCAAGGCGCATTTTGATAATGCTGAATTTGCAGAGCTGTTGGCGTATGCGGCAGGGTACAGAGTTGATGATGGATATGATGTTTCAACTGATGATAAGCTTCGTGAAGCACTGTCAAGCGGAGATAATATCGTATATGACATGAAAATCGGAAGCATGGCGGCATATAAGACGATTGAGGAAACATTAGGGGATGATGCTGTATTCAAGGGATATCCGTACGAGAAAAATGAGCCGGTATACCATGCCGTTGTGAGTGATGGCTATGCAATTAACAGCATGAGTAAAAATAAAGATGGTGCATGGAAATTTATAGAATTTCTTGTAACTCAGGGATATTCTGATGGTATAAAGTATCAGAGCAAGCCGGATTCTGCCACGCAGTTCCCGGTTATGGTGGATAAGCTGGAGGCTGTTTTTGACAGCGCAATGGAAATAGAACCTGTATATGACGAGAATGGTGAGATTGTGTACGATGCTGACGGAAATGTGCGGCAGAAGGAAAAGGGGGCAATGAACGGACAGACTTACTACGCTGCCACGGCTGAGGATGTGGAGCATGTCAGGTATCTTATAGACCATATCGGTGCCATAAGCACAAGCAATGGGACAATCGATAATATTATTTATGAGGAACTTGACAGTCTCTTTGCAGGACAGAGCACACCGGAGATGGCGGCACAGCTTATACAGGACAGAGTTCAGCTGTATCTGGATGAGAAGCAGTAAGCTATAGGAGACGGTGTTTCGGGATAAATGTGATTAAAGCAGTGGCGCTGGAATTCAAATTCCAGTGCCACTTTTTCTATGGTATGAGGCTTTCACAGTATTATGTGTGAAAGCTTATTTACTTTGCGTTAAGGATAAATATAATAAATTACAGAATTGATACAACACTTTTAGATAACTTTTAGATAACAAAAAAATAATATTTATAATACAACATAAATGTGATATAATTTACCTATCATTTTTATTTGCAACTAAGGGAGAAAATATGGGTATCGGATTATTTTTGAATGATTATTATGACCTTTTGAAATTGATGCATGATAATGAAACTATAATATTAGACGAGAAAGTGATTCCATTAACACAACAGCAGATAGCTACAACTTTGAAATGCAGCAAAATGAAGATTAATAGTATGTTTAGTGTGTTACAAAAACAGGATTTCGTTGAGCAAAAAACAAGAGGAAAGTATGTGTTGACGGATAAAGCTGAAATGATAATTGAGACAATAGAAAAACTGCAATAATTATAGATAAGGAGCAAGTAAATATGCCTACATTGGATTGGATAGGAAAAGATAAGGTAAAAGGAGAAAATTAATGGATAACAGAAGTATAAAGAAGTTAGAAGCAGATTTATGGGAATCAGCAGATTTACTAAGAGCAGGTTCAAAACTGACATCAAACCAGTATTGTATGCCGGTGCTGGGATTACTTTTTTAAGATATGCGTATAGTCGATTTAAAATGGTGGAAGCAGAGATATTAAAGAATAGACCAATGCGTAATGGTAGGCGAATGCCTGTAGAAGCCAAGGATTTTTCTGCTAAGAGTGCACTGTTTTTGCCAAGAGAAGCACAGTATGATTATTTTGTGAATCTTCCTGAAAATATAGCAGCTGCAGATTTGAAAAATATTACTGGACAGCCAATGAATAGTCTGGGTGAAGTAGTGAATAATGCTATGGAGCTTGTAGAACAGCAAAGTGAACAGTTAGCAGGCGTATTGCCTAAAAGTTATACGGATTTTTCTGATGAACTATTGGGAGAGCTGCTTCGTATATTCAATAACAATGCACTTGATGAAGTTGGTGGAGATGTAATAGGTAGAATTTATGAGTATTTCCTTAATAAATTTGCGAAAAATATAGCCTCGGATGATGGAGTATTCTTTACGCCAAAGTCTCTTGTGAAAATGATTGTTAATATATTAGAGCCGACATCAGGAGTGCTTCTTGAAATAAAGACCATTGGATTGATACAAAGATACGATACGCACAGACAACAGAATATGCTAAAAATCGCTTGATATAAGGCTTTTTGAAATGCTTGATTTCTGAAGCCTTCTTTTTTTGCCTTTTTTGCAGTGCTTGATGAGTAGCAGATAGCGGTTGGGAGAATGAGTGGGTGCAAACTACGTACGATAGCAGAAAGAGGTATCGTTCAAAGTGAGCTATCGTGTAGAGGGTGTTGGTTATCGTTCGGTGTGTGCAATCAAGCAAGTATCAGCAAATATAATAAAATAACAGATAAAGCGATAAAATATCAGAAAACTACTTGAAACTTGATTCAGAAAGAGGTATAATATAATCTGTATTTTTGCGTTTATTTCACAAACCGCAGAGGTGATTACATGATTGATAATAATTTAATGGATGACAATTACATAAGTATTGATGATGCTGCGGCGTATTTAGGAATAAAGACAGTCACTTTGCGCAACTGGATAAAGAAAAAACCAGACATTCCGGCACATCGTGTGGGGAAACTCTGGAAGTTTAAGCGTTCTGAACTTGATGAATGGATAGCCAGTGGAAAAAGCGCAGAGTAATCATCAATACATTAGGAAGGAAGAATTACGATGCCTGAGATCAGATTATATAACGAGGACTGTATAGCAGCTATGAAAAAAGTGGAGGATAAATCCATAAGCCTGATTGTTACAGATCCTCCGTACAACCTTGGAAATTTCATGAAGAATAGAGATACCAATCTTAGCAAAATGCGAGATAACTTTTTTGGTTCTGCCGGTTGGGACGATATGGAATTTGATGAGTGGGAAAAATCAATGGATGACTTTTTCAAGGCGGCGGCAAAGGTCATGAGAAAAGGCGGTACGATGATTGTATTTATGGCAATTATTAAAGTGGAAACAATCATTCGGTTGGCTGAAAAACATGGCTTTTACTATAAGACGACGGGCATATGGCATAAAACAAATCCAATGCCAAGAAACATGAATTTGCATTTTGTAAATTCAACAGAAGCTTGGATATATTTCACATACAAGACTCGAACCGGAACCTTTAATAATAGTGGAGCTTTGATTCATGATTTTATAGAGACATCGGTTACTCCGAATGGAGAAAGAAGATATGGTAAGCATCCAACACAAAAGCCGGAAAGTTTAATACAACATTTTGTAGAAATATTATCCAATGAAAGCGAGTGGGTTTTTGATCCATTTATGGGAAGTGGAACAACAGGTGTTGTTGCTAAGAGAACGGGACGAAATTTCATTGGAGTCGAATTAAATAAGGACTATTTTGAAATTGCAAAGTCCAGAATAGAGGGAAAACCAAATGAAACCAACAGTAATTGATTTATTTGCCGGTGTAGGTGGCTTATCGCTTGGATTTGAAATGCGAGGATTCAATGTGCTTGTGGCAAATGAATATGATAAATCAATTGCTGCTGCATATACAGCAAACCACAAAAGCACAAAAATGATTGTCGGAGATATAACTTCTCTGGATTTAGATAAAACCTTTGGACCGTATAAGGGAAAGGTTGATGTTGTTATTGGGGGTCCGCCTTGCCAGGGATTTTCACAAAAAGGTCAGAGAAAAACCATTCATGATGAGAGAAATTTTTTGTTTAAATACTATGTTGCAGTGGTAAAACTTGTTTCTCCGAAGTATTTTGTGATGGAGAATGTACCAAATCTGCTTACCGCCGAAGGTGGATATTTCCGCAAAGAGATAGAAGAATTATTCAACGGTATGGGGTATTCATTACAAAATGGTGTATTGAATGCATCTGATTATGGAGTACCACAGAACCGCCGTAGAGCTGTAATTATTGGAAAATTAGGAGGAGATGCACCATGCCTTCCGAAGCCAAAGAGCAATACAGTTACGATTTGGGATGCAATTAGTGACTTGGCGTTTCTTGAGTCTGGAGAAGGACAAGACGAGCAAGCATACAAAATGCCGCCCGAAAGTGAATATGAAAAACTTCTTAGGAAAAATTCAGAGGTATTATACAACCATGTTGCGACCAAGCATTCGGCATTAGCCTTAGAGAGACTTGCTCTGATTCCACCGAATGCAGGAAGAGAGGTATTACCCAAAGAGCATCTTACCAAGTCGATTTATAGTGGAACATGGACTCGAATGAGAAAAGATGAAATATCAGTCACTATTACAACAAGATTCGATACGCCGTCTTCAGGAAAGTTTACACATCCATTTTTAAACAGAGCGATTACAGTTAGAGAGGCCGCACGTATTCAATCATTTCCAGATACATTTCGTTTTGTTGGAAACAAGGGATCTCAAATGAAACAGGTTGGAAATGCTGTGCCACCTTTATTGGCTGCGGCTGTTGCCGAGGTAATTATGAAGGATATGAAGGAGGAATTAAAGAATGAACAGACCAGATAATATATCGGTATATGATGAGCTTGACTTAAAACTTGGAATCAAATCATCACTTCCTCATGTTAAAAGTACAATTGCACTGGCTATCTTACTGTGGGAATGTGCCGACAGACCTTCAGAGTTAATTTATTCTGTACAAAATAACGATGGAATTGTAATGACAGATGATTTGGATCAGTGGGTCATTGATTATTTGGCAGATATTTGTACAGAAGACCAGATTGACAATGAAACGCTGATATCCGCAATTAATGAGAATCAGTTGTTTAAATCTCAAATGGAAGCACTAATTGTTGCATTTGAGCTTGTCTGGAAACTTGCAAAAGTCAGTTTTGTTGATGAAAACAAGGCAGCAAGTGCTGAACGCACTGGAGGTACCAGATACCCCAAAAAACTGATTTACACAATAAATGCTGATATTATTCACTGCCTGATTGAAAGCAACCGGGATGCTTATGTCAGAGTATTGCTGGCGTGGATAGGGTTCAATATTAATAGTGATCCAGAATGCGAAGAGCAACTGTGCCAAATGTTGTCTGTTCTATCGGAGGGAGCTGTATTTAAACTTACCGATAGAGAGAGGGACGTTATATTTAATCAGAATAGTTTATACAGAAAATTATTAGAGACACACGACTCAGTTGATATCAATGGGGATAAAGAAGCTAAGGGATCCTTACGCATTCTAAAATCGCTACTGTCGGATGGACTAAATCCGTTCTTGAAATATTCAAATGGAGTTGTTAGTACTAACGAACAAAAAGCCGCCGAATTAGAAGCGTACCAAGAAAGAGTGGATACCTTTTTGCGTTTGTCCGCAACAAAAGTTATTGGGTTAGAAGATGTTGACGCAGCGAATGAAGGCATTGCTCCGCAAGAATATGAAGCTAATCGCTTGACGACAGGATGTAATGTATTGCTCTATGGAGTTCCGGGTTCCGGAAAGAGCTATACTATCGAACATGAGTATTGTAAACCAGGCAGTCAGGTTGAGAGGCTTGTTTTTCATCCGGATTACACATACTCCGATTTCATTGGCCAAATCTTACCGGCAGTTGATGATAATGGTCAGGTAAGCTATAAGTTTACAGCGGGTCCATTTACCAATATTTTGCGAGAGTCGTATAATCATCCGACTACGGAATATATCCTTATCATCGAAGAAATCAATCGTGGCAATGCGCCTGCTATTTTTGGCGAGGTATTTCAATTACTTGATCGAAAAGTCGAATACCGCGAGGTTGATGACGATGGATTTCCTATCGGAACAAGTGAGTATGGTATCACAAATGCCAATATTGCAAAGATTGTATATGGTGATGAAAAGAATAAAGTGCGAATTCCATCGAACCTCTCTATAATTGGAACAATGAATACATCCGACCAGAATGTGTTTACTTTGGATACAGCATTCCAGCGCAGATGGGATATGCGTCTTATTGAAAATAATTTTGATAATGTAGATCCATCGTTGGCAGATGCGACTATTTTGGATACTTCTGTGACTTGGAAAGACTTCTGCACAGAAATCAACAAGATTGTGGTAGGAAACGGTGCCAGAATGACATCAGCAGAAGATAAGCGTCTGGGTGCATATTTTGTACATCTGCGAGATCTGAAGTTTGATGAAAGAATGGGGGATCTTGCAGATGGAGAATATGACAGTCTGCGTAAAAAGGAAAGTCATAAGCAGCTCACAGATACTGAGAAAGCAAGACTTGCAGAAGTACGAGATGCGATGAAGCAGAATCGAAAATTCCCAGAAAAGGTAATTAAGTATTTGTGGGATGATGCCTTTAAATTTAATCGAGAGATTATATTTGAAACAACAGAGTACCAAAGTCTGGAACAGGTTATTCGAGCATTTATGTATGCTGAAAAACTTGATAGGTTTAAGATGTTTAAGGAGAATGTGAGGAGTGCATTCACAAATCCGGAAGATTAAGGCGGTGAGTTGATATGGATTTAGATGAAGCCTTTGGAAAGCTTTCAGAATTTAATATAAAAGATCACTGCCATGTGAATACAAATGAAGATGGAGACCGATTTGTCGGCATTAAGGCAGATACCGATGATGCGATGGTTTATTTCCCTATCGGATATCAATTACCAGACGAAGACAAAGCAATCAGGAATGATATCAGGCATCTTATACAGGTTCTGTCCGAATTCACAACGCGAGATGACAGACTGCTTGCGGTTAACAAATTTGCTGCACCACAATCTGTTGATTTTCCAATCAATGCATACACAAGTGTGATAGAGTATTATTTTGATATTGGTGGAAAATATTATGTAGAAACGGAACAAACATATAAAGTGGCTCCGACTGGAAAGCAAGACTGGGCAAGGACTGCAAGAAAACAAATGCCGCTGGTGCAGTGCAAAAACGGAGTCAGTTCATTTATATATACAAATTTTGAGGTGCGTTCCACTACGCCAAATGACACAAAGCTCATAACGCAGATTAACAAATACTGTGTGTATGAAGCGTTTGAACGATTGGGATGGCTTTATGTTCCGTATAAACCTGAAAAACCGAGCGGATACCCGGATATTAAGACATCAATTCAAATAGTCCGTTCTAAACTTGCAAGCACCTACGATGATAAGAAAAAGCGGCTCTTTCAGGGAATGAAGGATATGCTTGAATACATGGATGAGAAAACATCAGATAAGCAGTTCTATTTTGGCACAGATGATTTTGACCATGTGTGGGAAAAATTGATAGACAGAGCATTTGGAGAACGGGATAAGGAAAAATATTTTCCACGTTCCAGATGGCTGCTTGATTATGGCAAATATAAAGAAAAGCATCCGCTGATGCCGGATACCATTATGATTTATAATGACAAATATTACATCTTGGATGCTAAGTGTTATAAATATGGAAGAACAGGAATTCCAGACCATTTGCCGAATGGATCATCTATCAATAAACAGATTACCTACGGAGAGTATCTTGAAAAGTATAAAGGCGTGAAAACAGATTCACTTTTTAATGCCTTTATTATGCCGTACAATATGGAAGAAAACTATTTTAAGCTGAATTCTTTTGTAGGAAATATTGGAGAAGCCATTGGAGACTGGCGATATAATAAAAAAACGTATGAGCGAATTCAGGGTATTGTTATGGACACCAGATATCTTATGTATCACTATTCAGGAAAACCGTTAAAGGAAAAGGTGGCTCTTGCAGAATGTATTGAAGCTGTTTTGGGAAGAGATGAGATCAAATCAACAGGAGAAAATCCGATAGTACCATCATCCTCCCCTGTTACATATACTACTATGCCTACCAGGCCTGCATCAATGGTAGCAGAATCACCAGCACCATACGGTGTACATAATGAATAATAAAAAGCGAAAAATCCCTTTACTTGGAATTGTCCGAGTAAAGGGATTTTTTCAGTTTTCTTCTTTTTCACGCTTTCTTTTTCTGTATCTGTCCTGGGTGACTCGATTACAGCATTCTGTGCTGCAGTATCTGACCTTTGTGGAGGTTGTTCGTACCAGAAAATATTTTCCACAGCGAGGATTGTCGCAAGGACGGTATAATTCTAAATCAGGCCTTAAATAAAATATGGAAAAATAAGCAGCACATAACAATGAATCAACTTTCCAGGAGGGAGACATAGTTTTAGCATTATACACTGGGTGTATTCCTCCGAGATTGGCATTGATTTCTTCACCGACTATATAATCAGCTATCTCAATCAAACCGGTTTTCAAATTGTCGCTGAGATTTTCAATGCGCGGATCAGTACAAAAAGTCAAACTTGAAAGGTCAATGGCTGCAATCTCATGAAAAAAATGAAATAAAACTTCTGTGATCTTTCTATTCATGCCGCTATCTTCGCCATTCACATACATCGCAGTGATGTTTTTGAATATATCAGATTTAAATCCGGGGACGGAGGAGTAACTACCTATAATATCATTATATTCAGATATATTGAGAGAATAAGTGCCAAATATAGAGTCATTTATTGTAAAAAAATCACCGTTAAATTCTTCTTGCTGGCGCATTTGTGAAAGAATAATGGGCGGGTTTTGCAATAAATCCACATATGAATGATGGCAGCTAATATATTTTATATCAGCCATGTCAGTTTCATACGAAAAATCCTTTGCAAATAACAACACTACGGTTAGCTGCAATATTTTTAGATAATCCTTGTGTATTTCATTTGCCGCTGTCATCAGTTCAACAGTTAGTCGTAATCTATCGATAATATTGCAAAGTGACAGCTCATCGATTTCTTGATAGCCCATTGACGATATAGGAAAGATGAATCCGTTGTTTTTAATAAAGTGCACCATTTCCTTTGAATCTTTTCCAGGTAATGCTATAAGTTCACCCAGAATATTAGATTGCTCTATTGATCCATTATCGGAAATGCGGACTAAGCCCTTTTTGGCGGCATATCCGAATACTCTTTTTTGATCTGGATGTGCCTGTAGTTTAAATGTACGCTTAGGCTCCATGCCTGGGGTTATATGCTCAATGTCTTCTACGCAATCACAAGAGCAGCTTTCAAATTTGAACAGTATGTTTTCATAAAAATTTTCTTTAATTTCAGGCATAATGCAATCCTCTTCTTGAAGTGAAAGTCATGCAATTTGGCATGGCTTTATTTTTTTGTCTCAAATAAATAATGCCAAATTATATGTATATTTAGAATTATACTAAAAAGCCATCTATAAATCAACTTAAATAACATTACTAAACAGTAAAAGTAATGTGAAATCTTGCTATCTTCCATTACTATTTCGTTTTCCCTATACTTTAAGTAGAACAAAACCATGTTCTGGCATCTCAGCGTTCATCCCCTGATCAAGGATGCCCGAAGCGGTGAGACGGACAACAATTGAATAAAGTCAACCCATCGGGACGGTTGGCCAGTTAAGAAGTGAGGATTCATTCTTATGGCCAATTATGGGAAGTCCTGTGTGGATTCTCACTTCGATATGAGACCGAAGGAGGGTCTGCGCTATGGACAATCTACAGACAAACAAAAAGTACTTTATCCCAATGGAGGTAACACCAGAAACCATCAAGGCATTCAATATCAATGTCGAAGAGGTACAGTGGACGAAAATCGGAAACAAGTCGGTGAGAGTCATTATGGTTCCGGCTACGGAGGAGCAGTATTACGCATATATGCGTCCGCTATGGCGTGAGGACAAGCAGAATCAGAGGGCAAGCAAACAGGAAGACGAGGGCAAAATGAAGCCGGTGTCACTGGATCAGCTCTACGAAGATACAGAGTTTGAGACAGCCGATCAGGCTACAGATATTGAAGCTGATTATATGAAGAAGATTTTGCTTGAGGAACTGCATAACGCACTGGACGAGCTGGAAGAAATCGACCGTACCATCATGGAACTGTACAGCCAGAACTGCACCGAAACGCAGATCGGACAGGTTGTGGGTATGAGCCAGCGTGGTGTCGGCAAGCGTAAACAGCGTATTTTTCTGAAGCTCCGCACCAGACTGAAGGATTTCAGATAAGGAAGATGCCTGCTGTGGTACATATCATTGCACCACAGCAGGTTTTTTATAATTTTTCAAAACAGCGGTTCTTAAAACAGACCCGGATGTCCTTTCACTCTCAGAGGGGCAGTAAAGCCGCTCGGAAAGGATGGTGTCAAACATGATGACAACCAAATGCAGATCAGGCACAGGATGCCGCGAGAGCAGTGACCTCGACAGAGAACTGTCGGATGTTCTCATTGCAATCAGTGTCGTGTCAAGGAGAATCGCAGACAGGCTTTATGCCGGCGATGGAAAACTGAATATGGAAGGAGGCAGTCCACATGGGAAAAGTAAGCGAATTGTCCATGCTCGTGGATGAACTGAAAAAGTGCGGTGAAACACTCATCAGTATCTCAGAGGAACTGACCGAGCTGTTCAGTTCGGCAGAACCGGAAAAGCAGCCCGCAAAAAAGAGTGCTGCTAAGAAGAAAGAGCCGGAGCCGTCTGCGGAAAAGGAACTGACTTTGGAAGAAGTCAGAGCTGTTTTGGCAGATAAGTCGAGAGCCGGATTTACAGAACAGGTCAGGGAACTTCTGAAAAAGCATGGTGCGGATAAGCTCTCGACGGTTGACCCGGCAGAGTATAAAGCACTGCTTGCGGATGCGGAGGTGCTGGAAAATGTCGGATAAACATGCAGTCCTGTCAGCATCATCAAGTCACAGGTGGATTGCCTGCCCGCCGACAGCACTCCTTTGTGCCAAAGAAAAGGATGTATCCAGTGAATTTGCCATGCAGGGAACGGACGCACACAGTTTGTGCGAGTTCAAGGTAAAAAAAACGCTTGGGCAGGCAGCAAAAGACCCAACCGAAACGCTGACATACTTTGATGAGGAGATGGCGGACTGTTCCGATATGTATGCACAGTATGTGATGGAACAGGTGGAAGCATCCAGGAAGAAATGCAAAGATCCAATTGTTCTGGTAGAACAGCGTCTGGATTTTTCCAAATGGGTGCCTGAGGGATTCGGTACCGGAGACTGCGTGATCGTGGCGGATGAAACGCTGACAATTATTGACATGAAATACGGAGTCGGAATTCTTGTTTCCGCAGAGAAAAATCCGCAGATGATGTGTTACGCATTGGGAGTTTTGGCTCTGTTTGATGGGATTTACGATATCACCGAGGTGTCAATGACGATCTTCCAGCCACGAAGGGACAACATCAGCACATACACCATTTCAAAAGAAGAACTGCTTAAGTGGGCGGATGAGGTGCTTTTCCCTGCCGCACAGCTTGCGGCAAAGGGCGAAGGCGAATACAAAGCCGGAATCCACTGTCAGTTCTGCAAAGTAAAAGCCACCTGCCGGAAGCGTGCAGAGTACAACCTGGAACTTGCCCGTTATGACCTTGAGATGCCTGCCAACCTGGAAGATGAAGAGATAGGGGGCATTCTTTCTAAAGCAGACGAGTTTGTTTCCTGGGTGGGAGACATCAAGGAATATGCACTGCAGCAGGCAGTCAGCGGAAAAGAGTGGACAGGCTGGAAATTGGTCGAAGGACTCTCGAACCGCAGATATGTAAATGAAACCGCAGCAGCAGACAAAGTGCAGTCGGCAGGATATGACCCATATGAACATAAGGTTCTGGGCATCACTGCTATGACGAAACTGCTCGGCAAGACAAAATTTGAAGAACTGCTCGGCGGCCTGATCGAGAAGCCGCAGGGCAAGCCAACTTTAGTACCTGTATCGGACAAGCGTCCGGCAATGAATACAGCAGCAAATGATTTTAAGGAGGACAACTGATATGTCAAAGAATTTTATGAACCCGACCAAGGTAATCACCGGACCTAAGACCCGCTGGAGCTATGCCAATGTATGGGATGCCAAGAGCATCAACGGAGGATCTCCGAAGTTCAGCGTATCCATCATCATTCCGAAGAGTGATACCGCAACCGTAAACAAGATCAAGGAAGCAATCCAGGCGGCTTACACCGAGGGCGAATCCAAGCTGAAGGGCAATGGCAAGAGTGTGCCTGCAGTTTCGGTACTGAAAACTCCGCTTCGTGACGGTGATTTGGAGCGTCCGGATGATGCGGCTTACGCAGACAGCTACTTTATTAATGCCAACAGTGCAACGGCTCCCGGCATTGTAGATGCTGACCGCCAGCCGATCCTTGACCGCAGTGAAGTATACAGCGGTGTATATGGTCGTGCATCCATCAATTTCTATGCTTTTAACTCCAACGGCAACAAGGGCATTGCCTGCGGCCTGAACAATCTCCAGAAGATTGCAGACGGTGAGCCTCTTGGCGGCAAGTCCCGCGCTGAGGATGATTTTGCAGATACAGCGGCTGAGGACGATTTCCTCGCATAAGAAAGGACAGGTGAAAATCTATGACAATGTTACAGACAGTTTTGACAACAGCACTTTTGGTAATGTGGCTCTGCTTCAGCGTCACATTCCTGGTTTCGGCTATCCAGAGCTTTATCTTTGACCGCAGACGTGAGAAGCGGGAACAGGAAAAGGAACAGCGTGATCTGGAATACCACGTGGAACGCATGAAAAACCTGAAATAAGATGAGTATGGCGTGCGGCAGGAAATTTTCTGCCGTCTGCTTTGCTGTAAAGGATGGTGACGATAATGGAAAAAATCAATAGTTTATCTCTGGACTTGGAAACCTTCAGTGATGTGGATTTGAATAAATGCGGTGTATATAAATATGCCCAGTCCTCTGCATTTGAAATCATGCTGTTTGGTGTGTCAGTGAACGGCGGTGAGGTGCAGGTTTACGATTTGGCACAGGGAGAATCGGTGCCGATACAGATCATTTAATGATGCGGTTTCTTTGACAATATTCAGTGCAATAGATAACACAGAATTTGTTAAGTTTATTACCGAAGTACAGGATAAAAATAGTAAAATTATGCCTTTGACTGAGATGATGATATTAAGAGACTTAATGGACAATAGAAAAGAGCAGTTATCGGAACTATCAAGAAAAGTCCAAAAATCTCTGGATGAAACAAAAAAGTCATGCAATGAGCTGATTAGCAGAGGTTTGATAGAGATTGTTGGCAAGGAATATATGCTCACAGCTAAGGTTTACGAGGCACTAAAATCAGATGTGGAATATACAAGAGATAAAACAGTCCAGTATATTAAAGCTAAAAATATGATTTTAGAATACCTGCAGACAAATGATCAGATAACATCTGCTAAGATACAGGAGATGTGTGGATTTACTAAGCAACAGGCTAGAAGTGTCATTGATAAGATGAGAAATGAGAAATTGATAGATATTTGCAGACGAGGAAATAAATCATATTATGTAATAATTTAGTATTTTGAGTTTTCTTTCGAGTGGACTTAAAAAAACTCGAAAGGTAATCTTGTGTTGTTTAATAGGTATGATGCGGTTCTAATTAATGGCACTATTCGTGAGATTATATATTAGTTACCTATAGTAATTGCTGTTTTCATGAATTACATATATTGACGCTTAGCAGGAATGCGGAAAGTGTTTCGAGTTTCTTTCGAGTTATTTTTAGAAAAAACTCGAAGGAAAACTCGGAGGATAACTCATATCATTGCAAACCATCTGCTTTGAGCTGCTAATTTGATGCTGAAAAGTTTCAAAACGATGTGAAAATAGTGATATTTGGCAAAGCAGATATGCCCGGAATGTAGGAAATATCAGCGTTTGTAATATGCTGATAAAATATAAGGGAAGAGGATGAATTACTAAAGTGAGTATTGATAGATAAATGTGTGGACTATAAGGGTTCACAGCCAAGGGTATGAGCCATTTGTGGTTCGTGCCCTTTTGTATTAATAATTGCCTTTTTAAAGATGTTTAAACTTGTCATAAAAAACAAAATGTGCTACGATTAAAAAGATTTAATTAATTGCAGTATAAAAGCAAAAGGAGAATACGCAGATGGCAAATGTAATTACAGACGAGACCATAGAGTATGTGGGTATCCTTGCAAAGCTGGAACTCTCCGATGAGGAGAAGGAAGCTGCCAAGAAGGATATGGGAAATATGTTAAATTATATTGATATGCTCAATGAGCTGGATACGGACGGAGTGCAGCCGATGTCGAATGTGTTTCCGGTAAAAAATGTGTTCCGTGAGGATGTCGTGACCAATGGTGATGACAGCGAGAATATGCTTGCCAATGCCCCGGAGGAGAAGGACGGCTTCTACATGGTGCCTAAGACGGTGGAGTAGAATGAAAATATAATAGTAATTGTTCAGAGACATTTTCACAATCAATGTTTTACAGTTACATTTAGTAAAATTTCTGCCTGAGCAGAATCAGACTTTAAAATAGTCTTAAAATGTGGCTGTTTTAGTTGTTAGTTCTTGAATATTTACAGATAGGAGATAGACATGGATATTGCAAAAATGACAGCGGTAGAGCTTGGCAGAAAGATTAAGGCCAGGGAAATATCTGTCCGCGAGGCTGTTGAGGCTGTATTTGACAGAATAAAGGCAGTCGAGGGTGAGTATAACTGCTATGTGACGCTCTGTGAGGAGCAGGCACTTAAAAAAGCTGATGAGGTTCAGAAGAAGATAGATGACGGTACACTTACAGGACCACTTGCAGGCGTGCCTGTAGCAATCAAGGACAATATGTGTACGGAGGGCGTGCTCACAACATGCTCATCCAAGATTTTATATAATTTCAAGCCTACATTCTCATCGGAGGCGGTTTTAAATCTTGAGAAGGCGGGAGCTATTATAATTGGTAAGACGAACATGGACGAGTTTGCCATGGGAAGTACAACCGAGACTTCATTTTTCGGGTCTACGAAGAATCCTAGGAATCCTGAGCATGTTCCGGGTGGTTCGTCAGGAGGCTCGGCTGCGGCTGTTGCAGCGGATGAGTGCTATTATGCACTTGGTTCCGATACGGGCGGTTCCATCAGACAGCCAAGCTCATACTGCGGAGTTGTCGGAATGAAGCCTACCTATGGAACAGTTTCGAGATACGGGCTTATCGCATACGGCTCATCGCTTGACCAGATTGGGCCTATAACCAAGGATGTCACAGACTGCGCGACGGTGCTTGAAGCGATAGCCTCATACGATACAAAGGATTCGACCTCCGTAAAGAGAGAGCCGGAGGACTATAAGTTCACGGATGCGCTTGTCGAGGATGTTGCAGGGCTTAAGATTGGTATTCCGAGAACCTATTTTGGTGAGGGAATCGACGAGGAGGTCAAGGAGAAGGTATTAGCGGCGGCAAAGGTGCTCGAGAGCAAGGGTGCCATTGTAGAGGAGTTCGACCTCGGACTTGTGGATTACGCCATCCCTGCCTACTATATCATTGCGTCTGCGGAGGCGAGCTCGAACCTTGCACGTTTTGACGGCGTGAAGTACGGCTACAGAACCGAGGACTATGACGGACTTCACAATATGTACAAGAAGTCACGTTCGGAGGGCTTTGGCGCGGAGGTAAAGAGACGTATTATGCTCGGCTCTTTCGTATTAAGCTCCGGCTACTACGATGCCTACTATATCAAGGCACTCAAGACAAAGGCACTCATAAAGAAGGAATTTGACAGAGCGTTTGAAAAATATGACGTCATTTTAGGACCTGCGGCTCCTACCACGGCTCCGAAACTCGGAGAATCCTTATCAGACCCGATTAAGATGTACCTTGGTGATATATACACAATATCTGTTAATCTTGCAGGACTTCCGGGAATTTGTGTACCGTGCGGAAGTGATAAGAACGGACTTCCGATTGGCGTACAGCTTATCGGGGACTGCTTCTCGGAAAAGACGCTTATCCGCGCGGCGTACACTTATGAGCAGCATGAAAAGAACATCTGAATCAGCAGAATACGTTGATTGATATATTCTGTTATTTCATATAGGAAAAACGTAAAAGCACGTTTTTCAAAGTTATTTGGGTTACTTTAAAAAAGTGACATGGAGGAATATTGAATGAAAGAATACGAAACCGTCATTGGACTTGAGGTTCATGTAGAACTTGCTACAAAGACTAAGATTTTCTGTGGCTGCTCCACTGCATTCGGCGGAGCGCCTAATACACATGTATGTCCGGTATGTTCAGGTATGCCGGGCTCACTTCCGGTTTTAAACAAGCAGGTGGTAGAGTATGCCATGGCAGTGGGACTTGCGACCAACTGCGAGATTAATCGGAAGAATATATTTGACCGAAAGAATTATTTTTACCCTGATAACCCACAGAACTACCAGATTTCACAGCTCTACCATCCAATTTGCCATGATGGCGGCATTGAGATAGAGACTGCCGATGGAGGAAAAAAGACTGTTAGAATCCATGAGATTCACATGGAGGAGGATGCAGGAAAGCTTGTCCATGATGAGTGGGAGGACTGCTCGCTCGTCGACTTCAACCGTTCGGGCGTGCCTCTTATAGAGATAGTATCCGAGCCGGATATGCGCTCGGCTGAAGAGGTTATCGCATATCTTGATAAGCTGAGACTTATAATCCAGTATCTTGGAGCTTCAGACTGCAAGCTTCAGGAGGGCTCAATGCGTGCCGATGTCAACCTCTCAGTACGCGAGGTCGGAGCTTCAGAATTCGGTACAAGAACCGAGACTAAGAATCTTAACTCCTTCAAAGCCATAGCAAGGGCAATCGAGGCGGAGAAGAAGAGACAGATAGAGATTATCGAGGACGGCGGAAAGGTTGTTCAGGAGACAAGACGCTGGGATGACAACAAGGAGTACTCCTATGCGATGCGTTCTAAGGAGGATGCACAGGACTACAGATATTTTCCTGAGCCTGACCTTGTACCTGTTGTCATCGACGATGAGTGGCTTAATGCCGTAAAGGCACGCCAGCCTGAGTTCAGGGATGAGAAGAGGGCAAGATATAAGGCTGAATTCGATATACCTGAGTACGATGCGGACATTATAACCAACTCAAAGAGGATGGCGGACATCTTCGAGGCGACAACCGCAATCTGCAACAAGCCTAAGAAGGTTTCCAACTGGCTCATGGTTGAGACAATGCGTCTCTTAAAGGATAATTCCATGGAGCCGGAGGACATAAGCTTCTCACCTGAGAACCTTGCAAAGCTCATCGAGCTTGTCGAGGCAGGCTCAATAAATTCAAGTGTTGCAAAGGAAGTGTTCGAGAAGATCTTTAAGGAGGACATCAATCCTGAGAAGTATGTCGAGGAGAAGGGACTTAAGATTGTGAACGATGACGGTGCGTTAAAGAGCACCATCGAGGAGATTATAGCAGCCAATCCTCAGTCCGTTGCCGACTATCACAGCGGCAAGGAGAAGGCTCTCGGCTTCCTTGTGGGACAGACCATGAAGGCGATGAAGGGCAAGGCAAATCCCGCAAGCATCAACAAGATACTTAAGGAGCTGCTGTAGGGGTGGCTCTATATCGCACCGGCAGAAAATTCAGTCTAAAGAAGCGGTTATAATATGCTGTGGGCAGAGAAAACAGCCCGGAAGCAAATAAAAACAGCGTATG
>OGER01001203.1_pt1 | contig 21712 bp, 29 predicted proteins | sample 1570691 | NCBI WGS metagenome assembly OGER01 (sample SAMEA2582143, study PRJEB24529) | metagenome | biome: Human gut stool | place: China | collected 2011
GGGAAATTATGAGAAAAGATTGGAGCGTATTATATATACAAAAGTTACAACTATATTATGTTCACTTGTTTAACAAGGTAAATAAAATACAGGCTATATACATACGCATTAGTATATAACCTGTATAAAAATTTAAACTGCTGGCTTGTTCCAACTACTTAGATTTACTTTTGTATCAGATGTAATTATATTATTATTAATAACATAATTAGTAGAAGCAATAGAATTTTTTTTATCAACACCTAAAACATTATTACAAAAAACAAGTGTAGGAAATTGCAAATTATAACTAATATCATTAAATTTACAATTAGTAGCAATTAGTGTTTTAACTTTGTTGTTATTTCCAGCCATTGTAATAGTAGAATTTTGAACAATAAAAGTTTTAACAGGGTATGAAAAAGAGTAAGACCCAAACACATTTTTGAATATTACTTTATTTATTTCATTATCTGTATTAATGGATGATGTAGTAAACAGTTCACAATTTTCTACAAAGATATTAATACCTGATTGTAAATGTAAATTACCCATATTACATAACACTAATGATTTTTCTCTATAATAATGATTTTTAATTATCAACTTAAATGATTGAAAAATCGTATTATAGTTACTTGCCGATGTATTTGTATTACTAATGTTTACTAAATAGTTATTATCAATAGAACTATAGCAATTTAAAATATTAAGTGCACCAGATAATAAAACAGGTAAATCATTACGTAAAGTAATACCATTAAATATAGTACACGAATTAAGATTAATATTTCCGACTCCGCCAGAAAATTCAAATTTTCCTATTGTGCATTCATCGCAATTATAATAACCATTTAAGTAATAGTGGATATCAAATCTATTGGTTATTACGTGCTTAAATTTAGCATTACAAATTTGTGAACATCCAATAGCACCCCACGAATTAGTAAAATCAGTTAAAATGCAATTTTCAACTAAGCTATTGCTAGTTTCATATAGACCAATAATATAACCACTAGCGGGGGACGAAACAGGATTTTTACCATTAATATTTCTAAATGTAACACCAAAACAATCATGAATACTAAATGTCGCACCACTCCAATCTGTGTTATTTACACTGCCTATTACATTAAAATTATCAAATGTTACATTATCTTGATAGTTAATAAAGAAATTTGCAGTAGGTTGTGAATTATATTTAATAGTGGCATTTTTGAAATAAAGCGGTTCAGATAATTCGTGTAAATTGCTAATCGTATAACTGCCATCTATGATTTTAGGAATAAAAGTATTTACAAAATTTCCTTGTGAATCAGTAATAATATGAATTTTTTGATAAAATACCTCATTAGTTGTACTGCGTGTTCCTAATAAAACAGGTGTAGTTATAGTAAATGACTTGTTAAATAATCTACTATCTGTAACGCTTCTTTCAGTTAATACACCGTTTAGTATTGTAAAGCTATCTTTAGGTTCTCCGCATTTAAAAATATATTCTGAATTGTCTTTTATTAAAATAGTTGAATAATTGAAGTCAATATTACAAGAAACAAGTGTGTCAATTTTACTGATATTATAACTTTTATTTGATTCAAATTGAACTATTTTTTTACTACTATTACCAGCTAAAATAGCATTGTTAATAGCGTCAGTGTCATCTGTAACACCATCACCAATAGCACCATAGTCTTTAACATTGATTATATTGTTTAAATCAATATTATATAAATCAACGGTTTTATCTGGAAAACTAACAGGAAAACTTTTTTCTGTAGACTCAAATGAAAATTTATTAGCTTTATTAATAACATTGCCTATAAAAGTATTAGTTTCATCAACACCATGCACATTATGCTTACTGTCAAAAGTCTCATTCATAGTATCATGATATTCTTCAGTATTAGCACCAGTAACACCAACGCTTCTACTACTTCCAAAAACTTCCGTCCTAGTCCCACCAATATTAACTGAACTAACACCATCAACATGAATGCTATCCGCCCCGTCAATATCAATTTCTCTATTCCCAGTAATATTTTCCGATTTATTTTCACTAATAACTTCCGTTTTACTACCTGTGATATTCTCGACTTTTCCAGACCCAACTGTTTCTGTTTTACTACCTGTGATATTTTCTGTAGTATTTCCACCAATACTAATATTCTTACCCTGTGCTAACTGTTCTTTAACTTCCATCCCTAGTACATTGAAATTATTCATCGCACCAGTGTCATTAAAATTACTACTAGCATTAATAATATCACAATTAAATGTATTTCGACTACCATTAACACTAATGCACAGCGGACTAATAGCCTTAGAACTAAAACTATAAACACCGTCACTTGCACCTACTTCAAGAACACACTCGCCCTGTACTTTTCCAAGCTCATTAAATTTAACATTAGTAAACTGAACTGAATCTTTACCGTTAATAACAGCAACTTTTTTAACAGCACCACCAAAAACTACATTATCAATTTGTAAATCTCCACCCAATCCGTTATAAACAAAACACTGAAATCCACTCTTAATAACTAAATTAGTAAATAAACAGTCTTTGCCTAAAACATTAATAACATCCAAATCATCCGTCTGAACCTCGTTATTTCCATCCAACGTTAAATTACTAATCTGTACATTCTGCACATTTCCGCCAGACACTAACGGCTTTGTGTCTCCACCTCTCTGTACAATCCTTGTACTATATCTGTCAAAACCAACTAAACTAACACCACTTCTTAACGTTAAACTTCGGCTAAGGTATTTACCATACGGGAAATAAACACATCCACCGCCTTGATTAAAAGCATAATCAATACACCCTTGGATAGCATCAGTATCATCAGCACTACCGTCTCCAACTGCCGGGCTAATCCCTTTCGGCGGGTATTTAACATTCAAAATGTAATTTGCTAAAATATTTCTAACAACCTCATCAATAGCACCGCTAGTGATATAATTCTGAATCATTTCAGCGACATAACCTGGAAGATTGTTATTGTTTTCAATCAGTTCATTTAATGCTTTACAGAATTTATTAAGCTGTTCTCCATAGCTTAAACTTTCGTCATAAACAGTCGGAAGAACAAGCCAAGCACAACATTTTACAGGGTCTACATTTGTAAAATCATACATAATATTGTACCACCTTTCATGAAATATTATAATGTTATTAAATTACAGTATTAGTCTTAAATAATTTTAATGCCATAATGTAAACAAGCGTCACGTTCCATGCGGCATCCTCTGTATTTCTGCCAGCCATCACAGAAATATGCTACATCAGCTGTGGATAATAACTCAAGTGATTTACCCAAAAACCATAGTGGTTTAGCATCGACAGGTGCATTCTGAAAGAATGAATCAATAACTTCAACATCTTCATTAATAATTAATTTAGCTAATGAAATAGCTTCTTTGCGTTCTTTTAAAATTTCCTCGTCTGTTTTGCCTTTCATAGGTTGACTAATAAAAAGTTTTTTCATATAATTTTTCTCCTTTTATAAAATAAAGCATATTAAGCTACCAAAGACCAAAAAATAAATCAGATAATTCTTCAATCAGCATCATATCAATGTTTATAAAAGTTTCCCTATATTCCATTAATAAAGCTGAATAACTCTTACTGCTCATTTTTCCTCTGACACTTTCAAGGTAACTTTCAGTGTCAGTTAAGTTACTATTACTTGTCTTACTTCCTTTTCTGCTACCATCTTTTTCGTTTTTACTCTTAGAACTGCCCTCCGAATCAACACTACCACTATTAGAAGTATTATCACTTCCTGTATTTCCAACAACATTATAAGTAGCATTCGTTAAGTAAGTCCCATCAATAACATTACTAATAGCACCTTGAGGTGTATCAGAAAAATAATTAGTTGTTGTAGTTGTAGTGCCTTTAGTCAAAGTTCCATCGTTAGAATTAGTAGTGCTTTCATCATGACTTTCATTAGTATCAGTGCTTTCATCATAGCTTTCATTATTGTTTTCTGTATTGTCTCTAGTACCGCTAGCATCTCTGTTTCCTGTTTTACTATAATCAACTTCATATAACGGATTGAATTCTAATAAAGCACTTTTATATAACTGATTGTAAAAAGGCATAATTTCGTTTAACTTCGTGTCAAGCTTTAACTTCCACAATCCATAAGTTTCGAGTCCAATCTCCCGAGTATAGTAATGTTTTAAAATCTTCGTTTCCAAAACGTTCCGATAGCTTTCATCAAAAATAGGAAAATCAAAATCGAAAATCTTAGGAATAGCTTTAGCAATAACGTATTTAATTTTAGTTTGTCCTACGCTTTCACTTAATCCAGCTTCTGTTTCACAAATATAACGCAACTCTGTGGTGTATTTACTCATCTTCGTTTACCTCCAACTTATCTGCATTATAAATATCTTCATTTTTATTAATTGCTTCTACGTTGATATCATCGTTAAATTCAACACTAACATTCAATCCAAACATTCTATTGATTTCGTCACAAGCCTGTTTTCTCATATCAAGTCCACTATTTCGACTTGCAACCGTGCCGCCCATATTCCTACTGACTTCATCAGAAATTAACCGTTCTTTTTTCTGATAATTTGTATTAGAAATTCCTAACCAAGTTAAGCATTCATTCCAAATTTGCGTTTTAGTCTCAAGTAATTTATCTGCAACATAAGGTGCAAGAGTAGGAATAGCTTGTAAACTTTTAAGAATATCTATATCTTTATCAGCGAAAATAACTGGTGCGTTTCCTGTATATTGTTCATAAGTATTTTTTAATGTCAATCTTTGATTCTCACTACAAGTAATTAAAATAGGTGTTTTCTGAGCTTTGATATTAACGTCAATAGTTCTATCACACTCATATAACCTACGTGCAAACATTTCGCACCCATAAATCATATTTTCATGTAACTTGTTATTCCAAATAATAATGCTATTAGTGTTATCTAAGTGCATATTAAAACCGTTATTCGCATATGCTGTGCGCTTTGTAGGAATCCTATACACATCTAGCATTCCACCAATCATAGTGGTAAGTGCTAAGTATCCCATAACATCATCATTGAAGAAAACAGCCATTCCTTGTTCAAATAATGTAAGTTCTAAAAAACGTTCGTCTACTGTGTCTGGTAGATTATTCCACTTAAATCTGGATATGGCAAGTTCTTTAATTCTGTTATACTGATAAATATAAGCTCTATTATTAAAAAACATAGAATCAAAATTATCAGAAGTTTTTCTTCGTCTCCCCATTATGAACTTCCTTTCAATCTGTTATCTAACAAATAGTTACCAATTTCATCCCCGTTCATCCAATAAGTAATACCTTTATCATGAATTGCTTTGATATTACTCATTGCGCTTGATGGGATACTACCGTGAGCATCACATCCGACTGTTTTAACATAATTCCAATGTGGTCTGTTGTGTGTGCTAGGTATTTTAACTCTTCGCACAGGATAACCAAACTTGTCCCAGAATGAATCTATAATTCTTGCAAATTCTTCACGAACGTGCATATGCATGAAAGCAAAATTTTTAATTCGCATAGCAACAGCCGCACTATTTCCAGAATTCCCGTGGGCTTGCGGCGGTAAAATCCATTTTTGATAACCTTGTGCAACCAGCCCAGCTATAGTACCATACATTCCATACTCTAAATTAGCACCAGCTGAATACATAGAATCTGCTCTACCAGTCCAATTCCCAGTAGCACTTGTTGATAACGAACTTTGAATAACATCGGTTTTTCCGGTATAATTTATCACACCACTCATAGTAGCACCTGCAAGAGTCGGAATAGCACTTTGAGCAAGCCACGCTTTAAAAGAATCTGTAGTCCATGAACATTGAGGGAATCCACTTAACGTCATTTTTTCGTTATAGTTAGCAACAACTCCTTTATAATTTTTTGGCACTAATAAAATCTCTGGGTTACAACTCATATCGCCTGCCATTAAAAAAGTGCATTTTTCACTTGAAAAATATTCATACGGAAAAGCTGTTCCTGTTCCAGCTAGATTTGTACAGTATAAAAAATTATATGGATATGTATAAATTTTGTTATTGTGTGGTGTAAATGTTTTCCAAATGTTAGATACTTTTTTATCAATATCAACATCATAGCTTTTAGCCCCTGTGGAAGCATTTGAGTCAATAAACGCTGTTGGCATCATAAAAATTGACACAATTCCATCTGTTTTTTCTGCCGGTAATCCCAATAAAAACTCATCCACATCGTTAGCGGTATCAAACACGTTAAAATGCAAACCACCATAAATGCCAGAATACAAACCACCAGAAACACTTTCATAATTTTCATTGAATGTAGCGGCTACTACATACGAATAACCTTTAATAATACCACTATCTAAAAAATCTTCTGAAACGTATTCGCCAGTTTCTAAGTTATCTGGAATAAGGTTGTCTCCTACTGCATCTGTAGCACTATGTTCTCTTTCAACAAAACTAGAGTCTAAATAAAAATCAAAAAACCATGTCTGAACATCGTCAATTTTAAAATAGATAGCCGCTGTTTCATTGTTTAGCCATTCTACGTTTGTGATAAAAGCATAAAACCATTTATTACCATAAGAACTATTTTGAAACATAAGGTAGTTACAATCAAACATATTATCGGCTACTTGTTTTACTACTAATCTACGTTCTTTTCGCTGATAAGTCATATTAGTAAACGTGTATTTTGTTTTGCCTGCAAAATATGCCGTTTGTTTTTCTTTTGAGTCAAAATAAATCGTGTCAGAATAAGTGTTATCTAGTCTAACATTTTTTAAAACCCTTGCAATGGTATTTGGTGCAATATACATTAGGCATTACTCCCTTTAATGATAGAGGGAGAAAAAATCTCCCTCTTAAAACTATGCTACAGTAATAACACATTTTCCCGATTTGCTAGAATCATAAACAGATGTAGCTGTGATATTGATAGTTCCTGTAGCGCCCTCTAACAGCGTGACTTTACCTCTAACGTCAACTGTGGCTTTATCAGAATCACTAGACCATGTTACTGACTGCGGTGCAAAATTTTCTGTTTCAACTGTAGCTGTCAACTGTAATGACTGACCTACTGACGCATTAGCCGCACTCGGATTTACTTTAACACTTGTTACTGTCGGTGCACCTGCCACGAATAAAGCGGTATTAGCAAAAGGACTAACAGAAAATGTTTTCCAAACATGATACCAATAATTCCAGTAAAGTCCCTGTCCGTTGAACTGCTCTGTAAACTCCTGTAAATTATCAAATACCATAAACCAGTCAGCATCAATAATAACAGCCGGAATTGCGTTTAATGCTTTGAGGTCAGCTGTGCCAATTTCCGTATAGTTCGGGTCATCAGCGAACAAAATGTTGAGTCTTGCGATATCAAGATTTCCAAATCCGTCAATCATAACACGATGCCCCATAAATTCGGCTTTGTCCATATTAAAGGCACTAGCAAGAACTTCTACATCCATAGTAGCATCGAACTGTGCATTCATAATTAAATACTGATTTTCTTTTAGCGAAAAAGTCTGAACTCCAGCAACGTTATTTTCAGAACTCATAAAGGTTAATTTATTAGACACACCTTTAATTTCTGCCGTGATAGATTTCATGTTAGCTGTAGTAACAGCTGGGATTTCCTGTACAGTCATATGACCGTCAAGAATATGTCTAGCAAGGAGATATTTCATCGTTAAAAACTCATCATAATTTGCGCCTGTATACATGGAATCAACTATTTTAGCAATTAAATTACTTACACCATCCCAAGACAGAAAAGCCTGTTTAAGTTCTTTATCAGAAATAGTCGATTTATAGAACTTCTGATAGTTCATAACATGGAAAGCACTTCTTACATCTGGAATTTCACGTTTGAAAACTTCTTTTTCTGCTACGGACTGGTCGAATTGAAATGGCTTTGCAATATTAACGAAAATCTCTTCTACCGTTTCGCCAAATTCAAGCATTCCTTTTTTAAACATTTCAATCGGATTGCTATACATTTTAGATGTAATAAGAACTCTACCAATTCGATTTACAAGTGCTGATAAAAACTCATTCTGTAAAGCTGGATAGTCCATAATAATAGCACCAATCTCACGAATTGATTCTGCGTCTTTCGTTGCTGCTGGAATATAATCTTTGTAATTCTGTGTTGCGCTATTTCTGATAGCGTTAAGAATATCAACACTACTTCCAGATAATGTTTTAACCTGTGGTCTAGTAGGCATTTTTATTTCCTCTCTTTCTACTCAAATAAATCATTAAATGTTACGCTTGTATTTTCATCATCGTCTTGTTCATGACTTTCATTATCATTACCACCAGACGATTCTAAAAATCTATCTTTGTACTTCTTTCTCCACATATTATCATTTTCTTCAAATTTGGTTTTCCAATCCTCTGTATCATTGATGCGAGAATCAAAGTCATTTAATGTATCTGATAAATCTTCTGTTAATTGAATTACTTCATCTGAATTGTCATCTACAAATTTTTCTGATAAACGCTTAATCAAATCTTCTTTGCTAATAATAGCCATTTCACACACCTCTTTTCTCTAACGATAATAAGTAAGTTAAATATTTATCCGCTTTTTCGCTGTCATTCGTATTTGATTTATTTCCATCACGATACCTATATTTCCAAATATTTAACTTACAAAAAATTTTAACTGCTTCTATTCCAAAAATCATTCTCATTTCTTCAAGGCATTCAAACTTGTGAACCTTATAATAGCTAGGTGCATTATGCATTTAATTCGCTCCATTTCTTTGAATCAAACAGTTCTGAAAGTCTCATGGATAATGGGTGGTTAGGCGATAACATTACTATGCCGTCTTTAATCATTATAATAAACCCTGTTTCATGCTGATATGTGCCGTCTTTAAATGGCATTCTTAATCACTCCTTTTTTCTTAAATAAAACCATAATGGCATTTTTTTATTTTTTCCTGATGGTGGTGTTGGTGGAACACCACTTAACTTTTGAAACCAATACTCACCAGACTTTTGACGCTCTGGTAATGTGCTATAACTTCCGGGGCGTTCATAGTTTCTCATCCAAATTTCTACCATAGTAGCTACAGGTTGATTACTAACTTTATACTCCCCATATGATAAAGGAAATTTTGTAGACGGATAATAGTCTGCGTATGCATCTACAAAAACCATTTGAGCATATCCATCAGACGCCTTACCACTTTGATTTGAAAAGTTAGGCGCGTAACCCGTTATTGCTTTAGCACGTGAGTCATTAATGTATTTTCCGCCCGGTGTAAACTGCGTGAATCCATAGCCTATATTATGCCAAGGCGAATTTGTTGTCGGTTGGACTTTGTCCCCTTGCCATCTCCAAGGATTGTAACCTCCCTCATGACCTACGTTACCCCACATTCCGCAAAATGCTTGTAATGTCCAACCCTTAGAACTTAACAAAGAATAGGCTTCAAGGGCGTTTTGATATGCTTCTTCGGAAGTCTCAGCATAAGCACCTTTAACTTTAGCGAACCATGTCATTTTTATCACTCCTTGTATTTATTAAAAATAGGTAATAAATCATTGACAGCTCTTTGCACCTCGCTAGCATTAAATCCGTCTTTTTCAAGTGCTTTTTTTCTTTCTTCTCCGTTACCATACATCCCTACAATAACTAAAATTGCACCAGAAATTGCACTTGGAAGTTTAATTACAAATGCTTCATTGTTCATTTACTATCACTCTCCATTCGGTCAAGTAATTTATTCATAACGATTGTATTGTTATTAATTGCTTCTTGTAAAGATTTTGTTTCTTCTTGATGCCGTTGTGACTCTTCGATTCTCTCCTTACGGTTCTTTTCGTCTGTAATATAGATGTAATAAGCCATAGCCATAAGGCAAACAATATTAAACCCTACATCTTTAACAGCATTTACCCAATCCACTGTTGCACCTCCTTTGCTAATTAAAATTTAAAGTGTTTCAAAAATTATTAACTTTTTATATTTTTACTGTATCACATTATTGACTTTTTGTCAATAGTATGTTACAATTATTTTAATAAATATTACAAAAGTATTACAAAGAATATTAAGGATGTGACTTTTATGTGCGCTTACTATGACGGAACAAAATTACTTTCCCTTACTGATTTGGATGGAAAGCAACCAGAGATATTAATGGTAACAACTAATCGAACGGGAGGAAAAACAACATATTTCGGGCGATTGTGTGTAAATAAATTTAAAAAGGGACAAGGCAAATTTGCACTTTTATACAGATATAACTATGAATTGGATGATTGTGCAGACAAATTTTTTAAAGATTTAAGCGCACTTTTCTTTCAAGGTAGTGTAATGGAAAGCAAAAGAAAAGCATCTGGGATATTCCATGAACTATTTTTAGATGGAGAATCCTGTGGTTATGCTTTATCTTTAAATAGTGCCGATCAACTTAAAAAATATTCTCATCTTTTTAGTGACGTTAATAGAATGATTTTTGATGAATTTCAATCAGAATCTAATCATTATTGCAGTGACGAAATTAAGAAATTTATTTCTATTCATACTTCTATTGCTAGAGGGCAAGGAGAGCAAGTTAGATATGTTCCTGTTTATATGCTTAGCAATCCTGTAAGTCTAATAAATCCCTACTATGTGGAATTAGGCATATCTAACAGACTACGAGATGACACTAAATTTTTAAGAGGTCACGGATATATTTTAGAACAGGGTTTTATTGATAGCGCAAGCGTTGCACAAAAAGAAAGCGGATTTAATAAAGCATTTGCTAAAAACTCCTATGTAGCGTATTCGAGTGAGTGTGTCTATTTAAACGATAATAAAGCATTTATTGAAAAACCTAGTGGTATTGGTAGATATTTGTGCACTATTAAATATAATGGAACAGATTTTGGTGTAAGGGAATTTGCTGATTCTGGCTTTATTTATGTGGATGACAGACCAGATATCTCATACAAATATAAAATTACTGTTACTACAAGTGACCATGAGATAAACTACGTTATGTTAAAAAGAAATGATATGTTTCTTACAAATTTAAGATTCTATTTTGAAAAAGGCTGTTTTCGATTTAAAGATTTACGTTGTAAAGAAGCTATATTAAAGGCTTTAAGTTATTAATAGTATCTACATAAGTGTAATTACCTGTGATATTCTGGAAAAGCACGGTTGAAAGATACCGCCAGAAAATTCCTCGGTGTTGCTTACCGCGTGTAATTCCCTTATGTTAAAGATATAAAAAAGAGGGTGTAATTTTTACACCCTCTAAATTTATAGTCTCAATTCTAAATATTTTATACGTTTACCGTCAATAAACCTAACATTTTCATCAGTTAAATATTCTTTTATTTCTCCACTTTGTTCAAAGCAAACAGGAGAATCTAAATCTAAATTACCGTTATCTACTTCTTTTTCTAAAATATTATATAAGTCCTGTACTGTCATTATTTATCAATCCTTTCTATATTTCTTTTCATTTTAGTTGTAATCATTAGATTTATTAATTCGTCTGGAATATTATATAAAATTTTTAATAATTCAAAACAAATTAATACATCAGCCATTTCCTCAATTAAATGAGTTATTCTTTCACTGGATGAGCCAAAACGATACAATTTTGATATTGATTGAATTAATTCACTTGCTTCTTCCATAGAAATAACTAAATGCTGATAACTAGGTTTTGAACCATATAATTTTACAATATCTTCTTTTTTCATAATACTCTCACTTTCTCATTTTATATAGTGTATCAACAAGTAAAACTCCACCCGGTATTCTTTTTGGTAATAGCTTGCCCGGAACTTCAAGTCCAAGTTTAAAATCTTCAAGTATTCTAGGTTGTGAAAGAAAATCTAATTCTGCTTCGCTATAGTTAGTTATGCCTAACTCATCGCACATTGCATCATAACCATCAATAAACCAATTTGAAATTCCTGTGATACTCATTTCAAACAAATCCTTGCTGTGCTCTGGCATACCAGCACACTTTATGTTATAGTAGGGCTTATTGATTAATTCGTTATCTTCGTGCGTGATGTGCTCTATATAAGTTTTTTGCCTAGCAAAAATAGCAAAATCCCAATTAGATTCCGCTTTCCAACAACAAAACTCACTTGGATGTATTGTTACCCCTTTTACTTCCTCTGAATTTAAATCACAATGAATTGAATCTGTGTCCGCATATATAAACCCTCTTTTATTTCCATGATAATTAGCTTGTGCCGCTTTTATTGTAAAGCATCTTGCGTAACTTGTAATAGCTGACCCTATTGGAATATAACCAGGTTTTTTATCCTCTTCATGAACTGCCATGAATGATATTGCATCATTCTTTAAATAGGCAACTTTAAAACTTGATTCCATTGAAGCCGCCATTTTACCATATAAATTGTTTAAATATAGTTTCGCTAGTGTTCTCTTTGCACCTTTGCTTTCCATTTTCTGTTTTTTATATTTATCTATGTACCAGTCAAATAACCCTATCTCTGAATCAAACCAGCACCCGTCTATTTCTTCATAATCGACTAATTCATAATGCTTTTTAATTAGTTCAAAATCCATCATAGTTAAATACAAATCAACTGTAGTTGGTTTTAAGTCTCCTTTCTCATCGTGATACCATTTATGATATTCTCCGTTATGATACCAGTCTGAAGTTTCTAATGATTCTGTGCCGGAATACATCCAATTTGACTTTATTTGAATAAATGGCAAAAAACCTTTTTTCAGATAAAATCTTGTTCTAATATGAACAAAGTAAAAACGATTCCCCTTTAATGCTTCATCTGGAATATTCCCAGTCCAGAAATGTGGTTTTCCGACAGGATAACGATTTCCTGATTGTGAGTGCATCATAGAGGGATAAAGTGAATTAACGTCAAATGTACAACCGTATGTAAACTTTTTATTTGCTTTGCTTTTTACAAGGTAACACCAACCACCACGGTATGTTTTATGTATCCATTTTCCAGCTGTTTTATATAGGTGCTTCGTTTCATCTATTTGTATATCATAAACATTCGGAAAGAAAAAATCATATTCTTTACTATCAAATGTTTTCTTAAACTCTGATAAACAACAAGAACCTATAGTTAGCTTATTATGTCCCTCTGAAAACATCATTTCAAGCGCTTCTTTTACTACTAAAACGTCATTAGCTATATACTGCTTTTCTTCCTGCATTATATTGCATCCTGCGTACCGAAAACCCTTATATTCCATTTCAAGTTTTTGATGCTTCGTTTTAAATGCTTTTCCAATCTCTTTAACTTTAAATGGCAACAATTTTAGTGAGTCACGAAATTCTATATAATAACCTTTATATTTTACCGTTATCGTATAAAATTGTCCCATATCTGAAATAGAATATTTAATAGAATTATTAGGCATTTCAAAATCTTTTAAAAACTTGCCTTGTGTTCCATCTGCATTAAATTTTTCAAACGCTTGAATAAAGTTATGCTTTAAAAAGTAGTCTAACCAGAAAACACCATCAAATTTTAAGTTATGATAATAAATTCGGATGTTACATCTCATCGAAGTTAAAAAATTAAATGTTTCCTGTATGCTGTGATGTATAAATACTTCTTCTGTTCCTAGTTCTACTACTGCACTAGCCCAAACTTCTGTTGATGTTTGATTTTCATAAACAGTTGTTTCAAAATCTCCTACAAAAGTCCTATACTGACGTACCCCCATTTACAAAGTCACTCCAGTCAGATATGAATGTTGATTCTTCAACTGTTAACGGTCTATTAAGAATTAAATTAGATAATGCGATTATACTTTCGTGAAACATCTCATAATAAGGTACTTCTAACAATCCATTTACAGTTGAAGTTATTTCCTCTTTTATTTCTAATGATATTGCATCTTCTTTTTCATCTTTATCTATTTGAGAATACATAGTATTTCTAAATCGGTCATATTCTGTTTGTAAAACTCCTCCATCAATCCATGTTTTACCAGTAAGCATTGGTAGACCCTCAGGAAGAATTGCATTATCTAATACTCCGCGAAGCCAATCATAAAAACTTGCAATGTTATCTGCACTTGCTTTTTCTTTTTCATATTCTTTTAAATCAGAATAATCAAAAATTATTCCTGTTTCTGGGTCTAAAACTTTAAGTCCTTTCTTTATATCCTTTGTTTTCATTCTCGACAGTAGCTTAGCATAAGATTCTGGGTCTGTTCCTTCTGCTAACAGTTCTTTTGTAGTTTTAAGATTAAAAGAATCTATAGGGTTATACCCTTTTTCTTCAATTCTTTTATAAACTTTTTTAATTCTTTCACGCTGTTTTGTATATTCAGAACGTTTTTTCTTTGCCATATTATAACTCCTTTTAATAGAAATCCCGGGAAAATCCCGGGACTCTTTTTTGCCTAAAACAAATCACAAAATATTATCCTAAAACAAATCATAAGTTAATAGTTACATTACACTGCAAGTAATAAAGTCTTTCTTCCCGTTAGACTGCTTCTTGTAGACTTTAAGACTCCATTCCTCTGTAGAATCATGCATATCACACCAGATATCTGTGAAAGAACTCCAAAAAGATTCTGAACCAGTGTAATATCGTGTTCCATTTTTGTCTACTACCACATAATTAGTATAATCTTTGTCCTTACCGTCTTTTGCTTTTTCGTTGTGAATATCAAGAATGACCCACGATTCTACATCAACCATTACTGCTCCACCATGCTCATCAATAAATTCTGATAAATTGACTGCATCAGATAAATCTTTAAACATTACTGTTTCTTTCTTTGTAAGCTCCTTAGACGTTTCTACTACTTTAACACTATAATTTGTCATAATTTTATTCTCCTTTAATTTTTAGTCAAATGCTTCTTTATCTGTTCCTTTTAAAGCTACTGCTAACGCTTCTCTCGATTCATATTTTGTAGCATGGGCGATAAATTCAGATTCAGTAATTGCATAGAGTGCATCAATATCGACAGACGATAAAACGGATACCACTTTTTCAGAAAAACGCCCGGATGCTTCAAGCTCTTTTTTCACTTTGTTTTCAATCGTAACATCCTTTTTAATGCTACCAGAAAAAGTAAAATCCTCCTCATGCGTTTCTTTGGTTGTAGTATTGTACAAAAGTACATTTGCCTTTGTAGAAATGACTGTGCGTGTTACAAGTTTTTCTTTTCTCATTGTTTCATTCTCCTTTTTATTTTTTATTCTAGCTTTAATAGCTAGTAGCAAGCATTGAGGGATTCGAACCCTCATTTACTTGAGTCAAAGTCAAGCGCTTTACCTATTAAGCTAAATGCCTGTAAATTCGATTGAAATTATAACGGATGTTGCCGATTCTTTATAAACATACATGATTATTTCTGAATCGGAATTTAAAAATTCTTCTAACGTGTCACACGATGCGATTAATGAAACGTTATTATCTTCAATAAATTGAGATTTTAAAGTTTCTAAAAAATTATTCATATTATACCTCCTTTTATACGTTTGAATAGTCATGTGAGGATTCGAACCTCTGCAACCCGGGTTTATACCTTTTGTCATGACTGCCTTTCGGAATTATTATGGGTTTTTTGTATCTGTCTTTCTTAACTACAAGTATATTGTAACAGATAAATATGAATAATTTATGAACAAATCAAAACTATTTTAAAAATATTTTTGATTAGAACGTATGTTCTTTTTTCGAATTAGTGAAAATATTTGTCATATACTTGTTTTTTATACATTCTTACTATTAATTCAGCTATTTGCGCACTATAATAGCCATAGTTGAAATATTCGTGGATTTTAGAAATCTTTATCTTTGCCTTCGTAATCTACCTTACTACCCTTTTCATCTGAGTAAATGATACCACCGATAACATATCTTCTTCTTGGTACCAGGTTCTTGGCAAGTTCCTTGTCATCTTCATCCTTGGAGTTTTTCAATTCTTGGTATTTCTCCATGAATGGGCAAGGTTCATCAAAAGTAGCCGGAGATATAACTCCTCCCAAATTGCCACCCAGATAGAATTGAATAATTTCGATACCCAATTCTTGGTCATCACCCGGAGATTTAATTCTCATCCTCAGAGTTCCCTCTTTTGGATATACTAACCCACTACCATTTCCCTTGGATTCTAGCTGTTTCTTTCTAGCTAGCATCTTTTCTTTTGTAGAAAGTCCCTCTGATGAAACTTTCTTTTTCTTCTTGTCTTTTATCATAATGATTAGTTTTAATTATTCGGTTCTGAGTAAACTACTTCGTTCATACTCAATACGGTAAGAACGTTTTTCTCTAAGATCTTTTGAAGAGCAGGAGATAATTTATCTGTTTCGAATTCAAGTTCTTTACCCGCATACAAACCATAGGTAACTATCCTACCTATGCCCACCAATTCCCGATAGGTTTTATATTCTTCTGTAATCTCCCCACTCTTTACTACAACTCCTTTACGAGGAACTCCCTCTTTTACTTGTTCAGGGATAATCAAACCCGATTTAGTTTGGTTTACCTCCTTTGGAGATAAAATAAGTACCCGGTTTTCTGTAGGGCATCCAGGTAATTCTTGATTAAATTTCTCAGCCACAAGAGGTGAGATAAATGTCATTGAATAATTCATATTCTGATACTGTTTTTAAAAGTTAGTAATTATTTATATATAGTTCAATAGGTTAACCCTTTCTTATAGTTCAATAGGTTAACCCTTTCTTAGGTTCGCATTAATAGTTCTTAATATATTTTCGCGTGACTCATAACATTTACAGATAGTTATGAACTTATTTGCTTTTTCTACAGCTTTTAAATACCTTTCATTGATAGAAGAGTATTTCTTGTTAAGGTTTGCCTTATGAGATACATATTCGTTATTCCATCTTTCATTAGCATCCTTATAATATAACCAGGCATTCGAATAAGCTTCTTCTTTTTCCCTTGCTAGAGCATCCCTTTCTTTTATATATTTATCTCTCAAAGAAGCAAGTACATAATAACTAGAAGGAGATTCTCGTAGCTGAGAATTAATGATATTCTCATTGATAGATAATTCCTTTTGTATATCAATCTCAATAAGTTTACCTTCAAATTTAACCTTTAGTTTTTTCAGTTCCGTCTTCATAAACTTCTAATAGGTTTTTAAAGTCTTCTTTACTAAATTCTCCTTTGCTTATTGCTTTAGTTACTTGAGCAAAAGCCATTTGATAAGAGAGTTTCATACCGGGCAAATTAAGAAGAGATTTATAGATGCTTATCTTATCTACCAAAGCCATTAATCTTAAGTCGCATAAGTTATCAGTACCACCTCTATCTAGTAATGCTAAAAATGCAGCCCAATAAATATGGGTGGCATCTTCATAAGCAAGTTTACCATCCTCATCTGTAGCCATTACTTTAAAAGCTAATCCCTCTAAAGTAGTAAGATTAGTTTGTACTTGAGATAACTGAGTCTTTAATCGGTTAAGTAACATTTTTTCTTGTCCACTCAACCTTAGATTAACTACATCTAAGTACTTAAGTAAGTTTTCGATAGAATAACCTAAACACCCTGCAACCATATAAGTAAGGGCAGTTAATTTGCTTGCATTATCAATCTCTTTCTGTGTTGCCATAATTCCATAAATTTATATTATTTATGTAGACATAGTATCTTCTCTTTTCGATTCTGTTATAATGGTTGATACAGATTCTGAATGCTTCAGATTAGTTTTACAATTAGGGCATTGTACTATCCTAAAATAATCTCCAGATTTATTATAAACCCCAAAAGTTTCACTGGTATCATATTCAAATTCGCAATCACATACTGGGCATTTAGCCCTCCATACTGTGGGTCCGTTCAAAATCTTTTTCATAACGTTTTCTTTTCTTAATATATTTATATACTAACATGGGTGATATCCCATACTTCCTAGCAAGTTTTGCTTTTATCATACCAGTATCATACTCATAAAGTAATTGAAGTATATCGGGTCTACTTAACTTTGTATCTGAAAATTTAAACCTACCATCTCTAATACATTGTTGAGTATTTTCCTTAGCAGTACCCCAATATAAGTTCTTATAATGATTATGAGTTCTTATATTATCCTTATGACATACATACTTATGATTATTTGGGTTTGGTACATATACTAATGCTACTAATTGATGAATGTTATAAGTGTACCTATATCCATTCGTATCCCTAATAGAAACTATAACATATCCGTTATTTTTAATTCGATTAAGGGATAATTTTACCCAACCTTTACCCTTATAATTAGAATATACCTTACCATTCTTGGTAACATGGTAATTAGGGCAACCAATGCAATCTAAGTTTCCCTTTAAAATCTTCCTCATACTGCTTTATCTCTTTACTAAACAATTTAGGATAATCCTTAATGATTACATTCTTATACTTCTTATGTTCTTCCATATACTCCTCTACTGAGAAATCTGGTTGAAGCATCTTTCTATAATCATACCCAGGAATAAAAGGTAATTCTTCTGCCATTGACCTACCAATAGAGAAGTCCATTGACATATCTACATCATCCACTTGAAAACCAAAATATTTCTTAGTACTAGGGTTTCTCAATATATCCCATATTTTAAAAACAGTCCAAGTATTAATATATTCAGGCTTTGAGTAAAAATAGGCTGCATCATGAACAGTTGCTACTTCAAGCATACGAGGTAATTTACCTTGTCTCATTAACCAATAAACAAGAATAGCTCCAAAATTAGTCATATTTGCTGCAGCACCTTGACATGGGAAATTAAGTCCCAAACGAATAGCATAAGCAACTTCTTGTTTGTCGTTTGAGTATATCTGGGGTAATCTTCTCTTAGTACCAAATAACTGAGTATAATACCCATGCTTACGAAGGAATTTCTCTTGCTTCTCTTTGAACTTAAGTATCTTTGGGTGTTTCTCAAAGAACTCGGCCATTTCTTTATGGGCTTCTTCTTTAGTAACTATAATACCAGCTTTTGGGTCAGATAGTTTTACTGCAAGTAAAGCTTCTCCAATACCATAAATCAAACCGAATGCAATTTGCTTAGCTTGTTTTCTTCTAGTCTTCCATAACTTATGGTCAGGATGATTTTCATCTTCGTATATTTTACTGGCTTCCTCAATTGGAACACCATATTTTGCTGCTGCTATGCCCAAGTGAGGATCAGCTCCTTTTGCAAAAGCATCAAGATAGGTTTCATCACCAGATAGATGAGCCATCATCCTTAACTCTGCCTGTGAGTAGTCAAATGCCATATATAAATACCCAGGAGGAGCAACTAATTGTTTCTTGATATTAGGGTCTACAGATGTCTTTGGGATCTGCTGCATATTTGGGTCTGCAGAACTAAACCTATTAGAGTCAGTACCATGTATGTTATATCTACCATGTAATCGAGAATCATCTTGTACCTTTTCCCACCACCCATAAATATAAGTCTTATACATTTTCTCTAACCCTCTTAGTTCGAGAAGTTTATCCAAGAATATTGCCTTTGGTGAATCGGGTTTTTTAACTGTTAACCTTAAGTTAGTTAGAGTTTCTTCATCTGTACTTGGTTTACCAGAATCATTATCTTTAATTACATCGAAATGGAATCCATCCTCTGAATACATTAGCTTAGGCAAATCAACTGGGCTACCAAGGTTAATGGGTCTTATTAATTCCTGTTCCTTTTTAGTTGTAAATATACCTGCCTTGATATTCGATATTTTCTGTTCCCTTAATGCAATCTTTCGTTTGTCTTTTGGGTCATTATAATCTAATTCCTCAAGTTCAGCTTCGATAGATTGAATATACTTATCAATCTTTTCTTGGTTGTACTTCTTTTCGAATTTCTTTACTCTTGGCAAGTCATATATTGCTTGTCTAGCAGCATCTATTTTTGGTTTATATTCTTCCAGAAGCTTTTTATTGAACTCAGTATCTAGATATAATCCCTCTTTCTCTACTGAGGTGAGTACTCGTGAATTACACATAAATAAATTACGGAATACCGAATACATACCCAAATCAATCAACTTCTTTTCAAAGAATAACATTAACCTAAGAGTATAATCCGTATCTTGACAACCGTAATGGCAAAGTGGGTCTAATTCCTTTTTATCCCATGGTATCTTATCAAAGGCATCTTGCTTTTCATAATTACCATACTCTGGTAAATATCTTCTTACCATTGACTTTAAGTCATGAGGTTTTTCCTCGTTGAGAACATATTTAGCAAGCATCCCATCTAAACATGTACCTCTGTAGAATATATGATACTTCTGGTTTACCTGGTCGTCAAATTTCCAGTTCCATGCAACCTTAGTTATCTCATAATTCTCAATTACTTCTTCCCCAAATTTCCTTAACATCTTTTTCCAATTCCAACCTGGTGAAGTATAAGCTTTTGTTTCGAAATGGTCTAAAGGGATGGAAGCACCAAACCCAGGCATCCAAGATACAGAGAGAATTGTAGGTTTAAAACTCTTATTATAAATAGGTTCTGCATTCGTTTCATAGTCACAGCAAGCATAACCCGTAGCTTTACAACAAGCAATAAGTTTCTTAAGCTCTTTCTTGTTCTTTATAATATGATACCGTGTTTCCATATTTTAAAATAGAAAAAGGGACATACCCACCTATAGTAGATACATCCCTCATTATTAATATTTCTCTTGTAAGTCTTCCAGATTAGATGCTAATGCTAACCAATCTTTCTTATAAGCATGAAGAGAATCAATGGTATGATACAAGTAGCCAGGTTTAACTCCAACCTCTTTAGCTACATATTCCATAAGTTTCCATGCAAGGTATACATCATTACCAAAATGAGTAACAAAATCTGAACTCCTTTGATGATAGCAAATATGTAATACCTTCTCTCCTTTACCATTCTGACGGATAAGGAAGTCATAATACATAGAGCAGGGTATACGTCTACTACCATCATACCAATCGGTATCTAATCCGTCCATATCACCATTGAATATTGGTAATACTGCTTTACGAGTGTCATTATCGTCCTTCAATAATCTTATCAATGGTTTAATAACATGGATGATTCTCTCATTATAGGTATAATCAAATTTACCATTTACCAAGAACTGTTCCCATAAATCTTTTCTTAATTCCCAAGCTTTACCTGGATTAATTATATCAGAGGTATCAACCCTTTCTTGGAACTCAGCATCTGCCCATTCTCTTGAATGAGAGAATACGAATAACCATACCGGGTCTCCCAATGAAGTTAAGCAATATTGTTGGCAAATGAGTTCTTTAGTAATAAAATCCTCATTACCTTCAATCACTTTATTCTGATAGGTCTTTGGTTTTACAGTTTGACCATAACTGTTGAGTTCTCTGCCCATTTCGGACATTAACTCAAAACTGTTAGAATATATCCTCATATAATATAAATATTTAATTGTATGACATTGTAGAACTAACCCAGGTCATATGCCAGTAGCGATATACAAAATCATCAAAATCCTCTACCTCTTTTAATAACAAGGGTATATTTGGTTCTCCCCCGTTCTTTTTAATCTCAAAAACTTGGTAATAGAATTTGTTTACTAATCCTATACGCTTCTGATTTAAAAATTCCTTAGCTTCCATTGTTCTTTTGTTTTAAAAGTTTCTTTTTATAGGCTTTACGTTGAGAGTAAGAGATTACATTCTCCGGGTATTCTATATCCTCGTATTCAAGAAGTAATTCTTTTGCTTTCATTGATTTATATGTTTCCTCATATAAATCTGGTCGAAGCACTTT
>OGER01001242.1_pt1 | contig 21205 bp, 19 predicted proteins | sample 1570691 | NCBI WGS metagenome assembly OGER01 (sample SAMEA2582143, study PRJEB24529) | metagenome | biome: Human gut stool | place: China | collected 2011
CATATGATATTAAAAATTTTAATGTGAAAAATAATAATATAATAAGTGTTAAATATTTAATATAACTCATAAAAAATCACCTCATCTCAATTATTAACAGAATTTACATATGATATACATTAATTGATAAATAAGTTTTTGGTGAAAAATATAAATAAATTGTAAAAAGAATATAAATAAATTTGTAACAAAAAAGAAAATAATGTTTAAAAATAGGTAAAAAGAGATTATAATTATAATAATAAATAAATTCATTTAAAATTAATTGTTAATTGGAGGTAAAGATGGGGATGGTTACAAGATGTTCAATTATTATTTATGATGATTTTGGAAATGTATTGATTGCAGAAAGAGGAAAAAGAAATGAATCTGGAAGGTAAACAACAAATATGGAATGATTATCAGAAAGAGATTGCTGATGATCGGTATTATTATGCGAGAAGTTGTATTCGTCAGACTTTTTTTCCAGGGTCCGAATGGGCTTATCTGGATATACTGAATAATAAATTGGGAAAAACTGTTCTCGACGATCCGCGACACACGACTTGCACAGGTATCGGTTATCATTCCGATGTCGTACCGATCGAGACTATCATGACCGTCGTCGCCCGTCATTTTGCTTTGATGACTGAAGCCGGATTCGAAAATATGACTCCCTCCTGCATTACTTCTTTCGGTATTTATACAGAAATCCTGCATACCTGGGAGACTCATCCTGAATGGGAAGAAAAGACCCGGGAATTTTTATGGAAAGCAACGAAACGGGAATTCCAAAAGCCGAAATCTACTCCCACGTTCCAGGAAGCTGTCTTTTCCCATTTTAAGCTATTGTTTGCCAAGTTAGTAATAGTAAGCGTATTCAATGCATTGCCCAGTTTGTCGGCATAGAATTGCGCGCGGCGTTCGCGGGTATAGTTTTCGATGACGAGCTGCACCAGTTCGTGGCATATTTCCTCTTTCCGGCTCTTGTTCCCTTTTTGCATTTGCGGACGGTGGCAATACATCTTGTCCACCCCACTGAGGAGCATGCTTAGAGCGCTCTGTGCCATTTTGGTGTCAGGAGGGTAGGGGCCGGTCGTGATGCGTGCCCATAAGGCAAAATAGTCCTTGAAATAGGAGGCGACGGTAGGGTTGACAGCCAGTACCGGATACTCCAGTATGTTGGAGAAAGAGCTCAATGTAGACTGGATGAGGTTGACCCCATTGAGGCAATGCGAGGAAAACCCCACGAATCCCAGGCATACTTTTTCCTTTTGTTCGTAAAACTGTATGATGGTTCCGGGAAGCAGGGTAATGAAGTCCCCTTGCTTGATTTCTGTATCCATCAGGTTGATGGATACGGTGATGGAACCTTCTATGCATAGTGCAAAAATGCACGCTTTCAGACGGCACGACTGTTTGTATATGTTTAGAATGTCTTCCGTTACTTCAGTCCATGCAATCATGTCTACTGGCAGGTCGACTTGGGAAAATTCCATACGCTTTGTCGTTTAGAGTTCGCACAAAGGTAATTCTTTTCCGGGAAAAAAGTAACGGAAGACATTCTGTTTTTAAAATGAAATGTTCTTTTTAGAATTCAAAAAAGTACTATATTTGCTTGCATGAAACTGGAAATATCAGATTGGAACATGATTCCTTATGCCGGAGCATGGAGCCGGCAGACGGAATGGTTTGACGCACTTGTACATGCCAAGCAGACAGGAGAGTGCTATGTCAATCATATTGTGCTCTGCGAGCATCCCCATGTCTATACATTGGGGCGTAGCGGAAAAGAAAGGAATATGCTGCTGGGAGAAGAACAACTGCGCAGGATAGGGGCTACGCTCTATCATATTGACCGTGGCGGAGACATTACGTATCATGGTCCGGGACAGTTGGTCTGCTATCCTATTCTGAACCTTGACGACTTTTCTTTGGGGTTGAAGGAATATGTGCATCTGCTGGAAGAGGCGGTAATCCGTGTTTGTGCTTCGTTTGGCATCGCGGCCGGACGCCTGGAGAAGGCAACGGGCGTATGGCTGGAGGGCGATACTCCCCGTGCCCGTAAGATTTGTGCCATCGGCGTGCGCAGCAGCCATTTTGTCACCATGCATGGATTGGCACTGAATGTGAATACCGATTTACGTTATTTCAGCTATATCAATCCCTGCGGATTCATAGACAAGGGTGTCACTTCTTTGCAGAAAGAGCTGGGACACGAGGTGCCGATGGAGGAGGTGAAGGAGCGTCTTTGCAAGGAGCTGGTAAATCTTTTGTCATGAACTATCTGGCACATATATTCCTTTCCGGTTCGAACAGAAAAGTACAGTTGGGCAATTTTGTAGGCGATGCCGTAAAGGGAAGCTCCTATAAGAATTATCCGCCGGATATAGCCAAGGGTATTCAGCTTCACCGCGCTATTGACGACTATACCGACCGTCATCCGGCTGTCTGCGAGGTGGTGCATAGGCTTCAACCAGAATTCGGACGGTATTCGGGGGTATTGCTGGATATTTATTTCGATTATTTGCTGGCTTCCCGTTTCGAGTCGTTCTCCGGGGTTTCCTTGAGGAGGTATACCCGGACTTTCTATCTTTCCCTCCTCATCAATTACCGCTATCTTCCGGTACGGTTCAAACGTTTCATCTGGCATTTTATCCTGACCGACCGTTTGCGGAAATACGCCACTCTGAACGGAATAAGAGAGTCTTTGAACATCATGGTGGAATATCATCATATTGATATATCCGTAGACAAGGCTATTCGTTACCTTGAAGAGCACGATGAGGAACTGTTTGCTGTGTTCCAGCCATTTTTTATTGAATTGCAGAGGTTTTGTGCTGAATACCGGCATGATTATAAGGTATAGTTTTAAGGACGAAGAAGAAATTCATATCGTGTCGGCAAGGAATTAATTTCCTGCCGGCACGATATTTGTTTTTTGTATCACACGTTATTGATTTCCTGCATGACATGTTATTGATAGCTTGTGCCCTGTGGAATCAGCTTCCCGTACTCCGCTTCTCTCTTGCCAGTACCGAGATGATGTACCCTCCCTTGCTGTTCACCTTGCTCCAGTTCGTCCCATTGAATATTTTCCAGACGTAGTTTCCCAGCCTGCCGTAGTCCGATAACTTCAGAATCTTCCTGATTTCCTCCTGGTCGGTGATGTAGAGCTTTTCCAGATTCAGCATGAGGCATTCCAGGTTGTGCGTATTCCTGTTGTAGGCATATCCGGGAATGTCCAGATCAGGATTCCCCTGCGCTCCTCCGCTTTCCCCCGGGGGAGTAAGAGGGGGAAGTGCTTTACTTTCTTTTGCTTTGCTTTCTTCTACTTTGCTTTGTTTGGAATTGCATGCATTTTCGGGGAAAATGTCCGCATCCTGCGTACAATTTTCCCGTTTTTGCGTACAAGTCTTGTCCTTGTCCGGTTTATCTTCCTCCGTCTCTACCTGCAGATAGGGTAGGGTGGTGAGGTCCCTTTTTCTTCTTTTGGTGGCTTCCAGCCATATTTTCTGTATCTCGGTAGAGGTCAGTACCCCTTGCTCCTTATAGGTTTTGGGGTCGAAAAAGGCTTTCTCCACCAGGATGTCCACGATTCCCTGCATCTCCTGCTCGTTGATGTCCTTTCCCGCCTTGTTTGTGAACAGTGTGCATTGCTCCGCGTTCCATTTCAGGTAATATCCGTTTTCCTTGTGTATCTTGCACAGCAGTTTCATTACCGCCGCTGTGCCTTTCAGTCCGAACCTGGCTTCCACCAGTTCCACTGCTATCTCTTCGAATAGATTTACTTTGAGGGGGAAGTATAGCATTCCCCCGTACATCATGGCCATTGTTTTTAGTGTTTAATGATTAGTGATTAATGGTTAATGATTAGCATATGGGGCTCCATTCGAGGAAGTTCTCCAGCTGGAAAGTTTTCCATGCCTGCAGTTCCACGTCCCAGAAGGCTATGGTGCTTGTCACTCTTGTGATGTCATAATCTCTTCTGAAGTCAGCCTTGTAGGGCAGTAAGGTGGCTTTCGCCAGCCTGAATGTCCCGTCCTGCTTGTGGTAGGCTATGAGTGCGTGTCCGTATTGCATGTGGTCTATCAGGCTTTCTATTCGTCGGGCCATCCATGTGGCGCATGTTTCCGTGTAGTTCTTTTCCAGCATGATACGTATTTTCCATAGGTTTCTCAGTGCTTCGTGAAGTGAAGCGTTCTTTGTCGACTTTCTCATCTTGTTGTCTTTAAAATTAATAATTGTATTAGTTTGGCAGGAGGTACGCTTGTATATAAAAAAAGATGCCGCATTCATTGAGAAAGCGGCATCTGTAGGTGGTGTGGCTTCATCCTTACCAAAGTGGCGGCAAAGATAAGTGGTTTATTCCTTAAGTTGTTTATATTTAATTATTGTCAATAAGTTTCGTGGTTTCTGCCCTTTTTTGTTTTATTCCCTATATCTCTCCTGCTACCTTCATTTCCCGCCACACTTCACCGAACTCTTGTATTATAGTGTTTTCTGACAGTCTTTTATAGTCTGGCGTTCTGAAGTCGAAATGTGAGTATGCCCATTGTGCCAATGCCTTGTTGCTTGTCGGCTTTTCTTCTATAAAGTATCTTGATTTTTTCCATAGGATGATGTCTTTAATGACTTCTTTCCTATATTGTGGCAGTATTCCTATAACCTCCCCGCTTGAGGGACGTCCTACTCCTGCTTTCGGAGCTGATATGCCGTGCTTTACATCCGTTTTAAGGGTGTCTCTTTTTGTTTTTTTTCCTTACTTTGGAGTGTCTTTTTTGCCTTCATTTTCTAATGTTTTTGGGTTAATAATTAAAATTACTGTAGTTTGTAAAATAAATGCAAAGGTATATCAAGTTTTTTGTTTTTGTGGAGTAAGGATGGAGATAAAAAGCTGGGTTTTATCTTTATGATGGGTTAATGCGTTGATATATAAATGGAAATGACTTTGACTTGGAAGTGTTTTTTAAACGTTCGTTTAATGGACGCAAAGATAAGACTGTTTTTTATATCCTCAAAATGTTTAATAAAAATATTTTGGAAAACCCATCGTATATCAGTTTAATCTACAGTAATTCAGTATATTAAGTATCTTATTTAATATTTAAAATTTCCATTCCCTTTTATTAACTCATTCCCTATTTCATTTCCTGAAATTTGACGTCCATTAAACGAACGTTTAAAAAACGCTTTTTGTTTGTAATCCGTTCGTTTATAGTCTCTTACCAGAAGGTAATGACGAACTGCAAAAAAACTGTTGGCAAGAAGGGCATAATGCTTGCTGTATTTTACATAAGGTGCTCGCAAATGATTGAATACCAGGTGTATACCAAGGGTTCAAAGCCCCAGAGGAACACTCTTTTGTGAACAAAACAACGAAAATGGAAACGGATAACGAGGTTGAAGTCTGGCATGCCATGCGTGCCACATACCGCAGGGAGCTTGATGCGGTGCATCTTCTCGAGAAGGAGAACCTCGGCTGTTTTGTCCCCATGCAATATAAGGTAAGTATCCGTAAGGGTAAGAAAGTCCGTACTTTGGTTCCCGTCATCCGTAATCTGGTTTTTGTCCATGCACGTCCTTCCGACGTACAGCGTGTTAAGTCTCAAATTACTTATTTGCAATATATAACCGATACTCGCAGTGGTCAGAAGATAATTATTCCCGACCATGAGATGCAGCGCTTCATCGCCGTTGCCGGAACCTATAACGACCATTTGCTTTATTTCCAGCCCGAAGAGTTGAATCTGTCGAAAGGAACTAGAGTCCGTATTACGGGTGGTGACTTTGCAGGTCAGGAGGGTATTTTTCTGAAAGTAAAGGGTGCACGTGACCGTCGTGTGGTTATAGAGATACAAGGTGTCATTGCTGTTGCCATGGCTACCATCCATCCGGACCTTATAGAAGTGATCGGCTGAATTATAATTCATAATTTACAACTCATAGTTTACAATTCATAATTCAAAAAAATGTCCTCCTCCCTTTTCGAAGAAGCAATTAATCTCCAGCGTGCTGCGCACGAACTGATGTATTTAGGTATGGACGGTAGTCCTATCTATAGTGATGACCTTTCCCGCCGCAACGGTGAGGTTTACCGCTTGACTGCGGCTTTGTATGGTTCCAGTGCTCGAGGTACTACTACGGAAGAACAGGCAAACGTCTGTCTTGCTCTCTTGATGGGTTATAACGCATCGTTCATTGACCATGGCGAGAAGCAGGATCACCTCCAGGAGATATTAAACCGTTGTTGGAATCTCCTTGATACCCTTCCCGCTTCGCTGTTGAAACTCCGTCTGCTTACTGCCTGTTATGGAGAAGTGTTCGATGAGCTCCTGGTCGACGAAGCCCGGAAGATTATTTCTTCCTGGGACTCCGCATCGCTCACTGCCGAACAGCAGGAAGCTGTCGAGGAATTCCGGAATGTAGTTGACAATCCCTATCCGTGGGAATATCTTGAGGACTAAAACAGGTGAAAGTTTTCTCGCAAGGCAAAAAAAATGGAGTGGAGAATGTAAGAGACACGGGAAAAGTTAAAGACATATAGAGCTAAACATACAAGTGATATATTCATGTAATGAGTGAAAAGGATTCCACGCATTGTATTACGAAAAATAGCCTCCAGAGAAACGGATTATATGGCATTTCTGCCAATGAATATAGTAAAATAACTTATTATTTGATTAAAAATATAACTCAAAGTGGGTTATACCCCCTTTAGTAGATGCCCAATATCTATTGAATATCCGGGAAGCGTGGTACTAACTCTTTCATTACTACGCGAAGTAATAAATATAAATCACCTTTGGTTCCACCTTCCCGGATTAGTTTGATTTTTTCAGTGTGTGACATATAAGAATCTAACAAACATTAAATTATGCGTCGAATCTTATTTCTGATTTTATGTCTTTTTATTTTCTTCGGTTCTGCCTATGCCCAGCGCATGTCCGACGAGCAAGTGGTTGAATATGTGAAACAAGCACAGGCAGCCGGAAAATCTCAGAAGCAGATGACTGCCGAACTGTTGCGCCGTGGTGTGACCCGCGAACAGGTGCTCCGCATCAAGGATAAATATGAGAACTCGGGTGTTGCTGTCCCGGGTTCTGAAGCTCCCTCACAGATGCGCAAGCGTTCGGTTGCTGTGGGAGAATCCTACGAGGCTGCCGAACTGGATGACCAGAAAGCGGTTGTTGATGAGAGACTTGAAAGCCAGTCCGCCCCTGAGGCTGCCGGCATACAGATTTTCGGTCATAATCTGTTCCAGAACCGTAATCTCTCCTTTGAACCTAGTGTGAATCTGGCTACTCCGGCAAATTATCGGCTGGGGCCCGGTGACGAGGTGATCATAGATATTTGGGGAGCTTCCGAGAATACCATCCGCCAGACCATCAGTCCCGAGGGTAGTATCCAGGTGAAAGATCTCGGTCCCGTTTATCTGAACGGCATGACTGTTAAAGAAGCCAACGCTTATCTGCAACGGGAACTGTCCAAGATCTATTCCGGTATCGGAGGGGGGGATCCCAATTCACAGATCCGTCTGACTTTAGGCGATATACGTACCATTCAGATTCATATTATGGGTGAGGTCACGGTGCCGGGTACTTATACACTTTCGGCCTTTTCTACGGTTTTCCATGCCTTGTACCGTGCCGGTGGTGTGAATAATATCGGTAGCTTGCGTGACATCCGTCTGGTTCGTAACGGAGAGACGATAGAGCATTTGGACGTCTATGAGTTCATCATGCAGGGCAAGATGAATGACGATGTCCGTCTGCAGGAGGGCGATGTGATTATCGTGAGTCCCTACCAGTCGTTGGTCGAGATAGTAGGTAAGGTGAAACGTCCCATGTATTATGAAATGAAGCCTGCCGAGACGGTTGCTTCCTTACTGAAGTATGCGGGTGGCTTTATGGGAGATGCCTATAAGAAGGCTGTACGCATCATCCGTAAAAGCGGACGTGAACATCAAGTATATAATGTGGATGAGATGGACTATTCCGTATTCCGTTTAGACGACGGTGACTTAATGACGGTTGACGCCGTACTCGACCGTTTTGAGAACAAGGTTGAGGTCAGTGGTGCCGTCTATCGTCCGGGGCTTTATCAGTTGGACGGTGAGGTGAATACGGTGAAGCAGCTGATAAAGAAGGCTGAGGGACTCCGGGGAGATGCTTTCCTTGCCCGGGTCCTTCTGGACCGTGAGCGTGAAGATCTTACGCACGAAATGGTTGCCGTTGATCTGGAGGGTATCATGAACGGTACGGTTTCTGATATACCCCTTCAGAAGAACGACCATCTGTATGTTCCCGGTATCCATGACTTGAAGGAGAGCGAGACGGTCTCCATTTATGGTGAGGTGCTCAATCCCGGTACTTTCCTGTACTCCGATAACTTAACGATAGAGGATATGATTGTCCAGGCGGGAGGTCTTACCGAGGCTGCCGCCACTACCTGTGTGAGCGTGACGCGCCGCATCAAGGATCCCAAGAGTACTGCCTACAGCAGCAAGCTTGCGGAGACATTCACCTTTGACATCAAGGACGGTCTTCTGACGGATGCCGGTAGTTTCTACCTGCAACCTTTCGATGTAGTCCAGGTTCGTCGCAGTCCTGCCTACCAAGTTCAGCGCATGGTGACGGTTGCGGGTGAGGTGCTTTTCAGCGGCAGCTATTCGTTGTTGAAGAAGAATGAACGTCTGAGTGATGTGATAGGTCGTGCAGGCGGAATTACTCCGGCGGCATATATAAAGGGGGGACGTTTGATTCGTAAGCGCAATGATGAGGAACGTCGGCGTGAGACGGATGTACTTCGCATAGCTCAGAGTGGTGAGGGGAAGGATAGCATCTCTGTGGACAAGCTTGCCATCTCTGAGACTTACGCAGTAGGCATCGATATGGAAAAGGCTCTGTTTAATCCGGGAAGTGACTATGACATTGTCCTGCGTGAGGGAGATATCGTTTATATTCCTGAATACGTCAATACGGTGAAGATCAGCGGTTCAGTGATGTATCCTAATACAGTAACCTGGGAGAAAGATGCCAAGCTGAAACATTATATCAATATGGCAGGTGGTTATGGCGAAAATGCGAAAAAGAAGAAAGCATACATCATTTATCTGAATGGTACGGTAGCCCGTGCTAAGAAGAGTGACAGTGATTTAATCCAGCCGGGTTGTGAGATTGTGGTTCCCACGAAGTCTGAGAGGAAGCGTCTCCAGCTTTCCGAGATTATGGGGATGAGCTCCATGACTGCGACGATTGCGGCGATGGTGGCTACGTTGACTAATGCTTTTAAATAATAAATAAGTGGAAGATATAAAAAGAAAGGATGCTGATATGAATGACGGACAACAGAATAAACATCCACAGGAAGAGGAGATTGATTTGCTTGAGCTTGCCTTGAAGGTCTGGGCAGAGCGCAAGTGGATATTGAAGTGTTGCGGCTATGCAGTGATTGTGGGACTGGTGATTGCTTTCAGTATTCCGAAAGAATATACAGCTACAGCTACAATTGCTCCGGAGTTGTCGGATGGAAAGAGTGGGGGAGGATTGTCTTCTCTTGCTGCCATGGCAGGATTTAATATAAATACTTCTTCTGGTGCTGATGCTATCTATCCTGATTTGTATCCCGATATTGTGAGTTCTACTCCCTTTATTACTGGTCTTTTCAATATTCCAGTGAAAGACCTAGAGGGGAAAATAGATACTACACTTTATTGTTATTTGGACGAGTATCAACGTTCTCCGTGGTGGAGTGTGATAACTTCTGCTCCTTTCAAATTTTTAAATTGGATAGTTTCTTTGTTCAAAAAAGAAGCTGATGTTAATGAAGGTGGATTTGATTTCTTCCATCTAACCAAGGAACAATCTAAAATTCTTAAAGTGTTGAGTAAACGTATCAGTGTCTTAGTCGACAAGAAGACTGGACTTACTACTTTGTCTGTTACGATGCAGGATGCCCGTATTGCTGCTTGCTTGACTGATAGTGTAATGTATCGTTTACAAGATTACGTTACGGAATACCGTACGAACAAAGCCCGTCAGGATTTTGAATTTCAGAAGAAGCTTTTTGCGCGTAAGAAGAAAGAGTATGAGATAGCACAGGAGAATTATGCAAAGTTTTCTGATGCTAACAAAAATATTATTCTTCAGAGTTATCGTGCTGAACAGGTACGTTTGGAAAATGAGATGAATCTTGCTTATCAAGTATATACAAGTGTTGCACAACAATTGCAGATGGCTGAAGCAAAAGTGCAGGAAATTACTCCTGTTTATACGGTAGTTGAGCCTGCTACTATTCCAATAAGAGCTGCTAAACCTAGTAAATCTATAGTTTTACTCGGTTTTGTATTACTTATAGGAGGAAGTTGCGTAGGTTGGATACTCTTTGGAAGAAGTTTTGTTTGTAATTTGAGGAAAGCATAAATATTTCTTTTAGGTAGATAAATATCAAAAAATGATATCTGAATTTTATAAATAATAATGATTCAAGTAACAGATAAATCTAGATGTTGTGGATGCAATGCTTGTGGTGATGTATGCCCCAAAGATGCAATCTCTTTCCATATAGACATTGAAGGATTTTGGTATCCAGTGGTTGATAAAGAGCGATGCATTAATTGTGGACTATGTGATAACGTTTGTCCTGTTATTCATGTAGAAGAGCTGAAGAAGAATGATTTACCTCAGTCTGAATGCCATGCCGCTATTCATAAAAACATTGAAGTGCGTTTTGACAGCACTTCCGGTGGCTTATTTTCAGCTTTGGCAGAAAGAACCTATAAAGAAGGAGGTTATGTAGGCGGTGCTATCTTTAATGAAGACTATTCTGTAAGTCACTTTATATCTAATGATAAAAAAGACTTGGCTGCACTGCGTAGCTCTAAATACCTGCAAAGTAATGCAGAAGGCTTTTATAAACTAGTCCGTCAACTTTTGAAAAGTGGGGAAAAAGTATTGGTGTGTGGTACTCCTTGTCAAATGGCAGCATTACGTCGCTTCCTTGTGAAGGACTATGATAATCTTGTTATTGTAGATTTTATTTGTTTAGGGGTTAATTCTCCTAAAGTTTTTCGTAAATACTTGGATTACCTGGAAGATAGATATCAATCTAAAATTGTTTATTTTAAGGCGAAAAATAAAGAATTAGGATGGCGGCAACTAACTAGTAAAGTCGTGTTTCAGAACAAACAAATTCTTTATGATACAAAAGATACTAGTTTCTTTACAATAGGCTATTTGGGTACAAAGGTATACTCTCGTCCTTCGTGCTATGATTGTCAGTTTAAAGGTTTTCCACGGATGGCTGATATTACTGTGGCAGATTATTGGGGAGCCGAGCATACTGTAGGAAAAGAATTGGATAATGATATGGGAACCAGTTTGGTTATGCTGAATTCCCAGAAAGGAAAATCTTATTTTGAAACGATAAAATCAACTATTATTGAAAAGAAAGTACCTTTTGAATCGATCTTAGGAGGTAATCGTGCATTGGTGCAATCATTAGATGCTCCCTTAGTTGATAGAGTGAGTTTTTATGAAGATTTGGATACAATGCCATTTCAGGATATAGCAGCTAAATATATTCGTAGACCAATTGATATACTAACGTGGAAACGGAAACTGAAAAATGTTCTTCGCTTTTTATGGAATATAGCAAGTGTATCTCGTTTTAATTTGCCTCTTTATTGGAAGAATATTAGATATAATCTTTTTTGTAAGCAAGTGAAATGTAGTATAGTCCGAGGTGCATTTATACTTATTCATCGAAATACTATTTTGGAAATCCATCCTAAAGCGCATGTGAAAGTTAAGGGAATTTTTGTTATTGGACAGAAAAGATTCTCTAAGTCAAGGCTTGAAACTCGTCTTTTAGTTGAGAATAATGCAGTATTACAAATAGATAATAATTTTTCATTAGGTTATGGCTCTGATGTAGAAGTATTTAAAAATGCGTTTCTACATATAGAAGGTAACGGTGCTACTAATATAAATGCTACGATTATCTGTGGTGAACATATTCACTTGTGTGATAGAGTTATGTTGGGGCGCGATATAACCATTCGCGATAATAATGGAAATCATTATATCGCTATGCGTGGATATAAGGATACGCGTCCGGTATTTATAGGTCAGCACGCTTGGTTGTGCGAAGGTGCAATCATTATGCCCGGAGTTAAAATTGGTGATGGTGCTATAATTGGGGCAAAATCTTTTGTTACTCAAAATGTATCAGCCTATTCAATGGTTAGCGGCAATCCGGCACAAGTGATAGAAGAAGATGTTTATTGGAAGTATTAATTATAAACTTAAGGATATGATATTAGAAGAATTTGTCAAAGGATTTGCTGAACAATTTGAAGATACGGATATCACTGAAATTCAAATGGATACTGTGTATCAGGATTTGGACGAATGGAGTTCGCTAACAGCAATGTCTATTATCGCTTTTGTAAAAACGACCTATAATAAAGAAATAACAGGTAAAGAGATACGTTCATGTGAAACGGTTGAGGAATTGTTTAATTTAGTAGAAGCTAAGTAGAATGGTTCAAACTTTCAATCCGTTTTCGCTTGAGGGTAAACAATTATTGGTTACTGGTGCGTCAGCTGGGATTGGACAGGCTATTGCTATAGCTTGTTCTAAGATGGGCGCTTCTGTTATCATTACTGGACGTAACGTTGAGCGATTGAACGTAACTCGTTCGTTATTGATGGGAGAAGGGCATTTATCGATAGCAGGAGATTTAACTAATGAAATAGATATTTTAAAAATCATATCTTTAGTTTCGAATTTAGACGGCATTGTGCATTGTGCCGGTATTGGACATCGTAAACCATGCAAACTGATTGATAAAGCTGATATAGAGAATGTGATGGATGCTAATTTTAAAGCTCCAGTCTTGTTGCAAACCGCTTTATTATCTGCAAAGAAAGTCAATAAGGCTGCGTCTATTGTTTTTATTGCTTCTCGTGCGGCTGATGCTCCTAGTATAGGCAATGCATTGTATAGTGCTTCAAAAGGAGCTATTATTTCTTATGCCAAATGCTTAACTTTAGAATTGGCTCCCCGCGACATACGTGTCAATTGCATTTGTCCCGCTATGGTATGGACTGACTTGATTTATAAAGGAGGGTTGACTAAAGAAGATTTAGAGCAAGAACAATTAAAGTATCCCTTAAAGCGCTATGGGTATCCTGATGATGTGGCAAATCTTGCTATTTATTTACTTTCGGATGCATCTTCGTGGATGACTGGATCTTGTATTGATTTGACAGGAGGTGCGAATAATTTATAATAAAATGGGAGCATATATAAAAGCTATTAGTTACTATTTACCCGAACAAGTTGTTACGAATGAAGACTTGGTAAGTGAGTTTCCTGAATGGAGTGTTGAAAAAGTGGCAGCCAAAGTAGGTGTGAATGTTCGTCATGTTGCTGCAGTTGGTGAGACAGCAGGAGATATGGCCGAAAAGGCAGCAAAGAAACTTTTTGAAGAATACTCTATTGATTCAAAGGATATTGATTTTCTATTGCTTTGTACGCAAAGTTCTGATTATTATTTGCCGTCCACAGCTTGTGTATTACAATATCGATTAGGGCTGCGTACTGATATTGGTGCCTTTGATTATAATTTGGGTTGTTCAGGGTGTGTATATGGATTAGCTATTGCGAAGGGACTTATAGTATCAGGCATTGCCAAAAATGTTTTGCTTCTCACATCAGAAACATACAATAAATATCTTCACCCTTCTGATAAGGGTAATCGTTCTATTTTTGGTGATGGAGCAGCCGCTTGTTTAGTATCAACAGATGGATTTGCTGAAATTGGTGAATTTGTATTAGGAACCGATGGCAATGGAGCAAATAATCTGATAGTAAAGACAGGTGCTTCTCGGTATCCGGGAAGAACCGGATTGTCTATTAAAGATGATGAAGATCATGTTTGGTATGATGATTATTTGTACATGAATGGTGGAGCTATATTCAACTTTACTTTAGAGGCAGTTCCGACTATGATGAAGCAAGTATTGGAAAAGAATCAATTTTTGAAAGAAGATGTAGACTATTTTGTGTTCCATCAAGCTAATAAGTTTATGTTAAATACTATCCGGAAAGTATGTGTTTTACCCAAAGAGAAGTTTTATATTAATTTGGAGAATACAGGTAATACTGTTTCTTCTACTGTACTAATTGGATTGAAACACTGCATGGAGAATGGAACAATACATCAGGGCATGACTGTTATGGTGACTGGCTTTGGAGTAGGACTTAGTTGGGCGGGCACAATGCTTAGTTTTTAATTTAATAATAAGTAATACTCTTTCTTTGATATAGCTCAAGATTTTTTTCTTGTATTTATATTTATGAATGTACTAATAATAGGTGGTACCGGAGTTCTTAGTAGTGCTGTAACTAATGAAGCTTTAAGGCAAGGCTTTAAAGTGACCATGATTAACAGAGGTAGTAGGAGCAACCTTATTCCAGATAATGTAGAATTTTTAAAATCAGATAAAAATGATTTAAAAAAAATTCGGCATCTGCTTGGAGAAAGGAGATTTGATGCTGTTATGGATTATTTATGCTACTCTGATGATGAGGTGGCAGATAGTTTCAATTTTTACTCTCATTATACAAAGCAATATTTTTTTATATCTTCTTGTGCTGTTTATAACACCACTTTGGGAGAAGTTTGTAGGGAGGATTCTCCTAAGATATTACCGATATGGAGTTATAGTGTGAATAAATGGGCTAGTGAAAAACATTTAGAGATCCTGGCAAAGAAATCAGATACAAATTATACAATTATCCGTCCTTGTGTAACATATGGAGATACACGAATTCCTTATGGTATTTCACCTAAGTATGGTTATCATTGGACATTGGTGTCTCGAATATTGAATGAAAAACCGATTATACGTTGGAATGGTGGAGTAAATCGATGCAATATGACACGTGTAGAAGATTTTGCTGTTGGTGTTGTTGGCTTGATTGGTAATCGGGGTGCTTATAATGAGGCTTTTAATATTTGTGGTGATGAAACTCCCTCCTTTAATGAAGTACTTAATGTTTTGTCGGAATTATCTGGAAAAAAAGTAAAGATTGTGGATGTTACAAGTGAATTTTATGCACAAGAACTTCCTAATCATGCTGGTGAAATATTGGGGGGGCGTTCTATAGATGCACTAAATAGTAATGATAAGATAAAGAAAGTCGTTCCTTCGTTTCGTCAAACAATTTTCTTAAAAGAGGGTATTGAATTAACTTATAATGCATATGTAAAGAGCAACTATCAATTTGGAATTGATTGGGGGTTTGAAGGTGATACAGACCGAATTATTAAAAAGTGGTGTAAAAAGAATGGTATTAGCATTGAAAAAATGAATTTGCATTTTATAGATTACCTTAAAACTGCAACATGGAAGGATAAAAAAAAGTATTATTTAGCTTTGTATAAAAAACGTTGGGATATTCGAAGTTTGTTATTTTTTTATAAAATTGCAAATCAGATAAAAAGAAAATTATGTGGAAAATAAGTAGTATCATAGAATGATAGAGCGGCAAACAAATAACAGAACTATTGTTAAAAACACCTTCTTTCTTTATTTTCGTATGATGTTTACAATGCTTGTCACTTTATATACATCACGCGTTATATTACAAATGTTAGGAGTTAATGATTATGGTATTTATCAGACTGTAGGTGGTGTTGCCGTAATACTTTCGTTCATAAGCACTGCATTAAGTTCTGGCTCCTCTCGATTTCTTACTTATGAATTAGGGAAAAAGGATGAAGATAAACTTAGGCGAACCTTTTCGACAGTATTGGCAATGCACTTAATTCTTGCATTTTTTATATTTTTACTAGCTGAAACTATTGGATTATGGTTTGTTTATAATAAGTTACAGATTCCAACTGAAAGAATGGGAGCTGCAGTATTTGCATATCATTTCTCAATATTAACAGTGTTGGCTATGTTTTTTCAGGTTCCTTTTAATGCTTCTATAATCAGTCATGAAAAGATGAATGTTTATGCTTATTTGAGTATTATAGAAACTGTATTGAAACTTCTCATCGTCTATTTATTGGCAATAAGTGATTGGGATAAATTGAAATTATATGCTATATTCTTGTGTACTTTGCAAATTGGTATAACTTGGTTTTATCGTAATTATTGTACTCGTAATTTTGTAGAAACACGATCTAAATGCTCAATAGACAGAGCTATAATAAAAGATGTGTTAAACTATTCAGGGTGGAATTTATGGTCGAGCGCTTCCATTGCTTTGAATAATCAAGGTGCAACTATTTTGATTAATGTTTTCTTTTCACCAGCGATTGTAACAGCTCGTGCCATTGCTAATCAAGTGAATATGGCTGCTAACCAATTTGTTCAAAACTTCCGTATAGCTGTTAATCCACAAATAGTAAAAAGATATGCAGCAGAAGATTATCAAGGAAGTAAAGATTTGTTGTGCAGTTCGACAAAGTATTCATATTTTATGATGCTTGCCTTATGTCTGCCCATTTGTTTGGTAACAGAACCTTTATTGAGGTTATGGTTGGGAATCGTTCCTGACTATACAGTTATCTTTTTACAGTTGACTCTTGTGACCAGTCTTTTTCAAGTATTTGATACATCATTTTATACAGCTCTTTACGCCAAGGGGCGAATAAAGGAAAATGCATTAATTTCACCATTAATTGGTTTTCTGGTTTTTCCGATAGTTTATCTGTTATTTAAGAGTGGATATACTCCTGTCGTTTTAGCTTGGGCATTATTAGCGTGCTATGTTCTATTGGGGCTTGTTGTAAAACCCATTCTTATAATAAAGATTGTTGGTTATACATGGCGAGATATTATGAAAGTGTTTATGCCTTGCTTTAAGGTTACTATTTTAGCTATTCCTTTACCATTAGTGATTTATGTTTTTGGTAATAAATTGGGGTTGAATGAAATATATTATAATTTGACTCTTATTTTAGTGAGCCTTTTTTGTGTGATATTAAGTGTTTGGATAATTGGGATAAATAAAGAAATGAAAAGTAAACTGTTTTCTTTGATTTTGAAGAAAATTAGGAGTAAAAAGTAAAATAGTAGTATAAATTTTACTTTATGTGCTATTTACTTGAAATATATTAGAATGAAAATGAAGAATGTGTTATTGATAGGGATTGGCGGTGTTTATAATTATGGTTGTGAAGCTATAGTACGTGGGACGATTGAAATACTTAGGAACGTTGATCCTGCTATCAAAATTAGCTATGCTTCGTATAATTATGAGGATGATGTGCAGAGATTAGCTGATTGTGATCTGAAAATACTGCAACGTAAAAGATTAGGACGGTGGAATCCTAAAAACATTATACGTAAATTGCTTACATTTGTTGGCATCTCTTTTACTATGCCTTATGATTCTACTGATTGGTTGAATGAATATGATACAGTATTTTCTATTGGAGGCGATTTGTATACGTTGACTTCTATTGGAGGCTGTAATATTTCGTTACCTTTGTTTCTTGAAAAGTGTCAGGCAAAAGGTATTAAGTATGTATTGTGGGGGGCTTCGGTTGGAAAATTTGAACAGAATTTGAAAGCGTTGAATTTCTTTAAGAAACACTTAAAGAGTGTTGATCTGATAGTGGCAAGAGAAATAGTAACGGTGAATTATCTTAATTCATTAGGAATTAAACAGAATGTAGTCTTTGCTCCTGATCCTGCTTATTTTGTAAAATGCCCTTCTTTGAGTAGTGAGGGAAAGTCTGAAAGTATAACGGTAGGTATTAATCTTAGTCCACTTTCAGCCTTATACCATTATGATAGTTTAGAAACTGCTGTCAAAAAACAAGCAGAAGCTATTTGTGGATTGGTTGAAGAACTTCACTGTAAACTCCTGTTTATTCCTCACGTACTTTCTACATCTCTGAATGATAATGATTTATGTTATTTGGAACAAATAGCAAGTAGAGTGAAGAATGCAGGGCACTCTGTAACTATGGTGAGTTCTGATCCTGGATTTATTGGCTTAAAAAGTGATTTGGCCAGATGCAATTTTGTAATAGCAGCGAGAATGCACTGTGCAATCAATGCCATAACAATGAATGTTCCTACAATATTTTTGTCATATAGTGAGAAAGCAAAGGGAATGGCAGAATATGTTTATGGTACAAGCCATGGAGTATTCTCTCTCATCGAATTTGAAGATTACCACAAAATAGCGAATATAATAAGAGAATGGAATTTAGAGTCTCGTATTGACTCAATAAAAGAGTTTGATTTTAAGTCATTATTTGTGAATGTTTAATTAAATATACCCTAATGAAAAAAATAATGCTTGTCTTTGGTACTCGTCCTGAAGCAATAAAAATGGCTCCATTGGTTAAAGAACTGCAGAAATATCCCGATGATTTTAAAACAATTGTTTGTGTAACTGGGCAGCATCGTGAAATGCTTGATCAAGTGCTGACAATTTTCAACATTCATCCGGATTATGATCTTAATATTATGAAGCAGGGACAAGACCTCTATGATGTTACAACTCGTGTGCTTATAGGTATGAGAGATGTGTTGAAAGAGGCACAGCCTGATATTGTATTGGTACATGGTGATACAACGACTTCTACTGCTTCTGCTTTAGCTGCTTTCTATCAGCAAATTCCTGTGGGGCATGTTGAGGCAGGATTACGTACGCACAATATTTATAGTCCATGGCCGGAAGAAATGAACCGATTGATAACCGGACGCATTGCTACGTACCATTTTTCACCCACTCCACTTAGTCGTCAGAATTTATTGGACGAAGGCGTGAATGATAAAGCAATTATGGTTACCGGTAATACAGTAATTGATGCACTCTACATGATGGTAGATAAAATTAAGATTGATAAATCATTGGATGCTGAGTTAAAGAATGTTTTGAAAGTTGCAGGATATGATGTAAATCGTTTGAAGGACGGTAAAAAGCTAGTACTGATAACAGGGCATCGTCGTGAAAACTTCGGTGATGGTTTTATTTCTGTATGTACTGCTATAAAAGATTTAACGAAGAAATATGCTGATGTAGATTTTGTATATCCAATGCATCTAAACCCCAATGTGCGTAAGCCTATTTATGATGTGTTTGGTAAGGATATATTTAATATAGAAAATATGTTTTTCATAGAACCATTAGAGTACTTATCATTTGTGTATTTGATGGAAAAGTCAACTCTTGTACTGACCGATAGTGGTGGTATTCAAGAAGAGGCTCCTGGATTAAGTAAACCTGTTCTCGTAATGCGTGATACAACAGAGCGTCCTGAAGCATTGGAAGCTGGGACGGTAAAATTAGTAGGAACGAATTATAATAAAATTGTTGGTGAAGTGTCTAATTTGTTAGAAGATTGTGTATATTATGAAACAATTAGTAAAGCAGTGAATCCTTATGGTGATGGATTGGCTAGCCAGCATATTACATCCTTTTTTAAATCAAAATTTAGTGTATAATTGGGTTTAAAATGTAAGCAGTCAAAAAATGGCTATTGATTGAAAGTTCTATCTTCGCTGCCAACCAAATTTTAAGAATTATGTATAGCAGTGAAGATCTTGAAAGTTTTTTACTTTCAATACCAGACCGAGGCCTTGCCTCATGGAGAACCCCTCCAATCATTTTGTGTTAGGAACAAAGTTCCTTATAACATCTTTCAGAAATGGTTCAAGGATACCCGGAAAAAAGTAGTTGAAGTCCAGATTGATGGTGCTCCTGAAATTGGTCATGAGGAAAAATCCAGGACTAGTGATCAGCCTCAATCGGTATCACAAAGCAGAAATGATCACCCAGTTTGTATTTGGGTTGCCATTCGTATTAGCAATGGCTTACATTTGTCCCGAAAGAATTTAAGCTACCAGGATTTGGTTCGTATGGTAGAGAATCTGGAGGGAGTATGTTGAGTGTTACCGGTCTGAATCATTTTTATTATGTCCGTGACTTTGCCGATATGCGTTGTAAGCACAGCCGTGTGTTGTCTGTCATTCGTGAACGGCTTCACAGGGAACCCAATGATGGAGACGTCTTTATAGTCATGTCGCGAAATCGCAGAATAGTCTGTATGTTTTCATTTGACAATCGTTCATATAGTCTGTTCGAAAAGAAGTTTGTAGCAGGCTATCAGTTCATGAAAGTGGAGCGAAACGGGGCAGATACTGTTTATCGGATTGACTGGAAAGACGTGGTTTTGATTCTTGAGGATCTGTGGTTAAAATGTTAAAAATCAGATAATTAAATCAGTTGTACAGTTGTGGTTTTGCGATTATTTTACTACCTTTAATACTGTAAATCAAAGGTCTAAGTATGCTCGAACTGCAGGATATAATTACAACAAAACGAGAGTTGTTGAGTAGGGAAACCTGCTCACGCCCCCCTATAAATTATAGTGCAGGTATGGCAGAGGATCAGAAAGAGCGGTACATACAATACCTTGCCGGGCAGAATCAGGACCTCAGGTTGACAGGTGATGCCATGAAGCTTGTTTTGGAAGATTTTATGGCTGAGATGAAGGAACTGAAGGATCAGGTGGCTTCCATGCAATCGAAACATGCTTACCTTGAGAATCAGTTATCGGAAGAGCATAAGCTTCGCAAATCGGCTGAACGTAAGATTAAGTCACTTCAAGACAAACTTGATTATGCCAATCAGGAACGTTTTGGTGATAGACGTCAAAGGATAAAGTCTAAAGCTAAAACGGTTGATTCAGACCGTAACAAGGAGAAGGATGATTATGATGGAACCGATGATACGCTTCGCACGGATTCGGTTGGTCATGTTCCATCCCAAGAGTTAAAAGAGCCTTCCGGGAAAGACCGTGACTTGTCCAATCGCCCTGACGGTTATAAAACGATGGGGGTAGCCGGAGAAGCGACAGAGCATCCTTCCGATTTGACAAAGGTTCCCGGTCGGATCATTGAAAGGAGAATGGTACGGGTGTTCAGTTTCCGTACTTTCCTTACGGAAGAATGTTTTGAGATGGTTCATTATGCAGAGCCTGGTAAAAAGCCGAAGTGGGGCTATTTCCCTTCTGAAGGCCATCCGGATGTAGTAACCAGTTTTGAAGGCACTAGGGCCACTCCTGAATTTCTGCAGGCTATCGCCTATGAAGTTTATGTAAAGAATGTGACTTTTGGTCTTCTTCACCAATGGCTGACAGATATGGGCATGACCATTTCTAAAAACACGTTGCGCAACTGGC
>OGER01001244.1_pt1 | contig 21187 bp, 13 predicted proteins | sample 1570691 | NCBI WGS metagenome assembly OGER01 (sample SAMEA2582143, study PRJEB24529) | metagenome | biome: Human gut stool | place: China | collected 2011
ATTTTGTCGGGTGAATCGGCGGCAAAATGAATCGGGTGTGTTGCGGGGCGGTAAATTTTTCAGGGATAATCCACGGCGAGGCAGTGTTTAAAATGAACACGACCACATCTTGTGGATGGTTTCAAACCAATCCACAAAATCAGTGAGATTTGTGACAGAGAATATCATGTTTCGCAAGGTGCGTCAAGATGATTTTGAAAAATTTATGACGGTAAAGCATAAGAAGTCTTACAATTTTGCTCAAATTGAAGTCTACTTGACTTTTTTATTGAAGAAATGTCCATTTTATGCTGCTGCATCTGTAACAGCCTGACGATAAGCACTTGCAGCGTTGTTATTTTATTCAACTGGCTGGGGGATAGTCCTCTGCACCGGGCGAAGTATTCCTCAGTACGGTTTCCACCGCGCACAGAGCAATCTTGGCAAGACTCAGCGTGGTAGGGGGATTCATGGCGGTATATCTCCGTCTATTTTTCTGTGTATAGAATACCACATAAACAAAAAGAGAACGGACGGTCGTTTCTGTTTACGAATTGAGCGCCTGCCACAACGCATCTGAAGCATCAAACACTGCCACGCTGTACCCGGCAAATCGGCGTTGAACATCCACGGTCTGGCTTCCGTCGGCGGCGGTATTGTAGCTGCCAAGATCAAGGTTTGAGAGCGTGGACTGCTGGCTCCACAGGATAAGCTGTGTTTTCCAATTTTCTCCCAGTTTTTCACTCAAGGCACCGTAGGCCTGCTCAAAGCCCTCCGGGTCATCCAAGATCCAGATTTTGCTCTCGCCGTTGGCAAGGTCGGTGTTCATCTGGGTGGCACCCGCCATCTGGCCGTTCATGTCGGTCAGGGCGGCATCGGCGCTCCATGTGTAGTTGTTCACCTGCACGATGACCGCCCCGTCACCGTTGGCGTCCTCCGCATAGTCTGCCAGCGCAGTCTGTAGGCGTTGCACGGCCTCGTCCGGCAGAGTTTCTGCCGTGACCACGGCCACGGTGTAATCGGGGTCTACGGTGGTCAGCAGACCGTGCGCTACATACGCCACACCCACAATGACCATCGCCGCCACTGCCACGATGCCCCAGTTATAATACCACCAGTTGGCACGGGAGCGCTTTTTCTGCTCCTGCGCGGTCAGGGGCTTTTCCGGCGCTGCCGGGCGCTGGATGCTGCGCACTTCTATGCCGTACGTCTGCTGCAGCACCGGGAACAGGGTCTGCATGGCCGCCAACCCCGGCAGCCAGAAACCGAACAGCACCGCCCAGAAGATGCTGACCGGGAACAGCAGGATCATGCCGCCGATGCCCGCCAGCATGAGAACGCCTGCCAGCACGCAGCGCGCCGGGGCAGCGGCCAGCAGTCTGCCCGCCCGGCGCAGCAGGCTGTCCGGGACGGGGACTTTCAGCGGCAGCACAGCGGCGCAAAGCGTAGCCAGAACCGCCAGCACCAGAAAGTCCAGCGCCAGAAAAACGAGAATGGCAAGCCCGGGGTAATACCCTTGCTGCGCGGCGGCTTCAAACACAAAGGCCGATACAAAACACAGTAGCCCCAGCACCAGCGTACCAATGCAGCCAAAGCCGCAGGCGGCTTTCCAATGGGCGGCAAGGGTCTGCTTTGCCCGGGGCAGCCACTGGGAGGGGTCGTTCTGCAAGCTGCGCAGGGCGCAGTCTGCAAGCAGCACCATGGCAGGGCTGACCAGCAGACCGGTCGCTGCGCTACATACCACCGTGAGCGGCAGAGAGAGCAGGGTTACCCCCAGCGAGACGCCAAGCGCGGCGGGCAGGCAGAGCACACAGACCATCAGGTTGGTGCCCAGCAGCTGGCCGAGGTCGCGGCCGACCATCTGGCAAAAGCGTGCAAAGCCTTTTTTCTCCGGCTCACCCGGGTCTACCCCATGACCGTCCCGCCCATAAAGGGCATTGTAGATGCTCATTTTACTTCACCTCGGTGCCAAAGGCTTCGATCTGGGTCAGGGCAGGGAAGGGGGAAGTCCCCTCGGCCTGAATGAGATCCTTCAGCACAAGGCTGCGCACCCGCTTGGGTTCAAAGGTCACGCTCTGGGGCTTGGCACTTTTCACCAGCGGGATGTCCAACCTGCTGCCGTCGGAAAATTCCACCGTGGCCTTGACCCAGTAGTTGTCGTGGGGGAAATCTGCCCGTTCGGTGATGCGCAGCTCATCCAGCAGCACTTCCCGGCCAAAATCCAGCGTCAGGGCTGCGTTCGGGTCGCGATTGATGCCCCAGCTCTGGTAGGGATACTCGCCGTGGGCGCTGTTCTCAAAAATGCCGTCGATGGCGTTGCGGGCGGCAAACACCGCCTCGCCGCGCGTTTCCACGTTGGCGCTGGCGTGGGGGTAAAAACCGGTGTCGCCATGCTCGTCATAGCAGTTGAAGGCCAGATTCCGCCGGGCGGCAATCTCCTCCGGCAGCGCCAGCCGTGCCCGGATGACATGACGGCTGCCCACAAAGCTCTTGGGCGAGTAGGTGATGGCCTGCTCCCCGAAGGGAATGTGGAAATTGATCTCCCGCTTGACCACATACACAAGGGCTTCGGGCATGGTATCCTCGAACTGGATGACGCAGTACTGGCCGGGATGGTCAATTTCCAGCGCTACCCGGTCGCCGGGCTTGTAGCAGTTGGTGTAAACAAGGGATACAGCGGTGTCGGCGTCGCAAGTCATCAGAGTGTGGCCGACTTCGTCCAGAATTTTCAGCTTGATGGTCTCCATGACAGTTCTCCTTAGTAAAGTTCGAGGTTCAGCATTTTCTGGAAATGCAGGGTGATCTTATAAATCGTTTTCGGCCATGCGGTGCGCAGGCGCGGGTCGGTGATGGACACAGGCGCAACAGCAGCCGTCACGGCATCCGGGTCAAACCGAATGCCGCCCAGTGTGCCTACTGCAAAGCCGTCCGCAGTGGGGGCGGGCTTCTGCTCGGTGAGCAGGGTCAGCTCCACCGTGCCGGGATAGTCCGTTTCGTCCCGCAGGGTGATGCCCTGTTCACGGACCGATACACTGCGGCGGTAGGTGGTAAGCCCCGGGATGGGAGAATACGCGCCCGCCAGTTCGCCGGTGATGCTATTTTCCTCGGTGCACACCTCCCGGGCAGCGTATTCCGCGCCGGGAAGCTGCTGCACGCCGTCAAAGGTGGGCAGATTGTGCCATGCGCTCTGCATGGTCCAGATCTCGTACCGCTGGGGGCTGAAGGTCTTTTTGGTGTAGCTTTCCACCCCGATATCGATCAGGAACGGTTTGCCGTACTTGTACACGGTGATGCTGCCGGTATCGTTGTGGTTGTGGCTGTCGCCGTTGGAACCGAACTTTGCGCCAAGCACCCAGCTGCCCTGCCGTGCGGCATAGACACCTGCACTGGGGTACCACACTGTTAAATGGTGCCGGGGGGCTGCGGAGTACGCCATCATTTCTTCTTCTGCAAAAGCAGTGGTCAGCCGGTACCACAGGTTGATGTGGGTGCTGCCGTCCGGGTTCTGCAGGTGGTCGGGGTCGGCATCGGCGCGGAAATCTGCCGCCGCAAGGGCTTGCAGGGCATCGCTGCCCACAGCCTGCCCGAAGCGGTATTCCCGCGCACCGCACCGCCCGGCAAGAGGGCTGCAATCGCCAAAGTTCAGGTAGTAAGGCCCTTCCACATGGACATTGCAGATGTACTCCGCAATATGTTTGATTTTAGGCTCATGGAACAGGGGAGAGAAGGTGTCCTGCGCAACGTTGGACAAAATATCAAGACAGCCCCACAGGGTCAGCCCGGCGTGGCGGTAATACTGCGCGCCCTCGTTGCAGCAGCCATCCGCGCCGTAATCCTTCAAAAAGCAGTCGAGGCTGTAGGCCGCCTGTTTCACGGCAGCTTTTCGCTGCTGCTGCGTGGTGGGCAGCAGAAAAACGGTGAGCAGCACGTTTTGGGTACACCAGCTCGTCCAGTTGCACATAGGCTCCGCGCCGTTGCCCATCCACCAGAAGTGACCTGTAAAATAGGGCATCAGAATGCGGGTATCCAGCTCCTGTGCTACCCGCGCCGTGATGCCCGGCGCGGCGGTGTCCAGCTCGTCCGGCAGTAAGTACCGGGTCAGCGCCAGCAGGGCCCCGGTCTCGGCAGCAAACAGGTCCACGATGGGGCGGGTGGTGTCCGGCAGGGGCAGCTGCGGCGTGTCCCGGATGTAGCTGTTGTGGGCGGGCAGCTGCCATGCGCTTTCCTCGCAGAGTGCCCATACGGTATCTGCAATGGCACCCAGAAAACGCCCGGTGTGCTCCACGCATTCGGCGCAGACCAGTGCGCACAGCCGTGCCCGGCGGGAGAAATAGGCATCCTCCCACGCCGCGCGCCGCCCGGTGCGGGTAAAGTCCAGCCAGAGCGAGAGCGGCAGGGGCGCAATGGGCGTTTGCAGCGCGGCTTCTCCCGCCTGCAAAAAGCGGTCTTTCACCCGCTGGGGCAGCTCCTGCCATACAGTGCGTTCCCTGGCAGGTGGAAAGGGTCGGTAATCGGGAAGAAATTCCGGCAGAAAAGCAAGCTGTTCCTGTATCATAAAAGCCTCCGACTTCAAATACTTTGCTGATATTCCCGCGGGCTGAGACCCGTGACCTTTTTGAACACCTTGGAGAAATAGAACGAGCTCTCATAGCCCAGTTTCTCTGCAATCTCGTACACCTTCAGGTCGCCCCGTTCCAGCATTTCTCTGGCGGCGGCAATGCGGGTCTCGGTGATGTACTCCACAAAACCGCTGTCGCCGTATTTGCCAAAGAGCTGGCTGAGGTAGTTGGGCGAAAAGTTGAACACCGCAGCCACATCGGCCAGGGTCAGCTTTTCGGAAAGGTGGCTCTGGATGTACTCCTGCACCTGTGCCACCACCTGCATCTTCCCGGCTGTGGCATCGCCGTCGCCGACCTCCACGAACTGGATGGGCTGTTCCACCGTGAGCAGGGGCTGCAAATGAGCGTTTTCCCGGCAGCAGCGCGCCAGCCCCAGCAACGAGCCGGTGGGCCGCCCCACAGCCCAGAGCAGCCGGACGGTGAAGTAGTTGTACAAGATCTGGCTGGCCCGCTCCAGCAGGGGAAGCAGCACTGCCCGGTAGTTCTGGCATTGGGCATCGGTCAGGCAGAACAGCATATTGCAACGCATGGCATCCGCCCCGGTCACATAGCAGGGCAGGTAGTTTTGCAGGGTGGTCTCCAGCATCCGCCCGCAGGAAAAACTCAGCTTCAGCTGCTGGGCGGGGGTAAGGGCGGTGTTGGCGATGATCTCGCAGCTGGCTACAAGGTAGGCGTCGCTTGCAAGGTTCAGCTCCATGTGCTGCAAAGGCTGCTCCAATGCGGCTTCGTCCGGGAACAGCCCGGCGTACAACCGCACGAAAAAACGCTCCTGATAGCTGCGCACACTCTCGGCAAGATTTTCCTGTGCCGACAATTCGCCCAGCAAAGCACGCTCCTTTTTTACCTTTTCGGCGGCCTTGGCAAGGGCGGTTTGCAGGTTCTCGGGGGTCAGGTCCAGCTTGACCAGATAATCCACCACCCCGGCACCCATGGCCTGCTTGATGTAATCAAATTCTTCAAAGCTGGTCAGCATGATAAAGGCGGGCAGGGCGCTGCGTTCCCGGCAGGTGCGGGCAAGGGTAAGCCCGTCCATCACCGGCATTTTTACGTCGGCAATGACGATATCCGGCTTCTCCCGCTCAATGAGTTCCAGCGCCAGCTTGCCGTTGCGGGCGGTGCCGCAGACGGTATAGCCCAGCTTTTCCCATTCCAGCATCCCCTGCAGGCCGATGAGCACCAGCGGCTCATCATCCACCAGTAATATCCGCAGCATGGCTGTCTCCTTTCTGTTGATAGGGCAGCCGGATGGTGACCTCGGTGCCCACGTCCTCTTCACTTTCAATGGTCAGGCCGTAGCCCTCGCCAAAGGAATACCGGATGCGGCGGTTCACGTTCCACAGGCCGACATGACGGAACTTTTCAGCCTTTTCGGCACCCTCGGCGGGCTCGTCCAGAAGGTGAGCTACCTGCTCCGGCGGCATGCCCACGCCGTCATCGGTAATGCGCAGCAGTACGTCCCCGGTATCCGGGTCGGTGGAGATATCCAGCAGCACGCTGCCGTGGCCGCCCTTGGGCTCCAGCCCGTGGAAGATGGCGTTTTCCACCAGCGGCTGCAAGGTGAACCGGGGAATCATGCAGTCCCGGCAAAGGGTCTCGCTTTCAATGCGGGAGACCTCAATTTCCAAGTCGCCGCCGTAGCGGTACTGCTGGATGGTAAAGTAATCGTTGAGCAGCGCCAGCTCCTCCTGCAAAGGCACCAGCTTCTGGGTGCCTTTGGAGATGCTTTTGGTCAGCCGTGCAAAGGCGGTGACCATCTCGGCAATGCCGGGTGCGTGCTGGATGGTAGCCATCCAGCGGATGCTGTTGAGGGTGTTGTAGATAAAGTGTGGGTTCACCTCGTTTTGCAGCATCCGGTATTCCAGCTCCTGCTTGCGGCGCTCGTCCTCCACACGGCGGGTCATCAGGCTGTCCACGTTTTCAGCCAGCTGGTTGATGCCCCGGCCGATGTCGCCCAGCTCGTTGTTCCACTCCACCGTGCGGTCGGGGGCAAAGTTGCCGCTGCCCACGGTCTCGATGCGCTTTTGCAGTGCCTCCACCGGGCGGGTGATGACCCGCTCCAGCCAGTGCTGCATCAAAAAGCTCAGTCCCCAGATGGTGGCAGTACCAAGGGCGACCAGCCACAGGTACACGCCGTAGTGCAGCAAAAAGGTATTTGCGGGCAAAAGCTGTATCAGTGCCGCGCTGCGGCCGTTCAGTGTTACCTTGACTATATAATACTTCTGGCCGTCCAGCTGCACCTTGCCCTGCCATGCGGTCTGCTCTGTCACGCCGTTATTGCTGCCGGTGCGCAGGGTGTAGTCCACCTCCCGCAGGCGGTTTTCGGTCTCGGTCAGGCTGCCGTTTTCGATCTGCCACAGGCGGCTGCCCATCTCCCAGTACAACGCGCTGCCGTCGGTCAGGCTGTAGCCCGCAGCCGGGTCGGTGATAATGGCGGTGTCCAGCGCAAGGTAGGTGCTGCCCCGGTGCAAGGTGCCCTTGCCGCAGCGGACAGGCTGGCTGAGGGCGATGCAGTCCGGACTGCCGGGCAGCAGCGGGTCGGTGGTGAACTGCATCCCGTACCCCTTGGTGAGAAACTGATTCATGCTGGTGCGGTTGAGCGCCGCCGAGGAGTTCAGCGTGCCGAACTGCAAATGCCTGTCGTTCTCATTGGTAATAAAGAAGCGGAGGATATGGCTGTACAGGGTGCTGGAATAGTATTTTTCCTGCACGGCTTCGTAGGCGGCAATGGTCTGGGTGCCGTTGATATTTTCCTGCGAAATGTACCGCCGCACGGTGCTGTCGATGGAAGCCCAGTTCAAAAGAGCATCGGCGCTTTTCAGACTGGTCTCGATGGAGGTGGCCACCAGCCGCAGGTTGAACTCTGCCGCCTGCAGGGAGTTGGCACGCACATATTGGTTGGAGAGGATGAACAGTGCTGCGCCCACAGCCAGCGAGGTAAGAGTGGTAAAAAGGCGCATGCTCCACACGATCTGCTGCCGCAGTGAAAAATGGTGTCTGGGTCTGGTCATGCGGTATGCCTCCTCTCTTTTGGCAGGTCCTTCTTTTTATACAGTACCGATTTCGGCAGGCTTTGTCAACGGTTTTTGCATGAAAATTGTGCGTTTTATATGCTTTTTTCTTACGTTGAGGCTATAATCTGTGCAAGAAAGCAAGAAAGTGCAGGTGCCAGTGTAAGAAAGTACATCTTTTTGAGAAAGGACTGCAAAAAATACAGCCCTGCCCGGAATAATTCCATTCCGGTTTTTGGCTTTTTGCGGTATCCTAGTGTCAACAAAAGCGAGCGGCTTCCCGGCACGAGGGAGACCGCTGCACAGAACAAATACGCCACACTGAAGGAGGACACATTTATGAAAAAGATCTCTCGTCGTTCGTTCCTTACCGCTGCCGCCGCCTGCGGCGCAGCTGCTGCCCTGACCGCCTGTGGCGGCTCTTCTGCAAGCTCCACCGCTGCTTCCTCCACTGCCGGTTCCACCGCTGCATCCGCAGCCGCAGGCCCTGTTACCCTGCAGTGGTCGGTGTGGGATAAGGAGTCCACCCCCTACTGGCAGGCCATGGCCGACGGCTACATGGCAAGCCACAAGGACGTGACCATCGAGATGGTGGATCTGGGCTCTAGCGATTACATGACCGTTCTGGCTACCCAGCTGGCCGGCAGCGCCGATCTGGATATCGTGACCATCAAGGATATCCCCGGCTACGCAAACCTGATCAATCTGGACTACCTCAAGCCCCTGAACGAGGTGCTGACCCGCGACACCGGCGATTTCAACGGCACCATCGAGCAGCTGACCACCGACGACGGCAACTTCTACGCCGTGCCCTTCCGCAGCGACTTCTGGGTGCTGTACTACAACAAGGATCTGTTCGATAAGGCCGGTGTGGAGTATCCCTCCAATGACCTGACGATGGAAGATTACGATGCTCTGGCCCGCAAGATGACCAGCGGCTCCGGCGACACCAAGGTCTATGGATGCCACTACCACACCTGGCGCTCCGCCGCTTCTTTGTTCTCCATTCTGGACGGCAAGAACACCATCATCGACGGCAAATACGACTTCATGAAGCCCACCTACGATATGGTCATTGCCCAGCAGAAGGACGGCATCTGCATGGACTACGGCTACCTCAAGACCTCCTCTCTGCACTACTCCGCCGCCTTTGAAAACCAGCAGTGTGCCATGGTCAACATGGGCAGCTGGTTCATCTCCACGCTGGAAGCCTACATGAAGGATGCCGAGACCAAGTTCAACTGGGGCATCGTCAAGTATCCGCACCCCGCCGGTGCAGAGGCTGGTTCTACGCTGGGCACTGTGACCAGCCTGGCCATCAACGCCGATTCTCCCAAGGCAGAAGCCGCTGCCGACTTCATCAACTGGTGTGTCTCCGAAGAGGGCGCACAGGCCATTGCCAAGACCGGCACCTTCCCGGCTTGCGGCTCCGCTGCCACCGCCGAGATCATCAAGTCCACCGAGGGCTTCCCCGAGGACAGCAATTCTGTGGATGCACTGACCACCAGCAATGTCTATCTGGAGATGCCCTACACCCAGTACGCATCGGACATTGAGACCATCCTCAACGCCGAGCACGATGCCATTATGACCATGAGCGAGACCGTGGACGAGGGCATCCAGAACATGAACGATCAGGTTCCTGCTGTTTTGGGCTGATCCTTCCATTTACTGCTGACATTTCCCTTACTTCATCATTTTTTCTCCTTCATTCATTTTTGATCTTCTCAATGGCTGCACATTGGGAAAAGCCCTATCCCAGCGGGGCGGGTCTTAAAATCGCCCGTCCCGCTTCTTTTTTGGAAAGGAGGCTTCTTTATGGCGAGTGTTCCTGCTGCGATTCAACGCTCTCCCCGTAAAGTGCTGAAAAAAACCACCCGCGATTCTCTCATCGCGTATTCCTTCATTGCGCCAAACTTCATTGGATTCTGCGTGTTTACGTTGGTGCCCATGGTTTTTGCCATTGCGCTGGCCTTCTGCGCATGGGACGGCCGCCATGCCATCGAGTTTATCGGCCTGAAGAACTTTGTAAAGCTCTTCACCACCGATAAGATTTTTCAGGCAGCACTGAAAAACACCATCGTCTATGTCATCGGCACTGTGCCGCTTACGCTGGCCTGCTCGCTGGCCATGGCCGTGCTGCTGAACCAGAACGTGAAGCTGCGCAACTTCTTCCGCACCGTGGCATTCTTCCCCTATGTTGCCTCGCTGGTTGCGGTGGCGGCGGTGTGGAACATGATCTTCAACCCCTCCATGGGTCCCATCAACATGATCCTGAACCAGTTCTTCGGCGTGGCAGTGGAAAACCTGCCCCGCTGGGCTGCCGGTAAGGACACCGCCATGATCACGGTCATCCTGTTCAGCGTGTGGAAGAACATGGGCTACTACATGGTCATCTATCTGGCAGGCCTGCAGGGCTGCAACCCGGACCTGAACGAAGCCGCCGAGCTGGACGGCGCAAACCGCTGGCAGCAGTTCTGGCACATCACCCTGCCGCAGCTGCGCCCCACCACCTTCTTTGTGGTCATCATGCTCACCATCTCCGGCTTCAAGGTCTACGACCAGATGTACATGATCACCCAGGGCGGCCCCGGTACCGCTACCATGACGCTGGTGTACTACATCTATAATGTTGCCTTCGTCAATACCCCGAAATACGGCTACGCAAGTGCCATTGCCATGGTGCTGTTTGTGCTGGTGCTGATTGTTACCATCATCCAGTTCCGCGGCTCCAAGGGCGAGAACTGAGAAAGGAGGAAGAAGCTATGACGACTGCTGTACGCAAAGACCACGCTTCTCAGAAGCGCCGCAATTTCATCTCCAAGTTCCTGATCTATTTCTTCCTCATCGTCATTACGGCCTGTATGCTGATGCCCTTCCTCTGGATGCTGTCCTCATCCTTTAAGCTGAATAAGGACGTGTTCGGCTTTCCCATCCAGTGGATCCCCCAAAATCCCCGCTGGCAGAACTATGTGGACATCTGGACCCAGATCCCGCTGCTGACTTTTGTGAAGAACACGGTCAAGATCACCGTGGTGGTCACCCTGTTGCAGCTGTTCACCTCCTCCTTTGCGGCCTACGCCTTTGCCAAGATGCAGTTCAAGGGTAAGAATGTGCTCTTCCTCGGCTACATTGCCACCATTGCAGTGCCTTGGCAGGCCTACATGGTGCCGCAGTTCATGATGATGAGCTCCTGGCATCTGAACAACACCCATCTGGCCATTATGTGCCTGCAGGCTTTCAGTGCCTTCGGCGTGTTCCTGATGAAGCAGTTCTACGAGGGCGTGCCCACCGAGTTGTGTGAGGCTGCCCGCATTGATGGACTGAGCGAGTACGGCATCTGGTGGCACATCATGCTGCCGCTCAGCCTGCCCGCCCTGTCCACGTTGACCATCTTCACTTTCGTGAACACATGGAACGACTTCCTTGGCCCCCTGATCTACCTGACCAAGACCGAGCTCAAGACCATCCAGATCGGTCTGCGTATGTTCATCACCCAGTATTCTGCAGAGTACGGCCTGATCATGGCGGCCTCTGTGGTGGCACTGATCCCGGTGCTGATCGTGTTCCTCTCCCTGCAAAAGTACTTTGTGCAGGGTGTGGCATCCACCGGCATCAAGGGCTAAACAAATCACCCGTAAGCGGGGCGTGGGCAGTATCCGCGCCCCGCATTTTTTGCGAATATGCGAATCGAGGAAAATGTTATGTTATATCCGGAACAGAATGAAGCACGTCTGAAGCTGAGCCTGGACGGTACATGGGCGTTTGCGCTGGGCAGCTGCGAGGAAAACCAGTTCGACCCAGCGAAGCCCCTGCCGGATGCCCAGCCCATCGCCGTGCCTGCCAGCTACAACGACCAGAACGACCAGACCACTGCCCTGCGCCGCCACTACGGCTGGGCATGGTATCAGCGCAAAGTCACCCTGCCCGCCTTCTGCGCCGGGCAGCGGGTGGTGCTGCGGTTCGGCTCGGTGACCCACACCGCAAAAGTCTGGCTGAACGGCCAGCTCATCGCACAGCACAAGGGCGGCTTTACCCCCTTTGAAGCAGATGTTACTGCCCTGCTGCGCCCCGGCGAGACCGTGCTGCTGACCGTAGCCTGTGACAACCGGGTGAACCACGGCACCCTGCCTGTGGGCAATGAGGAGGGACAACTGGCCTTCTTTGGCTCGGACAATGCGGGCATTCCCAGTGTGGAAGCTGCCAAGCGCGCCGCCGCACCCCAGAACCGCCCCAACTTTGATTTCTTCAACTATGCCAGCATCCACCGCCCGGTGGTGCTCTACACCACCCCCAAAGAGTACATCGAGGATATGACCGTGGTGCCTGCCGTGGACGGCACGGTGCAGTATGCAGTCAAAACCACCGGCAGTGCGCCTGTCCATGTCACGGTGCTGAACGCGGACGGCAGCGCCGTGGCACAGGCAGAGGGCGCAGCGGGCACCTTGACCATCCCGGAGGTGCATCTCTGGGAGCCGAAGCTCGGTACACCTTACTTGTATACCCTGCACGCCACCTGCGGGGCGGATGTCTACGACCAGACCTTTGGTGTGCGCAGCATTGAGGCGCGGGGCACACAGGTGCTTTTGAACGGCAAGCCGCTCTACTTCAAGGGCTTTTGCAAACACGAGGACTTTACCGCCCATGGCCGCGGCTTTGACCCGGTGCTGAACGTGAAGGACGTGAACCTGATCCACTGGGCAAACGCCAATGCCGTGCGCACCAGCCACTACCCCTACGCCGAGGAGTTCTACGACCTGTGCGACTGGGAGGGCATTCTGGTCATGGACGAGACCCCGGCGGTGGGCATCGGCGGCGGGGCGGCGGTGAACCCCTATAAAGAATACCCCCTTGCGGAGCATCACCGGCAGGTGCTTGCCGAGATGATCCGGAGGGATAAAAACCACCCCTGCGTGGTGCTGTGGAGCCTTGGCAACGAGCCGGACCTGGAACACTTCCCGCAGGACGCCTACGATTACTGGCACCCGCTGTATGAGCTGGCACATCAGCTGGACCCGCAGAACCGTCCGGTCACCCTCGTCTGCTGCCAGAACGACTACACGAAGGACATCACCACCCGCACCATGGATATCGTCTGCATCAACCGTTATTACGGCTGGTACAACCTTTCCGGCGACATGGACGCCGCCTGCTATGGCTTAAATCAGGAACTGGATTTCTGGGCAGAGCAGCACAAGCCCGTGATGATGAGCGAATACGGCGCGGATACTGTGGCAGGGCTGCACACCGCCGGAGCCGAGATGTTCAGCGAGGAGTTTCAGGTGGAGTTCTACCGCCAACTGGATGCAGAATTTGACAAGCGCCCGTGGTTTGTGGGAGAATTTGTCTGGAACTTTGCGGACTACGACACCGTGCAGGGCCCCATGCGGGTGGACGGCAACAAAAAGGGCCTGTTCACCCGGGACCGCCGCCCCAAGCTGGGTATGCACTTTCTGCGCCAGCGCTGGGCAGAGCTCCCGACCTTTGGATTTAAGGAGTGACCATGATGAAAACCTACCAAAACCATGCCATGACCGAGGCCGAGGCACGGCAGGCACTGGCCGATGCCTGCAAGCAGGTGGAGACCAATCTGCCGCTGTATACCTACCAGTGCCAGAACCATTCCAGTGTCAATAATATCTACCCCGGCTGCGCCAATAACCAGTGGACCTGCGGCTTCTGGCCGGGGGAGATCTGGCTGGCCTACGAGGCCACCGGGGAGGAGAAATTCAAGAACGCCGCCCTCATTCAGGTGGACAGCTTTGCCGACCGCATTGCCCGCAAGGTGGAGGTGGACCACCACGATATGGGCTTTTTGTACAGCCCCACCTGCGTGGCAGCATGGAAGCTGGTGGGCAGCGAAAAGGGCAAAAACGCCGCCATTGCCGCCGCCGACCAGCTGCTGACCCGCTACCAGCCCAGCGGCCGCTTCTTGCAGGCATGGGGCACCATGGACGACCCCGGCAACTACCGCTATATCATTGACTGTATGCTCAACGTGCCGCTGCTCTACTGGGCAGCGCAGGTGACCGGCAGAGACCACTACCGCGAGATCGCCGCCGCCCACACCGCCACCACGCTGGCAAACTCCTTCCGGCCGGACGGCAGCACCTACCACACCTTCTTTATGAACCCGGACGGCACCCCCAAGGGCGGCCGCACCTGTCAGGGCTATAAGGACGACAGCTTCTGGGCACGGGGACAGGCGTGGGGCGTGTACGGCAGCGCCATTGGCTACACCTACACCCACGACGAAAAGTTTTTGGATGTGTTCCGCAAGGCGCTGGAATTTTACCTTTCCCGCCTGCCGGAGGATATGATCCCCTGCTGGGATATGGTCTTTGCCCCGGAAAGCGGCGAGCCCCGGGATTCCTCCTCCGCTGCCATCGTGGCCTGTGGATTGCTGGAAGCGGCAAAGTATGTGGACGAAGCAGAAGCTGCCCAGTGGCGCACGCTGGCGCGCCAGATGCTGGCCAGCCTCGCCGCAAACTACGCGGTAAAGCCCGGCACGCTAGGCTCCGGCCAGCTGCTGCACGGCACTTACAGCAAAAAAAGCCCCTACAACACCTGCACCCCGGAGGGCGTGGATGAATGCACGAGCTGGGGCGATTATTTCTACATGGAGGCGCTGACACGCCTGACCAAAGACTGGGAGATGTACTGGTAATGAACTTACAGACCAAAGCGGACTTTACCGCGCTGATGCACAAATTCCTCGACCCCCTCAAGCCCTGTTATTCTGCAGACTGCGCCCGGCTGCATCTGGGCGAGACGGGTGCGACCTACAACCAAAATGCCATCGAGCTGGAAGCCTTCAGCCGCCCGCTCTGGGCGCTGGTGCCTTTCTGGGTGGGCGGCGGCTCCGATGCGGAGTTTGAGGCCATCTACCGCAAGGGCCTTGCTGCCGGTGCCGACCCGGAAAACCCTGAATACTGGGGTGCCACCGGGGAGTACGACCAGTGCTATGTGGAGATGGCGGCTATTGCCTGCGGCATCCTCAATGCGCCGGAAAAGCTGTGGACGCCCCTTTCGGATACCGAAAAGCGGAACCTTGCCGCATGGCTGGGGCAGATCAACGCCCACACCATCCCGGACTGCAACTGGCAGTTTTTCCGCATCCTTGTAAACCTTGCCCTGAAAAGCGTGGGGATGCCTTACAGCCCGGAGCTGCTGGAGAATGGCCTTTGCAAGATCGACAGCTACTACAGCGGCGACGGCTGGTCCACCGATGGCGCCTCGGTGCAGAAGGATTACTACATCCCGTGGGCCATCCAGTATTACGGGCTGCTGTACTCCAAATTTGCCGCCGACACCGACCCGCAGCGCGCCGCCCTTTACCGCCAGCGCGCCCAGCTGTTTGCACAGCAGTTCGTCTACTGGTTCGATGCCAACGGTACAGCGCTGCCCTTCGGGCGCAGCCTGACCTACCGCTTTGCCCAGAACAGCTTCTGGGCGGCCTGCATCTGGGCAGGGCTGGAGCCGCTGCCCCTGCCGGTGATGAAGGGGCTCATTGTCCGCAATTTCCAGTGGTGGCTGAACCAGAAAATGTTTGACCGGGACGGCATCCTCACCATCGGCTACTGCTACCCGCAGATGTACATGGCCGAGCGGTACAACGCCCCTGGCAGCCCCTACTGGGGCATGAAGAGCTTTTTGCTGCTTGCTTTGCCGGACGACCACCCCTTCTGGTCTGCCGAGGCCGCGCCTATGCCCGCATTGGAGCGGCTCAAGCCCATGCCCTATGCCAATATGCTGGTGCAGCGCCGGGCTGGACGGGTAACGGCCTACGCCGCCGGTGTCAACGAGGGCCACGGCCACGGTCAGTTCCCAGAAAAGTACGCAAAATTTGCTTACGATACCCGCTTTGGTTTCTGCGCCTCCCGCAGCCGGGAGGTGCTCAATCAGGCCGCACCGGACAGTATGCTGGCTTTTGTCATCGATGATAACGTATTTGTGCGCAAGGTGAGCAAAACGTGGAAAATTGAAGCCGGGACGGTGACTGCGCAGTGGTCGCCCTTCCCCGGCATTGAAGTGACCACCACCATCACCCCCACTGCCACCGGCCACCGCCGCCACCACGAAATTGACAGCAGCTTCGACTGCGATGCCTATGACTGCGGCTTTGCCGTGCCGAACTTCGCGCCGGGCTATGAGGAATGCGCCGAGGACGGCCTTGCGACCGCCAGCTGCGACACTCTGCGCAGCGCCGTGGCGGGCAAGGGAGTGGCGGTCATCATCGGCTGCGACCCCAACACCAGCTTGTACTTCACCAACGTCCATCTGCCCGCCGTGAAGTACCACATCCCCAAGGGGCACACAGAACTGGACACCGAGGTCTTTGACGAAGCGGACTGATGCCGCTTTTCTCCAGAAAAATAGTTGTTTTTGTGCGGCTGTTTTTCTTATATCCTGTGCTATAATGAGAGCAGAAAATGCTGCGAGGTGACACTTATGCCTTTGAACAACCCCATCACCGCTGCCCTTCTGGCGGATCCGGAAATCTTCCAGCAGAACCGCCTGCCCTTCCATGCCCATTTTGCGGACCAGACCAGCTCGGAAATGCCGCTGACCGTCAGTTTAGACGGCGAATGGGCTTTCCGCTACGCGGAAAACCTGACTGCGCCTTTCTCGGATTGGGATACCCTGACGGTGCCGGGCTTCATCCAGATGCAGAGCCTGCAAAAGCCCGGCCAGCCCTACGGCGCGCCTCATTACGTCAACACCCAGTACCCGTGGGACGGCCATGAAAAGCTGCACCCCGGCGAAATTCCGCAGGCGTATAACCCCATCGGGGAGTATCGGCGCAGCTTTACCCTGCCGGAAAACTGGGCAAGCTGCTACCTGCGCCTGAACGGCGCGGACAGCGCCGCCGCCGTCTGGTGCAACGGCGTTTATATCGGCTACACCGAGGATACCTTCACCCCCGCGGAATTTGACATGACCGCCGCCGTCCATCCCGGCGAGAACACCCTGACCGTGCAGGTGTACCGCTTCTCCTCCGGCAGCTGGCTGGAAGATCAGGATTTCTGGCGGATGAGCGGTTTGTTCCGCTCGGTGGAACTGTTCACCAAGCCAGAGCTCCACCTCGAGGATGTCTTTGTAAAGCAGGATTTTGCCCCGGACTTTTCCAGTGCCGCCGTCACCTTTGATTGCAGGGTCATCGGCGCTGGCCGGGTGTCGGTGGCGTTCAATGGGCAGGAGCAGTCCGCCGAGGTGGGAGAGCCTGCCGAATACGACAGCGGTGTGGTGTTCGGCAAGGGCGAAGCCGACCCGGACGTGGAGGAGGACGTGCAGGACGTTTCCTTTACCTTTGCGGTGGAGCATCCCGCCCTGTGGAGCGCCGAACAGCCGAACCTGTACGAGGCAGAAATTGCCCTGCTGAACGAGGGTACTCTCGTGGAGCGTACCGGACTGAAGGTCGGTCTGCGCAAGTTTGAACTGAAAGACCGCCAGATGCTTTTGAACGGCAAGCGCATCGTGTTCAAGGGTGTCAACCGCCACGAGTGGAGCTGCCGCACCGGCCGCACTGTCAGCCGGGAAGAAATGCTGCGGGATGTGAAAAATCTCAAGGCCCACAACGTCAACGCCGTGCGCACCAGCCACTACCCGGACGACCCGTATTTCCTGTCCCTGTGCGATGAATACGGCCTGTATGTCATCGGGGAGACCAATCTGGAGAGCCACGGCACATGGCAGAAGCTGGGCGCGGACGGCTCCGACCAGTGGACCCTGCCCGGTGCACGCCCGGAGTGGCGGGAAAATGTGCTTGCCCGTGCCGAAGCCATGCTGGAGCGGGACAAAAACCACCCGGCCATCCTCATCTGGTCCTGCGGTAACGAGAGCTACGGCGGCAAGACCCTGTGGGAGATGAGCGAGTATTTCCGCCGCACCGACCCCAGCCGCCTTGTGCACTACGAGGGCATTTTCTGGGACCGGGAATACCCCGCTACCTCCGATATGGAAAGCCAGATGTACACCCCGGTGGCAGACATCAAAAAGTTTCTGGCAGAGCACCCGGAAAAGCCCTTTATCATGTGTGAGTACAGCCACGCCATGGGCAACAGCTGCGGCGGCATCACCGACTACACCGAGTACGCCTACGAAGAGCCGCTGTATCAGGGCGGGTTTATCTGGGAGTACATGGACCACGGCATTGCAGTGATAAGCCCGGACGGCAAGCCCGGCTTTGCCTACGGCGGCGACTTTGGCGACCGCCCCACCGACCGGGAATTCTGCGTGGACGGCCTTGTGCTGCCCGACCGCCGCAACACCCCCAAAATGGACGCAGTCAAGGCGGCCTACGCACCGCTGAAAATCACCCTGACCGACACCGAAGCCGTGATGGAAAACCGGAATCTCTTTACCGACCTGAACGCCTACGACCTTGTGTTTGCGTCCTCGGTCAACGGCAAGCCGGAGCGCCGGGCGGTGCTGCGGGCAGACTGTGCACCCGGCGAAACGGTGCATCTGCTGTTCCCCTTTGCCTTGCCGGAGACAGGGCTTGCCTGCATGACCGTTACCGCTATCCAGCGGGCTGCAAAGCCCGGCATCCCGGCGGGCTATGAAGCTGCCTTTGGGCAGCTGTGGCACAACCATGCCGAAGCCCGGCTGACCGTTGCCGCGCCGGAATTGGTGGAGATGGACTGCAACATCGGCGTGAAGGGCGAGGGCTTCGAGTACATCTTTGGCCGCGGCAAAGGGCTGGTGTCCATCCGCTATAACGGCGTGCAGCTGCTGGACGATACCGTGCGCCCCAACTTCTGGCGTGCGCCCACCAACAACGACGAGGGCTGCGCGGAACCCTTTGCATTTGCCTTCTGGAAAACCGCCGGTCTCTACGCCCGGTGCGATAACCTGACTGCCGAAGCAAAGGGGGAATTTGTCACTGTCCGTGCAAGCTACACCCTGCCGGACGGTCAGACGCTGCCCATTGATTTTGCCATCGACGGCGCAGGCCGCTGCGACATCACCATGACATGGCAGGGCGAACACACCGAGCTGCCGGAGTTCGGTCTGCTCTTCCCGCTGTGCCGGGAGCTGACCGAGGTATCCTACCTCGGTCTTGGCCCCCGGGAGACCACCGCCGACCGCACCGCAGGCGGCAAAATGGGCGAGTGGAGCTACAACGTCCGGCAGGATTTTGCCCAGAACAGCCCGGTCTACCCGCAGGAGTGCGGTAGCCGCACCGGTGTGTACAGCGCAGCGGTCACCGGCAGCGGATTGAATATAGGCATCGGCTTTGCAGGGGACGGCATGACCTTCTCGGCGCTGCCCTATACGCCCCATGAACTGGAAAACGCCCGCCACCTCTACGAGCTGCCCCGGGACGACAATAAGACGGTCGTCCGCTGCGCTGCTTTCCAGCGCGGCGTGGGCGGCGACAACAGCTGGGGCGCAAAGCCCCATGCAGACGCCTGCTTTGCGGTGGAGAAGGGAACCTCGTTCCGTTTTACGATTCAAAAATAAAAATTTACTTGGCTAAAGTGGTGGGTATCATCGTGATACCCACCACTTTGGTCTTATTGCGAAACCGTAACAAGACAAAAATCAGCGCAATATTTAAATAGTATATTTGCGATATGCAATCCAACGTTGTAGCTGCTGCATTAAAAAGTTGAATTTTTATGGTTTATGGAGAAATAAGGAATTGTGTCAAAATGACACAATTGCTCCGGGTACCTTCATAGAACCATGGAATGTGAATATTTTGCTTTCATAGGAGTTCATGTTTTTTTACTGAATCTCGTGAAAAGCGTATAAAAAGCTTGCAATCATCTGTAAAATGTGGTATATCCATTATACGAAACATTACTTTAAAAGAACACTCCACCGTTCAATGATGTGTAAATGGGAGGTGCCTGCCATGACTGCTGTGATCTATGCCCGCTATTCTACTGATAGTCAGCGCGAAGAATCCATTGAAGGTCAGATCCGGGAATGCACCGCCTATGCGGAAAAGAACGGCTTCACGGTGGTAAAGCACTACATTGACCGTGCCGTCTCTGCAAAAACGGACAACCGCCCGCAGTTCCAGCAGATGATCAAGGACAGTGAGCGTGGCATCTTTGACGTCATCATTGTCTGGAAGCTCGACCGCTTTGCCCGAAACCGCTACGACAGTGCCCGGTACAAGACCCAACTGAAGCGGAACGGCGTGAAACTGGTATCGGCAACGGAAGTCATTTCGGCTGGCCCGGAGGGCATTATTCTGGAATCGGTGCTGGAAGGCTACGCCGAATACTACTCGGCTGACCTGTCTGAAAAGGTCGTGCGTGGCATGACTGAGAATGCTCTCAAGGGTATTTATAATGGTGGCACGATTCCGTTTGGCTACATGATCGATGAGACCCGGCATTACCAGCCCGACCCGTTGTTGGCTCCGTATGTGGAGCAGACGTTCCAGAAGTATGCGGACGGTGCGACCATGACTGACCTGCGGGATTGGTTAAAGGCACACAACATCAAAAATTCAATGGGCGGGGAGATGTCCTACAATACGATTCAGCGGATGCTGAGTAATCGCCGGTACATCGGCGAATTGCGTTTGCGGGATGTGGTACAGCCCAATGCGATCCCGGCTCTCGTGTCAGAGGACTTGTTCAACAAGGTGCAGGAAAAGCTGGCGAAAAATAAAAAGGCCCCTGCCCGTCATAAGGCAGAGGAAAGCTATCTTCTCACCACAAAGCTGTACTGCGGCAAGTGCGGTGCACTGATGTTCGGAGAAAGCGGTGTCAGCCACACTGGGAAAATGTATACCTACTACAAGTGTGCTGCTGCCAAGAAGAAAAAGACCTGCGATAAAAAGGCCGTGCGGAAACAGTGGCTGGAAGATCTGGTGGTCAACGAAACCATGAAGCTGGTGGAAGATGACGCTTCCATGAATGCCATCATCGCCAAAGTGATGGAGCTGCAAAATCAGGAAAGCACGGATTTGCCCATCTATGAAAAGCAGTTGAAAGAAACGGAAGTCGGCATCACCAATATGCTGAATGCCATCCAGATGGGCATTCTGACCAGCTCTACCAAGGAACGGCTGGAAGCGCTGGAAGAACAGCGGAAGGAACTGCAAGCCCGCATTGCAGAGGAACGGCTGGCAAAACCGAAGATGAAAGAGGAGTTCGTCCGGTTCAATCGCAAGGGCAGGTTTGGAATACGGTTCTGACTGGCATATTTTGCGATATGCAATCCAACGATGTTGCAAACGATTAAAAAGTTGGATTGCGATGGCTGCTTCGCTTCCGCAAGCTGGATATGACCCAGCCGGAGCAGCGGCAGGCACTGGTGGATACCTTCATCAATGCCATCTATCTCTACGATGATAAGGTACTTATTACCTTTAACTATAAGGAAGGTACAGAAACGGTCGCTTTCGGGGAAGCTGTGAAAGCGGAGAAAAGTTCGGATATGAGTGCACGAGGTGCACCAACAAAAGAGCGTTGAATCGTAAGATTTGACGCTCTTTTTCGTTATGTAACCCCGAAAAATCGGGGCTTGCACGGTCGATGCACGGTTTTTGCACGATTGGTTTTTTCGTGGGAATCCTCTGCATAGGCTGGAATTGCTTTGAAATGCGTGGTAAAT
>OGER01001247.1_pt1 | contig 21107 bp, 17 predicted proteins | sample 1570691 | NCBI WGS metagenome assembly OGER01 (sample SAMEA2582143, study PRJEB24529) | metagenome | biome: Human gut stool | place: China | collected 2011
AATAACGATCATGGGAAAAATTATTGGTATTGACTTAGGAACTACAAACTCTTGTGTTTCTGTATTTGAAGGAAACGAACCTGTAGTAATCGCAAATAGTGAAGGTAAACGTACAACTCCCTCCATTGTAGCATTTGTAGACGGTGGCGAACGTAAAGTGGGTGATCCTGCAAAACGTCAGGCTATCACGAATCCTACCCGTACAGTTTTCTCTATCAAACGTTTTATGGGTGAAAATTGGGATCAGGTGCAGAAAGAAATCGCACGTGTACCTTATAAAGTGGTGAAGGGTGATAATAATACTCCGCGTGTAGATATAGACGGACGCTTATATACTCCGCAGGAAATTTCAGCAATGATTCTGCAGAAGATGAAGAAGACAGCTGAGGATTATCTGGGACAAGAAGTAACAGAAGCAGTAATCACTGTTCCTGCATATTTCTCTGACTCACAGCGTCAGGCCACAAAAGAAGCCGGACAGATTGCCGGTCTGGAAGTGAAACGTATTGTAAACGAACCGACAGCAGCTGCGTTGGCTTATGGTCTCGACAAGGCTCACAAAGATATGAAGATTGCCGTATTCGACTTAGGTGGTGGTACATTCGATATCTCTATTCTGGAATTCGGCGGTGGTGTATTTGAAGTACTTTCTACAAACGGTGATACCCACTTGGGTGGTGATGACTTTGACCAGGTAATTATCGACTGGTTGGTTCAGGAATTTAAGAATGACGAAGGTGCTGACCTGACTCAGGATCCGATGGCTATGCAGCGTTTGAAAGAAGCAGCTGAAAAAGCTAAAATTGAGCTGTCTTCTTCTACAAGTACTGAAATCAACTTGCCGTATATCATGCCGGTAGGTGGTGTACCTAAGCACTTGGTTAAGACTCTGACTCGTGCTAAATTTGAATCTTTGGCTCACAATCTGATTCAGGCTTGTCTTGAACCTTGCAAGAAAGCAATGCAAGATGCTGGCTTGAGTAACTCAGATATTGATGAAGTAATTCTTGTAGGTGGTTCTTCACGTATTCCGGCTGTACAGAAGTTGGTTGAAGATTTCTTCGGTAAAACTCCTTCAAAGGGTGTTAATCCGGATGAGGTAGTAGCTGTAGGTGCCGCTGTTCAAGGTGCTGTACTGACTGACGAAATCAAAGGTGTGGTATTGTTGGATGTAACTCCGTTGTCAATGGGTATCGAAACTCTGGGTGGTGTTATGACTAAATTGATTGACGCTAATACTACAATTCCTGCACGTAAGAGCGAAACATTCTCTACTGCTGCCGACAATCAGACCGAGGTCACCATCCATGTTTTGCAAGGTGAGCGTCCGATGGCTGCACAGAACAAATCAATCGGTCAGTTCAACCTGACTGGCATTGCTCCGGCACGCCGTGGTGTTCCTCAGATCGAGGTTACATTTGATATTGACGCCAACGGTATCTTGAAAGTATCTGCTAAAGATAAAGCTACCGGTAAGGAACAGGCTATCCGTATCGAGGCTTCCAGCGGTTTGAGCAAAGAAGAGATCGAAAAGATGAAAGCAGAAGCTGAGGCTAATGCAGAAGCAGATAAGAAAGAACGTGAGAAGATCGACAAGTTGAATCAGGCTGACAGTTTAATCTTCCAGACTGAAACTCAGTTGAAGGAACTGGGTGATAAGTTGCCGGCAGATAAGAAAGCTCCGATCGAAACAGCTCTTCAGAAACTGAAAGATGCTCACAAGGCTCAGGATATGGCAACCATCGATAGCGCTATGGCCGAACTGAATACTGCATTCCAGGCTGCAAGTGCTGAAATGTACGCTCAGAGCGGTGCGCAAGGTGGTGCGCAGGCTGGTCCGGATATGAACGCAGGTCAGGCTAATGCCGGACAAAATAACGGCAAACAGGACGATAACGTTCAGGATGCTGACTTTGAGGAAGTCAAATGATTCCGATAAGGATACAGATAATAAACAATAAGCAAAAGCGTGCAGCTCAATGAGTTGCACGCTTTTTGCGTTTAGCAATAATGGCTAATGGCATCAAGATGGCTATGGCGTAAAGTGCATTAGCCCGTGTCTTAGTGCTGACCTGCGGCAAAGATGCAAATAGAAAGGCGATAAGCAGAACGGCAATAATGGCAGCGAGTGGTATGAATGGAAATCCCATAGGTTTATTGTTCTGTTTGAGAGTTAATGATGATGCGCCAGTAGCCAGTTTTATCAGAACCTTCATGAGTCAAAATTCCCATATCCCTAAGGCTCTTGATGTTTTTTTCTATAGTGCGTTTAGTCACACCAACCTTGTTAGCTATATTATCGGCTGTGATTGATGGGCAAGAAATAACGAGGTCGATTATTTTTTGTGCAGTTTTACTAACTTTCTTCGGCGTTTCCGATGTGTCTCCGAACTTATCCGCATTTACACCGAATATTTTCTCCGAACTTTTTTCGTTTACAAGGTACTTGATGGTACTATTTACTCTGTCGGCCACTTTCTCAACAGGTATTCTTCCGTTTTTATCCCAGTCCAGATTATAAAAGGTCGTGAAGAAAGAAGTTTGGACAGCTATTTTTATTTTAGATTTTCAATGGGTTGGTATAACCATTTGGGAAACAAATATTTAATGTGGTATTTTAGAAATAGCGATAACGATTGGTAATTGTGCGATTTTCAGCGGTTTGTGATGCTGCTCTGTTAAATAATTTTTTTGATGTAAAGGTAGAACAATTTTTTGATGTACAATGATAGAGGATAGAAGATATTACACATTTTGAGCAAAACAATAGTCCAAAAGTCAAAGAGACAAATGGGCTACTAAAGTTGGTTTTAATAGTTATTCTACCTCAAAAGCATTTTTGAGGAATATCTCAATCTTATTGAAAGGAATTGCATCCAGATTATCATATAAGTCGGTATGGTTCGCACCGGGGATAATCAGCAGTTCTTTGTTCGTTCCTGTCAGCCGCTTATAGGCATCTTCGCTGAAATAACGGGAATGTGCCTTTTCACCGTGTATCAGCTGTACGGCACTGCGGATTTCGTCTATATATGTGAGAACCGGCATATTGACGAATGACAGGATGGCAGTCTTGTTAATCCCCTCATTGGAATTGGGGGAGCGGCGATGATAGCCCCGCTTCGTTTTGTAGTAATCGCAATATTGGTGTACGAAGAGCGGTGCGTCGGCAGGTACAGGGGCTACGACACCACCGTCACGTTGATAATTACCGTTCTGATAATCTTTCGTGCGTTGCTCGTTAAGCTGCAGGCGGAGTTTATAGCGGTCGTCGGGAGACATCGAGTCAAAATATCCATTGGCATTTATACGGCTCATGTCATACATTGTAGAAGCAACAGTAGCTTTGATACGAGGGTCATTAGCCGCTGCATTCAAGGCGAATCCTCCCCAACCGCAAATGCCGAGAATACCGATTGATTTCGAATCTACATCCTCACGGGTAAGCAAGTAATCGACTGCCGCACTGAAATCGTCTGTACTTATTTCGGGAGAAGTAAGATTGCGGGGGATACCGCTGCTTTCGCCATAGAACGAAGGGTCGAAAGCGATAGTCAGAAAGCCTCGTTCTGCGAGAGATTGGGCATATTGTCCCGATACCTGCTCTTTTACCGCTCCATAAGGGCCGCAGACGGCTACTGCCGCCAACTGTCCGTTGGCGTCCAATGGTTTGTAAAGGTTGGCTGCAAGGGCTATTCCGTAACGGTTGTGAAACGTAATCTTGGAGTGAGCCACTTTTTCACTTTTTGGGAATGTTTTGTCCCATTTTTGAGTCAATTCCAAAGTATCCATATTTGATGATTTTTTATGATTGTCTGTTTCCGCTGCTATGACGTTCGCAAGCGACAGGAATGTCAATAGAGTAATAATTTGTAACTTCATACTACTGTTGTTTTTGTTCTCTCATTTTATAGCGCAACCAAACGATACCCGTTTTCAATTGTTCCAAGCTTTCAAGTTTTAATCGGTAAGGATTACATTCCATATCGGTGATTCCGTCAAACACGGCTGTTTGACCTTTACGTCCATCGATACCCGGAGCTAACATTATGCTGACCTCATCAATCAGTCCGGTTTCCAAGAAACCTCCACATATATGTCCGCCACCTACAATAACCACTTGTTTGATACCGAACTTGTCATGAAGGATTTCCATAGCCTTAGGTAAATCAATACGGTCTTTGCCGACAACAATCCATGATATTTCTAAAAGATGCAATGTATCCAGATAGGTTTGAGAAACTTGTTCACTGACAATGCAAAGCACAGGATGTCCGTCTGATGTATTGGCTTGCCAACTCAATTTCCCGTAGGTGTCAACGACAATCGTATATTCATCGGATGAACGTGCGATGTGTATTGATTCTTGAAGAACAGGCTGTTCTCCTATTCTGTCGCTCTCCTCCTTGACAGCCGTACATTCAAGAGCAGCGGTCACTCTACCCGATAGTTTGGAACAAAGTCCAAATTTATCCAATGCAACTTCATATTCGTCTGTGCTTAATTGCCCAACCATAGGGCAATCTATCCGACCATCAATAGAGGTCATCATATGAACAATGATATAAGGTTTCATATTTTAAATAGTTTTTAATTTACTTAGCTTCAATCTTTTTGATAAATCGGGCCGGATTGCCTGCAACCACTGTCATAGGCGGTACATCCTTCGTTACGACACTGCCGGCTCCGACAATTGCGCCGTAGCCGATACGTACACCTGGAAGAATGGTCGAATTGATGCCTATCCATGCCTTGTCCCCGATGACGATCGGACGACCATAGGTCGCACTGCGGTTCTCCGGTTTCGGGTCATGATTGATTGTAATCAGATTGACTTTTGGACCGATGAATACATCGTTGCCGATTGTGATACCGCCACGACCGAAGAATGTGCAACATTGCTGGATAAAACATCCCTTTCCGATAGTAATAGGTTTACCATAATCAACATAAAGCGGTGGCAATACTGTAGTACTTTCTTCGAGCGGTTTGCCGAGAATCCGTCCCATATAATCATGTACTTCTTCAGGGGTGCGGTAACCCGTATTCATCTCGGTAGCAGTCTTGATAGTAGCGAAAATGTCGGCAATCAATGCTTCATAACCCGGTTCGCTCGGCGAAACCATTTTACCCGACAAATCTTTTTCAAAAATATCCTTCATTTATTATTCCTTATTTAATGGTGATACCTCCGTCTACAATTAAACCATGTCCATTCATATATGTCGCCTGCGGACTGCACAGCCACAATACTGCATCAGCGATTTCCTCAGGTTTCCCAAAACGTCCGTTCGGAATCTCCTTTGTGAAAGCACTTTCTAACTGTGGGTTGCAGCTTATCAACTCATCCACCATTGCAGTCTGTATAACTCCCGGACATACGGCATTGATGCGAATGCCTTTTGCTGCATAATCAATTGCGGCAGTTTTTGTTAATCCGAGAACAGCGTGTTTGCAAGCTATATAGGCAGCCTGTCCGGGAAAGCCGACCACGCCTCCAGCCGATGCGGTGTTGACGATGGTTCCGTTTCCTTGTTTCAGCATCAACAGAATTTCATAACGCATACAATTCCATACTCCTTTCAGGTCTACAGCCACTGTGCGGTCGAACTCGTCATCGGTAATTTCTGCCATCGGGCGTTGCGGAGTTTGTATTCCGGCATTGTTAAGAGCTGCATCCAAACGCCCGTAAGTGGACATAATCCAATCAATCATTTCTTTCACCGCCTGTGTATCGGACACATTAAGACGATAAGCTGTCGCTTTGTACCCTTCAGCGATCAATTTTTCCGCCTGTACTTTCGGTTCGTTAATATCTGACAAAACGGTAATATAGCCTGCACGGGCAAACGCTTCAGCACAAGCAAGGCCGATTCCCATTCCTGCACCAGTCACCAAAGCCACTTTTTCTTCCATTGTTTTTGTTTCTTCCATAATTATCTAATTTTATCTGTTATAAGTTCTAATTGTTTTCTGATGCAAAGGTAAGAGGGTTATGGCATTATGGCTTTGTTGTGTGGTTCAAAGTGTTTTGTTGGGAAGTCCATGAATAAAAAAGTCCCGCAATCTATGCGAGACTCATTTCATGTTGCAGTTTCCCTGTAGGAGGAATACCATATTTTTCTTTATAAATCTTCGAGAAGTGTGAAAGATTCTTGAATCCGACCTCAAAACAAATCTCAGACACTTTGCGCTCGCCTTTTCGTATCAACTCGTGAGCGGCTTCGAGACGGCGGTGGATTAGCCACTCTCGCGGTGAAAGCGAGCTGCATTTTTTAAAATCGCGTTTGAATGTGGAAAGGCTACGACCTGTATAGTTGGCTATTTCTTCCATTGAAATGTCATTCATGTAATTGCTCTCCAAAAAATTCAGGATGTCAATTTTCCAAGGGTCAGTAAAGTCAAAAACCGAAGCATATAGATTCTTGTTTGTTTTGAGCAACACATATATTCCCTCAACCATTTTCAGTTGCAACAGTTCATCTGTCGGTTGAATATCCGAATCGAAATAAGGTGTCATGGATTCGAACAGGCTTATGATGTCGGGACGGTTGGGCGGTAACTTATAGAGACTTACTTTCTCTCTTTTGGCATCCTTTGGGATTGAGTTCGGTTCTATCTTGCTGTAGAAGTTACGCAGGAATTTCGGCGTAAACATTAGAAAAATAGCTTTAAACTGCTCTCCGTTCCACGCCTGCTTTGTCATCCTGACGCTGAAATCCTTACGAATAAAGGCACAGTCGCCTCTATGCAGCCTTGTGGTTTTGTCTTTTTCTTCAATTGCCATTTCACCGGAATAAATATAAACCAGCACATGAGAATGGTTCCGGTGTGTGCAACTCATTCCTCCATCAAAATACATCGCAAAAAAGATGTCCGAATAACGTAGTGTATTGATTCCGTCTGTCATTTCCTTTATTTGATTATAACTATGATTTCTTTTGCAAAGATAGCTCTTTTCAAAAGGAATCATTTTGTTGTATGGTTCAAAATAACAAGAAAGGTATAGCTTTTTGACTTAAAGGCTTCGTCCTTTTTTATGTGGTTGTAGCGGTTGCCTGGTAGTTCAGGAATTAATCTATCAAAAAATGGAAATAGGATTTTTCGGAGAGTTCAATTTGTGTTAAATTATGCTCCTTGTGTATTTGTTTCCATTCTTTTCTTATAGGCAGAGCCTCTTTATTTTACCAACTTCTTTGTCAATCTGAATGAAGTAGTTATTTAGGGTATTTATTGGATGAACCTACAATCATTCTGCCCTCCCGCAAAAAGCAAAAGCTGATGAAATGACAAATTATCATTTTGTATTTTCTGATGCACGTAGAATCAAATTTCTTCATATAAACGGAGGGATAAACGAAAAGAATTCGTGGAATTGCCATTAGGAAAATTCAAGTAGAAAGAATACAAGATGAAATTATACCAAAGAGAAAGAGAACATCTCAAAATCGGAGTAAAATAATGAAAAAGTGTCCAATAAACAATCTTTTTCATGCTTGCGGTTTTTCCCGTAAATGCAAGCAAGTAGAGAGAAAAACAGTCTCCAGTCACCCTATTTCCCCTTTCAAATAGATGTCGATGGCACGAAATAAAAGTGCCTCCGGTAAGAAGTTAACTTCATACTTGCAAAGAACTAACTTTTTGCAAACAGAAAGTTAACTTATTAGAGGGAAAGAAGTGAATATCCTACCAATTGCCCCTGTATTATTGCATTTTTATGCAATAAATAGTCTGCTTGGCGGGCTGTCCTGAAGAAATTTGGCAGAAGACGTGTTAGCAAAAAGGAGGTATATTGAAATAAACGGATTTAAACAGGCAAAGAAAGGTAACATTATGACACTTGAAGGGTTTGCCAAAAAACGAACTGTCATCCCATACAAGAATAAGGTTCATCCGACGGGTGTGTGGTTGTCATTCAAACTTATATTGTTGATTCATGCTAATATTCAAGTCTGTTTATAGGGCGAAATGCAAAAGTCTGTTCATTAAAATGTCTAAAGTGCCGATTTATTAATAACAAGGTCTTTTTAGGGGTTTAGAATGTCGAAGAAGAAAAAAATATTATATTTGCAGATATAGACAAAAAGATGTACTATTATGGAAAATAAAGATCTGAATTGTCTTAAGGGTGTGTTTCTGCTGCCGCTTCTTGCTGAGACAAACGTAAATGCAAAGAATTTGTGGTGATTTATATTAAAGAATAAGTTTATGCTATGAGTACCTTCCGTTCCATAGAGGAGTTGGTTAAAAGCCTTGACCGCGAGAAAGAGCTTCTAAAAGAGATGTTTGCCAAGCGGAAGTCGCTTTCGTTCCGATATGATTATGCATTAGAGATGACTGACTATAAAGAAGAGCGCATCCGCTATCTGATAGATTATGGGGTGATTCGTGATACAGGTGATTTTTTGGAGATGGAAGATATTTATTTAAAATTCTTTGAAGATATACTGGAAGTGAATGAAGAGATAAATGTCTCTTATGTGCAGGACTATCTGGTGCGCCTCAATGAAAACATAGATTACTATCTGAAGGAAAATAACGAAAAGCGAAAGTATAATTATCAGCGTGAGGTGAAGCGCTGCCTAAAGAATATCGCCCTTACTACTGTTCGCAATGTGTTGGATCTAAAACGTAACATGGACAATACGTACAAGAATGAACCCAACTACCAGATCAAAAAAGCCAAATTGACAAGGCTGAGCGAAAAGTTAAGAAATATCTCTTTACTGATAACCAAATGTGAAGAGCTGATCGACCATCAACAGCCTGTGTTTTTTCGTATAGCTATGGATGTACAGATGCAGAATGTAGTGAGTGACGTAAAATTACAATTGAATGACTCTTATCATAATCTGCTTGAAATTCATAGACAGATTGTCCATTACCTGAATCTGATAGATTATCAAAACCGTATCTTTGAGAAGATAAGAAAGTTGAAGTATCTGAAAGACCAGTTCCTACTGGAAGAGAACACTAACATCCGGCAAGTGCTTTCGGGAAGAAATCCCGTATGGATGAAACCTCAAATCAATTATCGCATTAAACTTTCTGTAGATGCTTTGCGTACATCTGATGAAGCGTTTCAAATCATCCGGAAACTGGCGGCACGGCAGAAGATCCGGAAGAACACTTTGAAAAATTTGGCGGCACCCATTCCCGAAGGATACTTGGACGGGCAGTCGGAGGTGGTTGATATGGTAAATTTGCAGGAGGTGTACAATGCCTTTGAGGCCTCGGGCGCTCACCTGTTCTATTTTGTGATGAACTACCGCTATTGCAAAGATGTGACCAGTGAGGATAAACTGATTTATTTTTGTCAGTTAGCTTCTCAATATGCTGATAAGCTTAACTTTACAGAGTGTTATGAACACTCGGGTGAAGTGGAGTATCCAATTATTTATCCTAAATAAGAAGAGTTTGAACGATGAAATATACAGAAGAAATTTTCAATACGCTTAGTCGTGGAGGGTTCATCTCCTCCAATAGCATTTCTGCCCAAGTGAAGCGTTATTACGATATTATAGAGGAGGATTTCCCCGATTATTATGAATATTATAAAGGGATAGGATTCTATCTGGAAGGAGGCGATGGCTACTTTCATTTTACGCGTCGGGAAGCGAAAGTGGATTTGGAACGAAAGCTTGAAGCCGCACAACGTTGGATTGAGTATCTTAGTTTTCTGAAAACCTATCATTCGGCTTTTGGACCGGGTTTCTTGTTTCGTGCTGCCGACATTGAGATTCAAATAGGCTGTGACCTGGAGTTGAAAGAGAAAGTCGCAAAGATATTCCCTGACAAAAAGAAGCATGAAGAAGTCGTTGCCAAGTTGATATCCGAATTGGAAAGAATGGGATTTGTTGAAAAAGAAAATGAAGTGGATGGGACTTACAAAGTGTTGACTGCTTTTCATTATATGGAAGAATTGATTGATTGTATTACCATATCGGAGGAGGTGCAAGATGAGATACCTGAATAAAATTATTTTTCTGAACAGCGCTCATATTCCTTATACAGAAGTTTGTCTGGATGGTAATGTTCATTTCATTGGTACGCAGGGAGTCGGAAAAAGTACGTTACTGCGCGCTCTGTTGTTTTTCTATAATGCGGATAAACTGAAATTAGGTATCCCTAAAGAAAAAAAGAGTTTTGATGCTTTTTACTTTCCTTATTCAAATTCCTACATCGTTTATGAAGTAATGCGTGAGAATGGGGCTTATTGTGTGGTAGCTGTTAAGTCGCAAGGCAGGGTTGCCTTTCGTTTTGTGGATGCACCGTTTGAGAGCTATTGGTTTGTCAATGAACAGAATGAAGTATATGCAGACTGGAGCCGTATCCGTGAGCATATTGGGAAGAAGTGTCAGGTCACTCCGCTGGTGAGCGGTTACGAGACTTATCGTGATATCATATTCGGAAATAACCGCAAGCAGGAACTGTTGATTTATCGTAAATTCGCAATAGTGGAGAGTGCAAAATACCAGAATATTCCCCGTACTATACAGAATGTTTTCTTAAATTCCAAGCTGGATGCTGATTTTATAAAAGATACTATCATTCGTTCGATGAGTGATGAAGATATTTCTGTGGATTTGAGTTTTTATCGAAGTCAGATAAAGGAATTCGAGCAAGAATATAACGACGTGATGCTGTGGTTTACAAAAAATAAGAATGGCGAAATACCTATACGCAAGATAGCAGACAAAGTGATGAATTCATATCGCGATTTAATTTATACCCATAGGCAAATTGAGGAAGAGCGTGCTGAACTGAATTATGCGGAAAAACAGGCTTTACAGGAATTGCCTCAGTTCAGGGAGAAGATTACCAATACGGAGGCAGAGCGGGAACGCGGATTAAGGTTAATCAGTGAACTGCAACAGAAACGCAAAAAGGAAGAGGAGGTATTGATTGGCGATATTAGAGTTGTTGAAGAGGATTTGAAGAAAGCGCGCCGGCAACGGCAGTACTATGAACAAATAGGTATTGAAGAATTGATCCGACGAGTATCACAAGAAGAGTTTCAAAATCAGGAGCTGGAACGTATGCGGATTATGAAATCCGAGTTGACGCGCGCCTATCAGGATGTATTATCTAAGTATCGTTCGTTGACTGAAAATCTGGAGATTGACTTTCGTTCGTTTGAAAATAACAAGCAATCACTGATACTCGAAAAAGGAACTGCTGTTAGCAGGCTACAGGAAGAGGCCATGCAAAATCTTCGTTCGGAAGAAGAGTGGGTGCGTTCGGCATTCGAAGAGAAATTGCAAGCGGTAGATGCAAAAATGTTACAACTGCGTGATGAACAAGCGCAAACGGGAAGACAACAAGTGAAGGCCTCTTACGAAGCACCTTATAAAAAAGAAATATCCGACTGTGAAGAAAGTATCGGGGAGTTAAACCAAAGAGACCAAGAACTGAATTTTCAGATACACCGGCATCAAATGGATATAGATCGTTTGAGGCAGGAATGTGGCATCTTGCGGAAAGAGTTGGAAATGGAAGCTCAAAATAAAATAGAAGATATATGTAAAGAGAAAGAAAATCTTGAGGAAGAACTGAGAGTGCTGAATGCTTTGATTGAGAAACGGAAGGGCTCTTTTGCCGAATGGCTGGAGAGCAACAAACCCGATTGGCAGGATAGCATCGGCAAAATAGCTAATGAGGAGGCGGTGCTATATAATAATGGGCTGAATCCTCGTTTAACGGATAACTCCGGCACTTTGTTTGGTGTGTCGCTCAACTTGTCTGCCATAGAACAAAATATCCGTACTCCCGAAGATTTGAAACAGGAACGATTGGCGAAGCAGCATATACTTCAAGAAAGCAATAACCAATTGGTGCATTTATCGGAGGAACTGAATAGTGAAATAGAGCGTTTGGAGAAGAAATATTCCAAACTGGTGCGCGAAATAGCAGACAAACAACATTTGCTGGAAGCCGAACGAATGCAGCTCCCCACTAAGCTAAAGAATCTCCAAGTGGCTCTTTCTTCCTGGAGGACAAAAGAGGGAGAATGGAAACGTATTCGTACCGAAGAGATTCAGGAAGCGTTGAACGAAATAGCCCATCGGCTTTATCGAATAGAAGAGGAAAAGAAGAAGATAGTAGACGAGCGGGAACGCAGGTTAAAGGCTTGTCAGAAGAACTATAAGGAACAAAAAACAGGACTTCAAAAAGAGTTAGAGCAGTATGTATCGAATATAAAGTCCGAAATCAATCTTCGGAAGCAACAACTGGAAGAACGAAAAAAGGAGTTAAGACAAGCGCAGGAAACAGAACTTGGTGGCAAAGGCGCAGATACGGTAACAATTCGCAAGTACGATGCCAGAATAGAACAGACTCAAAAGGAGTTGGTCTACATTCGTGAGCACCGTTCACAAGTTACGTATTATGAAAAGGATAAACAGGAACTTTTTGACAAAGAACCCTTCATGCGAAGTCGTAAGAAAGATCTTGAAGACAAGTTGGCAGCACTGAACGAACGTTTCGATTTGCGTGAAAAGAAGTTACAACTTCAACAGAAGAATGTGGAAGAAGCATTGACTGAGCTAAAGCAGGGATTACAGCTATTGGAAAACGGGCTGAATAAGGTAGAGGCTTTTCAAGAAGATGATATTTTTTGTCCGCCGGGATCAATGGAGGTGGGTGAAAAGAATACTAAGAAAAGTTGTGATACAATAGTGGAGGACTTGAAGTCACTGATTATATCTGCTATCAGGAAGAAAGAGGAGTTTAGAAAAGTTGTCATACAGTTTAAAGGATATTTTTCAGCGAAGAACACTTTTCACTTCCGTACCGAATTGATCAGTGAGCAAGATTATTATGACTTTGCTTCAAACCTATGCGAGTTTGTGGATAATGATAAAATATCCGATTATCGGAAACACATCAGCGAGCGATATACAGATATCATTCGTCGCATATCGAAGGAGGTAGGCGATCTGACACGCAATGAAGGGGAGATACGTAAAACGATTGATGCCATCAATACTGATTTTATAGAACGAAACTTTGCCGGAGTAATCAAAGAGATTGCCCTTCGTCCTTTACCGAGCAGTGATAAGTTGATGCAATTGCTGTTGGAAATAAAGCGGTTCAATGATGAGAATCAACATTCTATGGGAGAAGTGAATTTGTTTGCACAAGACTCTCGGGAGAATGTCAATGCAATAGCGGTGCGCTATCTGCTTTCGTTTATGAAGCATTTGCTTGAAGATCCCGGACGGAAGCAACTGGCACTGGCGGATACCTTCAAGCTGGAATTTCGGGTCAAGGAAAATGACAATGATACGGGTTGGGTGGAGAAGATAGCCAACGTAGGTTCTGACGGCACAGATATTCTGGTAAAGGCAATGGTGAATATCATGCTTATCAATGTGTTCAAAGAAAAAGCGTCGCGTAAATTTGGTGATTTCAAGATACATTGCATGATGGACGAGATAGGTAAATTGCATCCTAATAATGTAAAAGGCATTTTGGACTTTGCTAATTGCCGAAATATTCTGCTGGTGAATAGTTCGCCAACTACCTATAATGTAGAAGATTATCGTTATACTTATTTGCTAAGCAAAGACGGGCACTCGAATACGCGGGTAGTTCCATTGATAAAATACTCAAGCAATCGGTAAGATTGGAATGCGTTCGCAAAATTTAGAGAACATGGCTATCAAAAAAGAAAATAAACTTCATCTGGGTGAAGCACGTTTGTTATTACGGATGATGAACGGTGATACGATTTCTTCCTCTCGTTTTTCATTTGCGTTGACGGAAGATCTATTGGAAGAAGGAATTCTTATCCAAATATCCAACGGACGTTTTAGGAAATTTAGGATAAACGATGCTGATGGATGTCGTGTATATCTTGCTCAGCACTATGGCATTAAAGGAGGGTTGGAGGAGTGGATCAAGATAAAAGAACGTCAAAATGCGGTGTCTCGTGCAGAACAGGTATCCGTAACCGGTGATTCTAAGACTAAACATACCCGTTCTTTCAGGGGTTTTCTTATCAGTAGTTATGTTCCGATAGAAGCAACTCTGAATGGCGAAGCTTTTTTAATTCAGCCGTTGCGGGGAACTTCCTTCTTTATTGAAGACTTTGAGCATTTTCATCTTCCCGGAGATGTCATAGTGATAGGCATGGAAAATGGAGAGAACTTTCAGCATATCCGCGAACAACAATATTTGTTTGAAGATATGAAAGTACTTTTTGTCTCTCGTTATCCTCAATCAAAAGATTTGCGTACCTGGCTACAGATGATCCCTAATCGTTATATTCATTTTGGCGATTTTGATTTAGCGGGAATTCATATCTTTCAGAAGGAATTCTATATTTTCTTGGGAGAGCGTGCCGAATTTTTTATTCCGGCGGATGTGGAGGAACGGTTGAAAAATGGCAATCGATGGCTTTATGATGTGCAATATGCCCGGTATAAATCTATGGATATTTTGGATAAACGGTTGTTGCCGCTTGTAGAGATGATCCATAGGTTCCGGAAGGGATATGAGCAGGAAGGATATATTGTTAGATAATGAGAGATTGAACAAAAAGTAGACCACATAATGAAGAGAAAGCAATTAAAAAAGTGCTTTGTCTTCAATGCGGGACGGAATCATGGCATTCTGTAGAGAATGAATGACTGTTTTTGCATCGAAGTGCGTAAGCAGCATAGTTGGATATGCTGTAACAGTCTTCTGCTATCTGAACCAATTTTAACTCTTCGTTTGAAAACCAAGCTATCTCTTAGTTGTTGTACTCTGCAACGGTATAACGGACGGAGATATGTTTGGAAAATCAGGTGATTTAGAGGATATGAGGAAATGGCGGGTATGGAAGCTGAAATTGATAGATGCCCGTCTTTATTTTGTCAGTATATTCGTGGGATTGTTGACAGGGCTTGTTGCTGTACCCTATCACTATCTGTTACAATTCTTTTTTAATACCCGTAGAAACTTTTTTGATTCACAGCCACATTGGTATTGGCATATTCCTATCTTTTTGTCTTTATGGGGTATCCTCTTATTTGTGATGTGGCTGGTGAAAAAGATGCCGTTGATCACCGGTGGGGGGATTCCTCAAACCCGTGGAGTGATTAACGGACGTATCTCCTACAAGCATCCTTTTATAGAGTTAGTATCTAAGTTTGTGGGAGGAGTGTTGGCGTTGAGTGCCGGTTTGTCCTTGGGACGTGAGGGACCCTCCGTGCAGATCGGCTCTTATATCGGTTGTCTGGTGTCTAAATGGGGAAGGGTGCTTGCCGGTGAACGAAAACAATTGCTTGCCGCCGGTGCAGGTGCCGGATTGGCTGCTGCTTTTGCCGCTCCCTTGGCTTCTTCGTTATTGGTCATTGAGTCTATCGAACGTTTTGATGCACCTAAGACCGCCATAACCACTTTGCTCGCCGGAGTGGTGGCAGGTGGTGTGGCGAGTATGATCTTTCCCATTAACCCTTATTTCCAGATTGGCGCTATTTCTCCCGGACTGGTTTTTTCTTCACAAGTCAAATTGTTCTTATTGCTGGCTGCGGTGATTTCCGTATCCGGTAAGATTTATTCGGTTATTACAGTTTGGTTTAAGCGACTTTATCCGGCCATCAAGCATCCGGCTTATGTGAAGATGCTCTATTTGCTGTTTATTGCTTATTTAATATCACTCACGGAAGTGAATCTGACCGGTGGAGGTGAACAATTTTTATTGGAGCAGGCGATGCATGCTGACACCCATATTATGTGGATTGTGGGGATGATGATTCTGCATTTTGTTTTTAGTGTGCTTTCGTTTTCTTCCGGATTGCCGGGAGGAAGTTTTATTCCCACTCTGGTTACCGGGGGACTGATCGGGCAGATCGTTGCTTTGATTCTGGTACGTCAGGGCATTATCGGATACGAAAACATCAGCTATGTCATGCTGATATGTATGTCTGCTTTTTTGGTTGCGGTGATCCGGACTCCTTTGACAGCAATCGTTTTGATTACTGAGATCACCGGACATCTGGAGGTTTTCTACCCCTCCATTGTTGTGGGAGGATTGACCTACTATTTTACGGAGATGTTGCAGATCCAGCCGTTTAATGTGACACTTTATGATGACATGATCAGTTCTCCTGACTTTCAGGAGGAGAAGCGCTATACTCTTTCTGTCGAAGTGATGAGTGGTTCGTATTTTGATGGAAAGACGGTAAGCGAATTACTATTGCCGGAACGTTGTGAGATTATCAATATACACCGTGATCGGAAAGATATACCCCCGGCAAAGCAAAAACTTGTTCCGGGGGACCAGGTGCAGATCGAGATGGATGCACAAGATATTGAAAAATTATACGAACCTTTGGTAAGTATGGCCAATATCTATTGAGCTTGTTCTCTCAGCCAGGCTATTTCTTCGGGCCACAGTGTTTCGTCAATGGTCTCCAGAATCAACGGCATATTGTCGAAACGGGGATCTTTCATTAGTTTCTCAAAGAAAGCGAAACCAATTAATCCCTTACCGATGCTGTCGTGACGATCTACTCGACTACCTAATTCTTTTTTGGAATCATTGAGGTGCATCCCCCGCAGATATTCAAATCCGACTACTTCACCGAATTCTCCGAAGACATTATCATAATCATTCAGAAAGTCATAACCGGCTGTAAAAGTGTGGCAGGTGTCCAGACAAACCCCTACGCGACTTTTATCCTCCACTCGGTCGATGATGTACTTCAGCTGCCAGAATTCATTTCCCAGGTTGCTTCCTTGTCCGGCAGTATTTTCAATAACGGCAGTTACTCCTTGGGTCTTTTCCAAAGTCAGATTGATGCTTTCTGCGATCCGATCCAGACATTCTTCCACCGGTATCTTGTTGAGGTGGCTGCCGGGATGGAAGTTCAGCAGTTTCAGTCCCAATTGTTCGCAACGTTGCATTTCGTCAAGGAAGGCAGCCCGGCTTTTGGACAGTCCCTCTTCTTCGGGATGTCCCAGGTTTATCAGGTAACTATCGTGCGGGAGAATGTATTCGGGGGCGAAGCCGAATTTCTCACAATTTTCTTTGAAGAGACGGATACTATCTTCGGTTAGTGGCTTACTGACCCACTGGCGTTGATTTTTAGTAAAGAGGGCAAATGCGTTGGCCCCGATTTCGTGTGCATTGACAGGAGCGAACTCAACGCCTCCTGATGCACTGACATGTGCTCCGATATATTTCATATTCTTTTCTTTGATTCATATGCAAAGATAACATTTCCGTAACAATATATGTTTTGCCCCATAACAATATATGTAATGAGTGATTACATATATTGTTATGGGGCAAAAGCTCTGATGGGATCCGACGGTTAAGCCAGATTGCCTATTTCATCCAGATTCTTTTGGATATCATCATCTGTAAGCGAATAGTTTACCAAGTCACCGGACAGGTATTTGTCATACGAAGCCATATCGATCAGTCCGTGACCGGACAGGTTGAACAGAATCACTTTCTCTTCTCCGCTTTCTTTGCATTTGTTTGCCTCACGGATGGCGGCTGCGATGGCGTGGCAAGATTCCGGAGCAGGAATAATACCTTCAACCTGTGCGAACAGGCATCCGGCTTCGAAAGATTCCAGTTGGCTGATATCGACAGCTTCCATCAGTTTGTCTTTGAGGAGTTGCGAAACGATCACTCCTGCACCGTGGTAGCGAAGTCCGCCGGCGTGGATGTTGGCTGGAGCAAAGTTGTGTCCCAATGTAAACATAGGCAACAGTGGGGTATATCCTGCTTCGTCGCCGAAGTCGTATTGAAACTTACCGCGGGTCAGCTTCGGGCAAGATGCCGGTTCGGCAGCAATGAAGCGTGTTTTTTTACCTTCAAGGATGTTATGGCGCATGAATGGGAACGCGATGCCACCGAAGTTGGAACCACCACCAAAGCATGCGATCACCATATCGGGATATTCACCTGCCATTGCCATTTGTTTTTCAGCTTCCAGGCCGATCACCGTCTGGTGCAGGGTGACATGGCTCAGAACGGAACCTAATGTATATTTACAGTTTGGAGTAGTTTGAGCCAGTTCGATGGCTTCAGAGATGGCGGTACCCAATGAGCCCTGATGATTCGGGTGTGCAGTCAGAATATCTTTTCCTGCACGGGTCGACATCGAAGGCGAAGGAGTCACCTGGGCACCATAGGTCTGCATGATGCTACGGCGGTAAGGTTTCTGCTCATAACTGATTTTCACTTGATAAACGGCTGCTTCCAAACCGAAAAGTTTGGCGGCGTAAGCCAGAGAAGCTCCCCATTGTCCGGCACCGGTTTCAGTTGTTACATTCTGTACACCTTCTTTTTTACAATAATAAGCTTGTGGAATGGCCGAGTTTAATTTGTGCGAACCCATCGGGCTGACACTTTCATTCTTGAAATAAATATGTGCCGGTGTGCCTAATGCTTTTTCCAGTCCATAGGCACGGACCAATGGAGTACTGCGGTAATATTTGTACATTTCACGAACCTCTTCCGGTATTTCTATCCATTGGTCGGTTTGGTTCAGTTCCTGGCGGCAAAGCTCTTCCGCGAAGATCGGATACAGATCTTCTGCCTTTAATGGCTGTTTGGTTCCCGGATGCAACGGGGGCATCGGCTTGTTCACCATGTCGGCTTGTATGTTGTACCAGTAATGTGGAATTTCTTCTTCAGGCAGTATGTACCTTTTTTTCTTGTCGCTCATAATATTGTAGTTATTTGATTATTCTGATGCCAAAAGTAAGTATAATTTTTAAGAATTATATGATTTCAGCAACAAAGAATCGGATATGTTTGTTATTTTAGTTAAGTTTGTGCGACTCTATTAATATGCAATCCGATGAAGATTTATCATAAATTCTTTTTGTACCAGAATAAATTGTTGCAGCCTTACGTACGACTTTTGTTACGATTAATGGCAATTATCACCTATCTGGCTTCCATCATGCTGATAGTCGGAGTGATTTACGAACATGGCTTTACGCTCTCTGCCCATGAAGTTACGAAAATACATCTTCTTTATAAGACGGTTTGGATTATATTCCTGATCGACGTTACGCTGCATATCCTGCTTGAATATAGAGATACGAAAAAGAATTTCCGGAAGTTGGCCTGGATACTGAGCTGGTTACTGTATCTGACTTTGATTCCTGTTATCTTCCATCGGCCCGAGGAGGGAGGGGCTATTCTGCATCTGTGGGAATTCCTGCACGGTTACTTTTACCATATTGTCTTGCTGTTGCTTTTCTCCTTACTGAATTTGTCTAATGGGCTGGTACGATTGTTGGGCAGGAGAACCAATCCTTCTTTGATTCTGGCTGTCAGCTTCCTGGTGATTATATTTATCGGATCGGGGCTGTTGATGTTGCCTCGTTGTACTGTGGAGGGGGTTACCTTATCGTGGGTCGACGCGTTGTTTACTTCTACCAGTGCCGTCTGCGTAACCGGGTTGGTTCCCGTTGATGTATCCGCTACTTTTACGCCGGCCGGACTGACAGTTATCATTCTTTTGATTCAGATCGGTGGTCTGGGAGTGATGACACTGACCAGTTTCTTTGCCATGTTCTTCATGGGAAATACTTCTTTGTACAATCAGTTGGTCGTACGTGATATGGTAAGTTCCAATTCATTGGGGTCGTTATTCTCTACTTTATTGTACATATTAGGTTTTACATTGGTCATTGAGGGGATAGGCATGCTCTCTATCTGGTTCAGTATACATGGTACGCTGGGGATGGATGTTCAGGATGAACTGGCTTTTTCTGCCTTTCATTCCATCTCTGCCTTTTGTAATGCCGGATTTTCTACGTTGCCCGGTAATTTAGGCAATCCGATGATTATGACTCAGCATAACTGGCTGTATATAACCGTGTCTTTCCTGATTATTTTTGGTGGAATCGGTTTTCCGATTCTGGTTAATTTTAAAGATATTATAGTTTACCATGCCCGTCGTTTCTGGCGTCTGATCCGTACCCGCCAGTGGGACAATCATCAGGTACATCATCTGTTCAATCTCAATACTAAGATTGTATTGATAATGACTGTTCTGCTACTGGTTTTCGGAACGCTTGCCATTGCTTTTTTCGAGTGGAATCATTCGTTTGCAGGCATGTCGGTTGCCGATAAGTGGACACAGGCTTTCTTCAATGCCACTTGCCCCCGAACCGCCGGATTCAGCAGTGTAGACCTGACTTCACTGAGCATACAAACCATCATGCTTTATATAGTCCTGATGTGGATCGGTGGTGCGGCACAGTCCACAGCCGGTGGTGTGAAAGTAAATGCCTTTGCTGTTGCTTCACTCAACCTGATCGCTGTGCTGAGAGGAACCGAAAGAGTGGAGGTATTTGGCCGTGAGTTGTCACATGACTCCATCCGACGTTCCAATGCTGCGGTAGTCGTTTCTTTGGGAATCTTGTTTGTGTTTGTCTTTATTCTGAGTATACTGGAACCCAAGATGTCTATCATGACCCTGACGTTTGAATGTGTGTCGGCTTTAAGTACGGTTGGCTCCAGTCTGAATGCCACTCCTTTGCTGTGTGATGAAAGTAAATTGCTGGTATCTCTGCTTATGTTTATCGGCCGTGTAGGATTTATCACTCTGGTGCTGGGCATCGTGAAACAGAAAAAGAATACAAAATACCGTTATCCGAGTGATAACATTATCATAAACTAATCAGTTGAATTTATTATGAAATACATTATTATTGGTCTTGGAAACTACGGTCATGTGTTGGCTGAGGAACTTTCCGCCTTAGGGCACGAGGTGATAGGGGCCGATTTGGACGAAGGACGGGTAGATAGCATAAAAGATAAGATTGCCACCGCCTTTGTAATCGATGCGACGGACGAGCAGTCTCTTTCCGTTTTGCCTCTTAACAGTGTTGATATGGTGATTGTTGCCATTGGTGAGAATTTCGGAGCTTCAATCCGTGTGGTGGCTATGTTGAAGCAAAAGCAGGTGCAACATATTTATGCACGTGCCATCGACGGAGTACACAAAGCAGTGCTTGAAGCATTTGGACTGGAGAAGATACTGACTCCGGAAGAAGATGCCGCCCGAAGTTTGGTGCAGTTGCTGGATTTTGGTACAAAGATGGAAACTTTCCGGATAGATTCGGAATACTATGTAGTCAAA
>OGER01001261.1_pt1 | contig 20926 bp, 8 predicted proteins | sample 1570691 | NCBI WGS metagenome assembly OGER01 (sample SAMEA2582143, study PRJEB24529) | metagenome | biome: Human gut stool | place: China | collected 2011
GGAACTCGATTTGGAATCCCGTATTTTCCATTTACACAAAATATTTTATAGTGCCGAATTTTATCCATTTATATGGTTAATTGTTCACTTTTTAGTTAACTCATAAAAAAGTAAGGTAACACCGACAATGCCACCTTACTTTTTTAACGAGTTAATCAAATTTCCTAATTAACCTCATTTCCAAGAACATATTGATATTATCAATTTAATTAATATCCATAATTCTGATAAGCTTTTTTTGCAGCTTCATCCAACAACACACCATTTTCATCTGTCAGCAACTCTATAAAAGTTCTAGAGAATGGTTTCAATGTCATATAATTCTGGAAATTGCCTTTAGCATTTCCTGTTTGACCATTACCACCATTCACATTATCAGAAACATCCCATGAACCTACCGGATAAGTGTTATTAGCCGAATTTGCTCCCATTTGGTTATGCCACTGAATACGCTGAGCTTGAACACCTGCATGGTGAATCACTCCATAGTAGATAAATTCTTCATTGAACTCTCTCGCATATTCATTATATATAAATTCCAGAAAACGTTTTTCCGGAGTATCAGCAACAGGAGTATAATTTTCTAATTTTGATTTTTCGGAAGTTCCATCCCAATATGAAGCATCGACCTTTATTGCATCATAACTATTATTATCTACTTCATACGGCCATTGTTGTGACTCGTTACTTAAATTTTCATGTCCAGGATATAAACGTGCAAGTACTTCATTACGAGTTTCACCAGGTTTAAAGGCTGCACGTCTGCGTAATACATTAATATCTTCAATTGCTTTACCGTATTCTCCCTTACGTCCATAAGCCTCAGCACGCACCAAGTACATTTCAGCAGAACGCATAACCGGAATATCCCGACCTCCACTTTCACTATCCAAAGCACCACGATTAGGATCATCATACTTCATATTTGTAACCTTACCTGTTTTAGAAGTATTCTCCAATCCATAGAAAATTTTACTATCGGCAAACGAATAATCATCATTACCAACAATTTGTGGGCGATAATAATACTTATTGCCATCTTTCACCCATCTGGCAAATACAGGATATGGCTGAGCATTGATAACCTCCACATCAATAGCGGTTTCTTTTGTATTCTCAATCATAGCACGTGAGATATCTCCTGTTCCCATTTTATGTTCTCCCGCCACAGCTTTACGACCTCCCCAAGAAGGACGATTATAAGTAGGCAAAATATGTTCATTGAAATAAGCTGCTTGTTCCTCATTCCAAACATACGTTTTATTTCTTTCATCATTGTAAGCATAATAATCTCCATTTGCACTGGGAGTAGAAGCCCCCGAAGTGTTTATGCCTGTCACATATTCCAAACGGAAAGTTTTTTGATAACGAGAGTCATTTAGTTTATCTGTAAATACATCTATACCAAAATCATCATTACAAAAACCTTGATTTGACTTACCGCCATATTCCCACAAACGACTAGGAATACCATACTTGTCACCTGCATAATCACCGACAAAGAAAGTCAAAGCACGTACACCGTAACGATAGTTATCACCACTTTCTGAAAATACTGCGTTCAAAACATTCTCTGTTGTCTTTTCATTCGAAAAATCACCTAGGTCATGGCGGAACAATTCATGATAATCATCTACCAACGGATGAGCATTAATCACCATATTAGCATAATAAATACAAGAATCCAAATCCGCAGCCCCCTCACCTTTATAAAGCATACCCAAATATGACTTTTCATTGCTATTATCTATCGTTCCATCAGCTCTACGACCATATTCAGGAGTACCATACTCTTTACCTTGATAACGATTCAAATAAATCTTAGCCAATAAATGAGCCGCTGCATATTTTGTTGCACGTCCATATTCAGCTTCACTATATTGCTCTGGCAAATGCTCCACCGCATAACGCAAATCACCAATCAGTTCCTTGAACATGACAGATGCAGGAGTACGCGTATATTGATAATTTGAAGGCAAAGAAGTACTACTTTCCGTTGAAAAATAGACATCACCAAAAACTGTATTCAGCAAATAATACACGTAAGCACGATTAAATAACACCTCAGACAAACGTGCTGCTGCAAAAGAAGGGTCAGAAGCATATTTTCCTAAAGCATCCCCTGAACGAATAGCAGTAATAGCCTTATTACAATTATCGATAATCGGATAGCCATTGATCAAAAATCCAGCCTGCTGCTTTGACTGAAATCCCATAAACTGATTAGCCTGATTTCCTATGAGCCCCGAAGGAGACCACTCAGATATTGCAAACTTATTCAATGACGTCGCACCACTTTTCATAGCACAATCATGACCTGTTTCCAACATATGCAGACCTTCAGTGTACAACAAAGGAAAACGAACCGAATTATATGAACTCACAATCAATTGATCCAAACCTATTTCAGTATTCAAATAGTCCTGTGTTATGGAAGATACCATTTTTTCTTCCAAGAAACTATCAGAACAACTTGCCAATGCAAGTGCAAATGTACCAGCTAATATATATTTTTTCATTTTCTTCATATTATAAAATCAATACTATCAATTAGAAGCCCAATCTTACTCCCAAAACAAGACTGCGAGTAATACAAGTATTATTAGTTTGTCCACCAATATGATTACCTGCATCCCAACCAGTCAAATCATCCGGATTAATACCAGCTTTAACCAATTCTCCACCAAAAAGGAACGGATTCAATACCTGAGCATATACCTGTGCACTGCTTGCACCACACTTCTTCAACCAACTTTGAGGAACTGTATAAGACAAAGCTATATTCTTTATAAGAACCATATTTCCTTTTGTATAATTTCTTACATAGTCATATTTAGTTTCACGAGTTGCAGTAGTAGGCTGAGCAAACTTTGCATCTGTATTAGTTGGTGACCATGTATCTTTTTCAATTCGACGACCAATAGTCTGGGTCAGACCATAATAAGTATTACCAAATCGAAAATAAGTAAAGAAGCTCAAATTCCAGTTCTTATAGGTAAATGAATTATTGATACCGCCTGTCCATTTAGGAGATTTATTATAAATTTTCTTATCATTATCATCAAATTTACCAAATCCATTATCCATATAGGAAACAACTTCACCTGTTTTATTACCTGCAGCATCTTTTATTTCTACAGTCTTTGATCCTTCTGTACCTTGTGGAACTTCAACTAATGGTTGATCCACAATCTTATATTGTCCAGGAAGGAAAGTCAATCCCAAAGAACGATAAACATCCATCAAATGATTATCCTCCTGAGTATTTTGCCAAATGCGGTCATACTGGAAATCATAAAAACTATTCAAAGGCTCACCCACCATCCAAGGACCTGTTGAATCATACGTAGCACCACCGGCCAATTCTTTAATTTTTTCATTATTCAAAGAGAAAGTCCAATCCGTTTGCCATGTGAAGTCTTTTGTTTTAACATTTACAGTTGACAACGAAACTTCAAAACCTCTATTTTCTGTCTTACCTACATTATTCAAAATTTGTGCATAACCGGTAATTACCGGAATAGACTGATTCATCAGCAAATCAGAAGTCTTAGCAATATAATATTCAACACTACCACTAATACGATTCTCCAAGACTCCAAAATCAACACCAACATTTAAAGATGAAGTTTTTTCCCAACCTAAAGAATAGTTAGGCATAATATTAGTCTTTGTACCAATAGTATTCGACGAAACATTGCCCACTCCAAATGGGATGCTAGCATAGGTAGAAGTAACAGAACCTGCTGTTTGATAAGGATTAACAGCAGAATTACCTGTAACACCATATCCTACACGAAGTTTTAATTGGTTAATCCAATTAATTTGCTGTATCCATTTCTCTTGTTCCATACGCCATGCCAATGCAGCAGAAGGAAAGAAATCCCATTTGTTTCCAGCAGCCAACATAGAAGCGCCATCAAATCGTCCGGTAACAGTCAACAAATATTTATCCATCAATCCATAATTCACACGTGCCATATAAGAAGCTCTTGACCAAGTAGAAAAATTGGAGCCTGGAGCATATTTTGCATTATTCGATGCACCAATATTATACCACAAAGAAGAAGGAAATGTGATTTCATATCCACGCATGTTCAACCCTTCAGTACGATAACGTTCAGCTGATTGCAACAAAGTAATATTTACCGAATGAATATCTTTTATTGTTTTATTGATATACAGCAAGTTTTCCAATGTCCATGACAACTTCTGACTGTGCTCATTATTGGCTACATTAGGAGCCATTGCAGGATTTTTAAAAGGATTAGTATATCCCTCACCATAATAACTACCCACACGGGAGTTACGATATTGAGCGCCTAAATTCGTACGCCATTTTACACCTTTCAAAGGTTCCCAAAATTGTCCAAAATCCAATTCTGCATAAGAAGAGAAGTTCACGCCATAATAACGTGTTTCATTCCAAGCATCATCTATATTTCTCAAAGGATTATGATAAGCCTGATCATCGGCACTTGCAACCTCCAGTATAGAACCATCTTCATTATAAGCCGGTACCCATGGCATCATATCCATAGCCAAACCATAAGAGTCTTTTGCTCCTGTATTACTTGTATTACTTACAATACCATAATTTTTAATAGAATGAGTAGCATTCAATCCCATTCCCACTTTCAACCATTTAGTCGGAATAATTTCACCGTTTATATTGGCTGTATAACGTTTGAAATCTTGGTCTTTCATAGGTACTTTCTGATCCAAATATCCCAATGATACATACAATTTGGAAGTTTCCGTTCCTGCTGAAAGAGAAATCTGATGATTATGAGTAAATGCTGTACGTGTCACCAATTCGCCCCAATCAGTTGTTTCTAATTGTGAAGGATCATAAGAATAAGTTCCATCAGCATTTTGCTGATATACTTTTTCCAATCGTTTATCCATATATGACATATTGTTGGGATTCAGCCATAAAGCTTTATCACGCTCAGGATCAGGGTTGTCACCATATCTACCATTATAAGTACCACCCGTAATAGCTGACTGACGATTATAATCCAACAATTGACCAGAATTCATATAATCAGTTGTTGAATCCAAGAAACCAAAACTAAATGAGCCATCATAATTAATAGTAGTTCTACCCGTTTTACCTTTTTTGGTTGTCACCAAGATAACACCATTAGCACCACGAGAGCCATAAATAGCGGTAGCAGAAGCATCTTTCAAAATTTCCATAGATTCAATATCACTCGGATTAACATCAGCAATCGAACCTGCTGACATAGGTATTCCGTCAATAACATATAAAGGATTATTATCCGCAGTTAAAGAACGATTACCACGAATACGAATATCGCCCAACTCACCAGGACGATTATTAGACGTAATATCCACACCTGTCACACGTCCTTGCATAGCCTGCAAAGCATTTTGAACAGGACGATCCTCTATAACCTTACTCGTAACACGTGCCATAGCACCAGTCACATCACTTTTTTTCTGAACACCATAACCAACCACTACCACTTCATCCAGTGTTTCGGTATCCTCCTCCAAGATTATTTTAACGGTAGATTGTCCTTTCACTTGGATATCTACGGTCTTGTACCCCACAAAACTTACTTGGATCGTTCCATTATCAGGAACATTCTGAAGTGTGAACTTACCATCAAAGTCGGTAATTGTACCATTGGTAGTACCTTTCACCACCACACTGGCACCGATTACAGACTCACCTGTTTTGTCAAGGACAGTACCCGAAACGGTTTTGCTCTGTGCAAAGGCCCCTACAGCCAATACGGATAACAAAGCAACGAAGAAAAGCCGCTGGAACTTCTCCAAACGACGTAACAGACTTGAATTCTTTCTGTCTTTCATACTTTAATTATTAAGTTAAACAAAAGTTAACTTGATATATAAAGTTGAAAGTATCAAAAAAAGCCCATTTCATCGAATTTTATAATATAGATGATACAATAATAGAGAATATAAAGTGCTCTTATTGCTGTTGGGAAAAAAAACTCTTTTAGTTAGTATTTATGAAATATTTCACTTTGCTCTCAAATTTATATGGAGTAGTTTATATCCTGACTTAAACTTAAAAAATATCCCCAAAAAGCAAGTGTACTTTATTAGCTGTCTAAGTGCATTTGCTTGATTTATGAACCACACTTACTTTTTAAGGTAATACAATAATAACATTTACATGATATGAAAGACATTTATGCATATATAATAACATTGACTATTTAAGCAATTGATCGAAGATTTCTCTAAAAACTTTATCGGCGTGCTCTTGCATTATTCGTATATAATTAAATATAGGACGATTGTTTTTCATACTATGACCAATACAATATTCTATTTTTTCTATTTCGATACCTATATCATAACCATGTTGTGCAAATGTTTTTCTTGCAGAATAATATGAAACCTTTCTATTTATGCCTGCCAGATCAGTCACCTTCCCTATATGTCTAAAAACCAAACTATATACTTTTTCATAAGATTCATATTTGCCAAAAACTAATTTCCCATTTTCAGAAATATATCGTTCAATAATTGTCTGTGCTTCTGGCTGGATAGTGAAAGCTATTTCATTTTCATTTTTTTTGCTATTACGGGTTTTATGTCTTATATATCTCATACGGTTTCCTTTAGTGAAATCATACTCCATTAGGTCTCTTAGATTAATGCCACCTAAATAATAAGTTAACATAAATATATCTCGAGCCATGATATGCACAGACTTGAATAATTTCACATCACGTATTTTTTTTAATTCATCAACGGACAGATCTAGTTCTCTGATATTACTAACTGGCATTTTAAATAAAACAAAAGGATGAACTAAATAAGTTACATAATTCATTTTCCTGGCATAGTTCAATATTACTTTTATTAAAGTGAGGTAAATTCTGATAGAAGTTTCTTTTAATCCTTCAGCCTTCATTACATCAGCGAAACTTTGTATATGTGTCGGACTGAGTTGTACCAAAGGAAAATCACCTTTCATATGTTTAAGGAACTTTGCACAAGCTATATTATATAATTTATGTGATTTTTTACGATCGTCTGCTTCCATCATTGAAAGATATTCTTTCACTACCGTATTAAAGGTTATTCCTTTTTTTTGTTGTTCCCGAGTTATAACATGTATCAATTCAGTGCATGAAATATTCGACTGATAATGAATAGACGAAAGAATCTCTTCGTATTCATTAATCAACTTGCGCAAACAAGCATTTATATTAGCTGCATTTTCATGTTTTACTACTCGTCCATTTTTCATTTGATTTGCAGAATCCAAAATGAATTGAGTTGAAATATATCTCGTTTGTGAACGATGAGCCACTGCGATCCTGACTCTATGTCTACCGTTAGATAATTTTTTAGCAGGTACAATTACTATTGAAAGATTAGCCATATTCAAATTTTAGTTTATACGTTTTACAATACAATATTAAAGTAACAATCAGAAATAAAAGCACTCTTGTATAACAAAAATGCTCTTGAAACTATCCATTTTGAGATTGTTCACAGAAGTTTGTACTATTTTTCAGTTGAAAAGACGGGAAATTCCATGCTTTTGTACAATCCTACATTGGCTTTTTTAATATTCGTGCATATATTTGCAACACTTTTTCACAGGTAGGAGACCTATTTCTCCTGAGAGAATAGAAAACTAACTTTTGTTTAACTTAATAATTAAAGTATGAAAGACAGAAAGAATTCAAGTCTGTTGGGACATCGATTAAAATTTCGGTGGCTTTTTCTCTTTAGTCTGTTTGCAGGTCCTCTGCCCCTTTCCTTTGGAGGACAGTCGGCAGTAGCTGCAAACAATATTATTCAGCAACAAAAAATATCAGTGACCGGTAAGGTCGTAGATAATTTAGGAGAGCCTATTATTGGTGCCAATGTTGTTGTACAAGGTCAGACAGTAGGTACTATAACCGACATTGATGGAGTTTTTAAACTGGATGTTCCTAAAGGAGCTAAGTTATTGATTTCATTCATTGGATATAGTTCCAAAACTGTAGAAGTAAAACAATCTAACATTGAAATAGTTTTGGATGATGATTCTCAAATGTTAGGAGAAGTAGAGGTTGTAGCTTATGGCGTTCAGAAAAAGGTTTCTGTGACTGGAGCTATTTCCAGTGTAAAAGGTGAAGAATTGACAAAAACTCCAACAGGCTCCATTTCTAATATGTTATCAGGGCAAATGGCAGGTTTGACTACCGTACAGTATTCCGGTGAACCGGGGAGTGATGCAGCGAATATTTTTGTCCGTGGTCAAGCTACATGGAATCAATCTGCTCCTCTTATTCAAGTAGACGGTGTGGAACGTAGTATGAATGATATTGATCCTAATGAAATAGAAAGTATTTCTATATTAAAAGATGCTTCTGCTACGGCTGTTTTTGGTGTACGAGGTGCAAATGGCGTTGTTTTAATTACGACTAAAAGAGGTAAGGAAGGAAAAGCTAAGATTTCATTTACGACTTCCTCAAGTATTATTGCCCCGACCGAAAGTATTAAAATGGCTAATTCTTATCAATATGCTACTTTTTATAACCAAATAAATACTGGTGATGGTTTGAATCCTACGTTTTCGGATGAAATAATCCAGAAATTTAAAGATGGTTCAGATCCCGTTCGTTTTCCAAGTGTGGATTGGGTAGACTATTGCTTAAAAGATATGACCCTTCAAACACAGCATAATGTTAATATATCAGGTGGTACAGACCGTGTACGTTATTTTATTTCAGCAGGAGCTTATACACAAGGCGGTTTATTTAAAGAATTTGACTTGCCTTATAATCTGTCTTATCAATATAATCGTTTCAATTACCGTTCAAATCTAGATATTGACGTAACCAAAACGACAACATTATCAATGAATATTGCTGGTAATGTGAATAATGCTTCTAAACCTTATACTGGACAGGGTAGTGCCGGGATGTTAATAAACATGTATTATTCCACTCCGTTTTCTAGCCCGGGACTTGTCGATGGCAAACTGGTTAATGCAAGTACGGACTATCCGGATTTGAGAATGCCTTTTACTGGTGGTAGCGGCATGGGATACTATGGTGGAGGTTTTATGCGAACCAGTAATAACACCTTAAATGCTGATGTCCAATTAAAACAAAAACTGGATTTTATAACTAAAGGATTGTCATTCCATATTAAAGGATCATACAATAGTGGTTTTACATCTTATACACAGGCTAGTGCTAGTGTTGCAACTTATACTCCTGTATTACAAGAAGATGGTACGATTGCTTATAAGAAATATGGACAAAATTCTCAGTTGAAATATGAAGATAAGGATCCGGCTAAATCACGTGATTGGTATATGGAGGCAGCCTTAAACTATGCCCGGGAATTCGGTAACCATCATGTTTCAGCATTATTGTTATACAATCAGTCTAAGATATATTATCCTAGTGCATATTCTGATATTCCTCGTGGTATGGTTGGTATAGTGGGACGTGCAACTTATGATTGGAAAAACCGCTATATGGCAGAATTCAATATTGGATATAATGGTTCCGAGAATTATGCACCCGGCAAACGTTTTGGTACTTTTCCGGCCGGTTCTTTTGGTTGGATTGTTAGTGAGGAAAAATTCTGGAAACCTATAAAATCAGTAGTAAGTTTCTTGAAATTTCGTTATACAATCGGTCTAGTTGGTAATGATAGTTTTGACGGAAACAAGCAACGTTTCCTCTATATGTCTGATCCTTATGTAGTTAATAATTCTTCTTTAATTAACCGTGATGGTCATGGTTTTTTGTTTGGTATCAATAATTCCACAGTAAGTCCTGCTGCTTATGAAAATGGAAAGAATAACCAAGATATTACATGGGAAAAAGCGTTGAAAACCAATTTGGGTGTAGATGCTAATTTCCTTAATGACCGTTTACGCACTTCATTTGATTATTATCATGAAAAACGTACAGACATTATGTTGAGTGACGGTACGGCTCCTTCTGTATTAGGATTTACTCCTCCATTGGCTAATCTTGGGGAAATGAGAAGCTGGGGTTGGGAAATCACTTTAAAATGGAATGATCAAATAGGTGACAATTTCAGGTATAACGTAGGATTGAATTTGATGTACAATCAAAATCGGGTGGTAGAGAGAAAAGAAGCTCCGCAAAATGAAGAGTATATGTATCAAAAAGGACGTCGTCTTGGTTCACGCAGTCAATATAAATTCTTTGAATATTATAATTCGGAAACAACCCCTGCTCATTACAAAGAAGTATATGGTACGGATATGCCAGAACAATTAGTCAGTGATTTAAAAAATGGTGATTGTGTATATGTCGATTTAAATAACGATGGTAAAATAGATTCTAACGATATGTCACGTCAATTTGGTTTCACAGATGATCCGGAATACATGGCCGGTCTTAATATGGGATTCAGTTGGAAGGGATTTGATGTTTCAATGCAATGGACTGCCGCATGGAATGTAAGCCGCAGTATATCAAGTGTATTCCGCCAACCTTTTACAGACCGTACAAACTCAGATCAAGGAGGTTTGTTGGAATATATGTTAGATCATACATGGACTCCAGAGAATCCGAATCCAAATGCGGAATATCCGCGTGCGACATTTATCAACGATACCAATAACTATGCGGAATCAACTTTGTGGGAGAAAGATGCTAAGTATCTTCGTTTGAAAAATCTGCAAATTGCTTATAATTTCAATCTTCCGTTTATGAAAAAACTGAAACTGAATACTATGCAGTTAGCGTTAAGTGGATATAATTTATTGACCTTTACTCCATATTTTTGGAGTGATCCGGAATCAAAGGCTAGTAATTCTCCCTCTTATCCGCTGACAAAAACATATTCATTGAGTTTGAAACTTGGTTTTTAATCTTAATAATGCAATCAAATGAAAAAATATAATAAATGGATTTTTAATGTTGCTTCAGGACTGGCTCTGACATCTGTCATCGCTACTTCATGTGTCGATGAGATTAAGTTTGGCAACTCTTTTTTGGAAAAGGCTCCGGGAGGGTCGGTTACAAAAGACACAGTATTTAATAATGCTGAATATACCCGACAATTTCTGACTAATCTTTATGGCATGCAATATTATGGGCTTCCATATAAGAATGTGGCTAATCAGGAAAGTTCCAATCAATATGTAGGCAAGCCTGAAGCTTTAACAGATTTGTATGTTTTCACTTATCCGTCATGTGGAATCTCAGGACCATATTATAAAGGTACTCACACTGCCAATTATGGTAAACGTTCTGATAAATTTGATTATTTAAGAAATAATGTCTGGGAAGCTGTACGTGGAGTATGGATGTTGATTGAGAATATTGATAATGTACCGGGGCTAGGGGAAGATGAAAAAGCTTCTATGGTGGCACAGGCGAAATGTATTCTTGCTTCCCGTTATTTTGATGTATTTCGTCATTATGGTGGCATTCCTTTAATTAAAGGTACATTCAGTGGAACGGATACAAGCTATGAAATGCCTCGTAACAGTGTGGAAGAAACAGTGAATTATATGGTACAATTGCTGGATGAAGCTGCTGCTGTACTTCCTTGGACTGTAGAAACACCTGCATCTGAATCCGGACGCTGGACTAGAGCGGCAGCTTTAGCTTATAAATGTCGTATTCTTCAATTTGCAGCCTCACCTTTATTTAATTCCGACCAGCCTTATTACCCGGGAGCGACAGGCAATCCTGCTATTTGGTATGGTGGCTATAAACCGGAACTATGGGATCGCTGTCTGGAAGCGTGTGAACAATTCTTTAATGAACTGGCTTCTAAAGGTGGATACAGTTTACAGCAGGCGAAAGGTACTCGTCCAGAAGATTATCGTTTGGCATATCGTGCAGGCTATGCTAATTTGGATAGCCCGGAAGTATTGATAAACACACGTGTAATTGATATTGATGCATTCAAATCAAGTCATTATAATTGGCACCAATGGGGAGATCCTCTTATGAAAATTCATCGTGGTTACAGTCCTACACAAGAATATATGGAAATGTTCCCTTGGAAAGATGGTACGCCGTTTGATTGGGATAAGGCCAAAAGTGAAGGAAAACTGGATGAAATGTTTTTGAAAGGAACGGGCACAGCCAGTGACGGACTGATAAATATAGAATTGACCCGTGACCCGCGTATGTATGAAGAAATCATTGTAAACGGTCAGCAAGAATCTTTGGATTGGACCACAGGAAATATGTCAGGTTATTGTTTTGAATCGTGGTTGGGGGGAAAGAGTGCCGGCAATGGTCCTACCAGTCAAACAGGTTCATTTGCTACGGGATATGCACCTATCAAATTCTTAATGGGAAACGATATGCTGCGTAGATATGTACATTGGCCTTGTATCCGTATAGCTGAACTGCATTTAATTTATGCGGAAGCATTGTGTCAAAGTTCACGAGGCAGTATGGATAAAGCTATAGCTCAAGTAGATATTGTACGTGCACGTGTAGGAATGAAAGGATTGGCGGAATGTAATCCGGATAAAAATTTACAAAGTAACAAGGATGCTTTTATCGAAGAACTTCTTCGTGAACGTGCTTGTGAGCTAGGTATGGAAGATGCACGCTTCTTTGACTTGATTCGCTATAAACGAGCAGATATATTTGAAAAACAATTGCATGGACTTTTCATTTATCGTTTGGATGACAACGGAGTACGAAGAGATTTGCCTTGGCGTGGAAACGATGAAGGGAAGATGGCTTATCCGACCCATTTTGAATATGAAAAATTTGAATTGAATAACCCAACTCGTTATTGGTGGACAAATGGATTTGACCCTAAATGGTATCTTTCTCCATTCCCGTCAACAGAAGTTAATAAAGGATACGGGCTTGTTCAAAATCCCGGATGGTAATAACTAATGAATACTTCAATTACAATTTGAATTAATTATTATGAGAAAAAATAGATTAATTATTCCGGCACTCCTTGCTTTTTTGAGTCTGCAAGGGTATGCACAGGAACTCAATGATAGCATAACTTCCGGTAAGCCGGCAAAATATTCCGATGAAGTTGTAGAAATCGGATATCATAAAGCTCAACGTCTGGAAGAATCTACCTCATCAATTTCTACCGTATATAATGAAGATTTCAATAAGCGTAGTGCTAAAAATATAGCTAATTCGCTTTTTGGATATGGTACAGGGTTGACTACTTTGCAAGGTAGCGGACGATATGCAGATGCCGAACCTACATTTTTTATTCGTGGTCTACAAAGTTTATCCACTAATAATCCGTTAATATTGGTAGACGGTATTGAACGTGATATTACAGATGTCACTCCTGAAGAGGTAGAAACTGTCACTATATTGAAAGATGCTGCTGCAGTAGCAATTTACGGGCATAAAGGTATAAATGGTGTAGTAAATATTACTACCAAACGTGGTATTTATAATACACGTGAAATCAAGTTTACTTATGATCATGGTTTCGGTTGGCAAGCACGCAAGCCCAAGTTTGTAGACAGTTATTCTTATGCAAATGCCATGAATGAAGCATTGGCAAATGACGGGTTAACAGCGCGTTATACACAAGATGAATTGAACGCATTTCGTAGTGGTCAATATCCATATCTGTATGCTAATGTGGATTGGCTTGGAGAAACTTATCGCGATATGGATGCTACCAATATATATAATATAAGTTTCCGAGGTGGGGCAAGCAAATTCCGTTATTATGCTATGGCTAACTTGACTACTAATAAAGGGTTTATTGCCAATCCTTATATGAATGATGGATATTCTACACAGGACCAATACTCCAGAGCCAATTTACGTACTAATTTGGATATTGATCTGACAGAAAAAACAAAATTGAAATTAAATGTATTAGGTATCCTGTCAGAAACTAGAACTCCGGGAGCGAATGGTCAGGGAGGTGCTAATTTATGGGATATGATTTATACTTTACCTTCCGCTGCTTTTCCCGCTCGTTTGGAAAATGGTACATGGGGAGGTAGTGCGACTTGGGCTGGGACCAAAAATCCTTTAGCTGTATCACAAGCAGCGGCTTACACAAAGTTCCACGAACGTACATTGTTCGCTGATATGACGCTGACCCAGGATTTATCATCTATAACCCCAGGACTAGGAGCAAGCGGTATGTTATCTTATGATAACTATGCCCAATATTGGGAAAATCATTCTAAAACTTTTGTTTATGGTAGTAATTCGGTAACTGCATGGGAAAATGGTGTACCTTCAAGTACGACTTATTATACTGATGGTAAAGAAAGTTCGATGAGTAGTGATGCTAAATGTATTGCATTTACACGGGTATTCAATTTTGCAGCAACTTTATTTTATGACAAACAGATAAATAAGGACAATAAAATTTATAGTCAATTAAAATGGGACTATGAATACCGTAATACCAAAGGGACCGATCAGACCTGGTATCGTCAGAATGCCTCTTTCTATACTCATTATGGATACAAAGATAAATATTTTGCTGATTTGAGTGTAGTTGCTTCAGCGTCTAATAAATTGGCACCAGGACACCAATGGTCTATATCTCCCACTGTTGGCTTAGCTTGGGTTATGTCAAAAGAAAATTTCATGAAAGATCTTTCTTGGATTAATTTTATGAAACTGAGGGCTTCGTTTGGTGTCATTAATACCGACCGTCTTCCGTTGGATGATGACAGTGAGGTTACTAACTATTGGGAACAAACATATGGTGGCGGTGGTTATTATCCATTTGATACAAATTATTCTGTAGGAACGCAAAGTTGGTCATTAGGTCGTTTGGCTTCTTTGAATTCTACTCATGAAAAAGCATATAAATATAATTTTGGTTTAGATGCCAGTATGTTCAATGGGTTGGACGTATCTTTTGATGCTTATTATGAAAGACGTTCAGATATTTGGGTGTCTTCAAGCGGTCATTATTCAAGTGTCTTAGGATTTACTGCTCCTTATGAGAATGGTGGTATTGTCGATAGTTGGGGAGTTGAAATTGGTGCTAATTATCGTAAAAAAATTGCTGACATTACTTTAAATATAGGAGCCAATTTTGCTTTAGCCAAAAATGAGATTATCGAGCAAATGGAAGAACCGCGTATGTATGATAATCTTATAACTACAGGTAAGCCTCTGAAGCAAACTTATGGTATGGAAGTTATCGGATATTTTAAGGATCAAGCTGACATTGAGAATAGTCCTAAACAGTCATTTGGTGATGTAAAACCTGGTGATATAAAATATAAAGATGTTAATGGTGACAATATTATTGATGCGAATGATAAAGTTGCTATAGGACATAGTACTACTGCTCCTGAAATTTACTATTCATTCAATTTGGGAGCAGAATGGAAAGGGTTAGGCTTTGATGCTATGTTCCAAGGGACAGGAAGATATTCTGCTGTATTAAATACGAAGAGTTTATACTGGCCGTTAATAAATAATACAACGATTTCACAGGAATATTATGATAACCGGTGGACTCCAGAAAATCAAGATGCTAAATATCCTCGTTTGAGTTCTCAAAGTAATGAGAACAATTATCAAACTAATACTTTGTGGTTGGCAGACCGCTCATTTTTGAAACTTCGTTCAATAGAGTTGTATTACAAGTTTCCACAAATATGGGTAAAGAAAAGCAAGATATTGAGCAATGCAAAGATTTATGTGAGAGGTGTTGATCTTTTGTGCTTTGATAAGATTAATATTGCCGATCCCGAAGTTTATGGAGCGACTTATCCTTTAACTCGTAGTGTAGTGGCTGGATTAACTATCGGCTTTTAATTGTTGAACTTAAATTAAAAACATGATTATGAAAATCAAAAAAATAGTGAGCGGAATAGCATGTATGGTAACTTTGGCTGCATGTAATCTGGATTATCACGAATATGCCAATTACGGAAAAGACTATATAGATGAAAGTTATGAAAATGTAATTGGTATGATTACCAATGTTTATTCCATATTAGACTATGACTTTGGCCAAACATATAAAGGTGGAATGCTGGCATCTGCTTGTGATGAAGCTGAATATGCTTATACAAACAATGATATATGTGATTTTGTAAACGGATCTTGGAGCCCGGCTAATCCAATGTCTAACATCTGGTCTAGTAGCTATAAAGCAATTCAGATATGTAATCAGTATCTGGCTGAATTTCAAGGATTGACATTTGATGAGCTAAAATTGAATGATGACTATCGTGCACAAATGTTCCGTTATACCAACAGTTTCAAGGAAGCTCGTTTTTTGCGTGCATATTTTTATTTTAATTTAGTACGTGCTTATGGAGATGTTCCATATTTTACAGAAATGGTAACTACAGATCAAGTAAACAGTCTGACACGCACCCCTGCACAGGAAATTTTTAACGCCATTATAGCAGAATGTGACAAATTATCTACAGAATTACCTGCAGACTATACAAAACTTGGATTGGACGGAATTGCCCCAGCAGAGAACGGTCGTGTTACTTGTTATGCAGCTTTGGCATTAAAAGCACGTGCTGCTTTATATGCTGCCAGTCCATTATTTAATCCGGAAAATAACAAAGATTTGTGGCGTAGAGCGGCTGAAGCTAATAAAGAGGTAATTGAAACTTGTACAGCTAATGGTTTTAAATTAAGTAAATATTCAGAATTGTGGGGACCTAACAACTGGTCAAATAATGAAATGATTTTTGTTCGTCGATATAATGGTAACATCAGCACATTGGAAGAATATAATTTTCCGATGGGAGTGCCAGGTGGAAACTCCGGTAATTGCCCAACACAAAATATGGTTGACGCCTATGAAATGAAAGCTACTGGAAAAATGTGGAATGAAACAGGAAGTGGTTATGACGCTTCTAATCCATATGCCGGACGTGATCCACGTTTCGATATGACTATTGTAAAGAATGGAGATACAAAATGGCCGTCAAAGAATGCCAATCCTATTGAAACTTTTTATGGAGGTTTGAATGCTGAACCTCTTTCAGGTGCAACCCCTACCGGATATTATTTGAAAAAATATTTGGATTCAGCCATTGATCTGAGTGCTAATAGTACAACAAAAACCAGCCGCCATTCATGGATCACTTATCGTTTAGGAGAATTTTACTTAAACTATGCAGAAGCCATATTCCAATATACGGGTTCTGCTGATAATGCTGGTGAATTCGGAATGACAGCTTGTGAAGCGGTAAATATCATACGTAATCGTACTGATGTTAAAATGCCGGAATTTCCAACAGGTTTGTCGGCAGATGCCTTTTGGAATAAATATCAGAATGAGCGCATGGTAGAATTGGCTTTTGAGGGACATCGTTTTTATGATCTGAGAAGATGGAAAGATGGTGATAAATTAAAGAGCATCATAGAAATGAAACTTACAAAAAATGAGGATGGTACTATCACTTATAAACGAAATGTTGTCAATCGTGTTTGGGATGATAAAATGTATCTTTTCCCAATTCCACAATCGGAACGTATGAAAAACCCTAATTTGTCTCAAAACGCAGGATGGTAATAGAATAAACGTACAATAAGAGGATGCATCAATATGTATAAAGCATCCTCTTTTACCTTTAAATTATAATTTATAGAAATGTCATGAAACAATCTAGATTTTATATCCTCTTTTTCTTTGTAGTTTGTATCGGGCTATTTTGCTCTTGTCTCAGTAATGACGATGATGCGCAATGGTCTAAATTTAATGGTGTATATGTTACGGTTGGTGGAGACAATATTCGTGGCTACAAGTTATACACGGATTTTGGTGCAATTTTAGTTCCAACAGAAGAAAGTCTTAATCGTATACCTTGGTTAAAAGAAGTGCAACGTGCCATAGTTAGTTTTAACTTATTGGATGAAAATGAAAATACAACTCAATTGGAGGACGGAAAAACTTATGATGTTATATTAAACAGTACGAATGGAATGAACCAACAGATTCCTACTTTTACAGTTCATGTTGACACTTTAAGTGAAGAGTATCAAATATTCGGTCAAGACTCTATCCAACTAAAAAATAAGAGTATTTATTCATTAGATAAAACGGCCGGAGCATTCTATATAAAAAATGGTTATATGAATATTGTTCCAACTTTTGAGTATGATTTATATAAGCCGGTTTTCTTTTTATTATACTATGATGGCGAAAAGGATATAGAAACTTCTAATAATAAGTTAAATTTAAATTTGTATTTTAATAATAGTATACAAAGTAGTAATAACTCAATTTCTTCGTTTATAAGTCTTGAAATGCCTGGAGAAATTTATTATAAATTTCAAGATAAAGGTATGAATGATGACGATCTTATCGATGTATATTTGAATTCAGAAACCGTTTCCGGACAAGAACAAATACATTGTAAAATGGCTTTGAAAGATTTTATGCTTCCCTAAAACATTGGATTCTTCATTGAATTTGCGGAAGTTTTACCGATGAAAACGGTAGGGGATTAGTTAGTCAAGAAAAATATTATACAAAACTTGAGAAATGAAATACTGATATATGGATTTTTCAATTGAAAGCTATTTGAGAAATCCATATATCAGTATTTTTTAAGTCAGTAAGCATTCGATAAACAACAGGTCTTAAACCTTTATATATAACAATAGAAACTGTCACTATGAACCTATATGTTGAAATCAGCACTAATTGTCAGCTTCCCTATTTTGTTTTGTCAATACACATTCCAGGTATTGCAATTTCCAATTGTACGGAAGTATATTCAACAATTCTTCATAAGTTACCTGTTTTGTGATAGGACATTCGGATGACAACATCATTCAGATACTTCCTTGGCGTTACATCGTATACTGTACCTTACAGATAGCCAGCAGAGAACATACAACCGATATATTAACTGTTGCTTCATGGTTTCCATTAAAGAGATAATTTTTTCTATTCCATAGTTATCGATCTGATAACATTTTCTACCAAAATATTATTTCCAAGCAGATGTCCGTCTTCCAAACATTTCATTATATTGTCCCATCGGTATAGGGTAAGCATCCAAAGCCTGTTCAAAATGATGGTAGATATGCACCAAGCAATTGAGCAACTACACATCGGGGGTAGTCTTGAAGGCTACCTCATAGTCTGCAAAACCTTCGCATTGAAACTATCCCTTAAAGTGATATTGGTCTGTCAGGGATTCGATAACCGTTCCGCTCTGCGATCCCTTGTCGTAATGGAAGATTACCAGTTTCTCCATGACTGACCTTACTATCGACAAGTATTCCTTATCGGTCCCCAATGCTTTTCCCTATTAATGACTGGAACAGTGCTTTCGTCTGCCTGTTATAGTCACAAGAAAAGACTTCCTGTTTGAGTTCTTCATACAGAAGTTTGAGCAGTTCTACCGTTTTCTTGAAATATCCATCCAGCGTACTTTCCGTAAGGCCTTTCATCTCAAAATGTCCGTTAGAAAGTGATTATAATAACCTTTACGCCAAATGGACCGGTATAGACTGCAAAGCCGAGGAGTCTAATGAAATATTAATGTCATGCCAACACACTTCTTCGGCAACCGGACGTTTCGGAAACCGTACTTATAGTTACTTCAACCCACAATTCTCCAACTTCTCCGGTGGTTGGACACAACGTGGCCAATATATTGGTGGTATGGACTTCCAACGTTGCCGTCCTACAGAATACGCTTATGCTATCTTTGACAATGTGAATGACTCACGTATGTGGAAAACATTCAAAACTGTCTACGGATTGAATAATATTGCATCGAAAGCAGATGATGTAGTGGCTACAAACGGTATTACAGCCGATCAGGTTCCAACACTAGGCGACCAAGGCATCATCTTTATTCTTAATAAAAAAAGTGACAACCGTTTTAAAGACGCTACAAACTCCGATTATGGAACAGTAGGTCGTGGTGGTATAGCCCACTCCTTTGTAAACCCCGAAACAAATAAATGGGTGCCGAATGTGTTCCCTGTATATGCCGGTGGTCAATATGTATTGAACACCTATGGTGTTAGCGGAAATCCAGCACAGTCCAATGTCTTCTGTGGTATCAATAAAACTGATGACGGCTCGCGTACAGCAGAAAAAGGGGACGCACATCGTGATGTCATTATGGCCCGTACAGGCGAAACTTATCTGATAAAAGCGGAAGCGCAAGTACGTTCCGGTAACTTCCAGGATGCTATCTCTACCATCAACCAGTTCCGTGCACGTGCCGAATGGAAAAATGGTGAAGATCGCGAATACTACACCGATGGTTCTATGGCTTTCTTGAAAAGCGCAGGTGGTGACGAAGATAATTCAACCGCACTAAGCACTTTAGGTAAATGCAAAGATGCCAATGGTACCAAAATCAATAACACAGAGGCATTCAAGGCTTCTTTCCTTCAAAAGAACACTTACTATCTTTCAACTATTTCTTTTCATATAAAGAATCTATCTGTCAGCCCCCCCAAAAAATCAATAACTAGATTATTATCCGTATATGGAAAAAGAACAGAAAGAAGATGAACAATATTCCATGTAAATGAATAAAATTCCATAGGTAAGACACCTTCTTCGTCTATATTTGCATAAATCAAAAATCAAAGATACTATGGAACTATTACCAACAATCAGAAAAAGCATAATTGCATTCGTTCTGCTACCCGCACTTCTATATGCAGGTATCCCTCCCACCCTACAAAGCGATGCCTCACAAAGAATGACCAAAGATATCATGAACCGTGCTTACATCACCCCCAAACGTATTGTTACCAAATACGCAGGATGTAAGAATAATCTAATAAAAGACGAACACTATTTATTAGAGCGTGGAAACGGCCAATCGGAAATGAACAGAAAAAGATGTTGCATAATGACCTCTACTGAAACAGAAAAGGCATCCTTATTACTGGATTTCGGCAGTGAACTGCATGGAGGATTAAAACTCGTCATGGGCAGTTCCAGCCGTAGGGAGCCTTCTTTGGTAAGGATACGTTTCGGAGAATCT
>OGER01001266.1_pt1 | contig 20855 bp, 20 predicted proteins | sample 1570691 | NCBI WGS metagenome assembly OGER01 (sample SAMEA2582143, study PRJEB24529) | metagenome | biome: Human gut stool | place: China | collected 2011
CGAAGATGGTGAGAGCGAGGCCGGTGACGTTCTGGTTCGCGCGGAGCGTAATGGTCAGGAATGAGAAGATCAGCGAGGCGATCGCGCCCGCCGCGAAGGCCGAGGCCAGCGCAATGAGCAGCGCGACGGCTGCGCTCGAATTGGCCTCGCCGACAGCCTGCTCATAGTAGAACACGCCGCCGAGACCAAACGCGCCGCCCATGAACATGATGCCCTCGACGCCGAGGTTGAGGTTGCCGGAGCGCTCAGTGAGGACTTCGCCCAGCGTGCCGTACATCAGAACTGTACCGAACGTGACGGCAGCCGCGATCAGGGAAATGATCGTATTCATCATACCTTTGCGCCCTCCTTTGCACTGGACTTGCCGCGGAAGATGATCTGATAGTTGATGAAGAACTCGCAGCCGATGATGAAGAACAGGATGATGCCCGTCAGGATATCGGAGAAGGAGCGGTTCAGGCCGAAGGCCGTGGAGATCTCGCTGGCGCCGCGGCTGAGGACCACCAGCAGCAGGGACACGAAGATCATGATAACGGGGTTGAACTTGGCCATCCAGGACACCATGACGGCGGTGAAGCCCCGGCCGTCCACGATGGTGGTGGTCATGGTGTGGTCGGTGCTGGAGGTCAGCAGCAGGCCGATCAGGCCGCACAGGGCGCCGGACAGGGCCATGGTCCGGATGATGACCCGGTCCACCTTGATGCCGGCATAGCTGGCGGTGCGGCGGCTTTCGCCCACCACGGCGATCTCATAGCCGTGCTTGCTGTAGTTCAGATAGATGTACATCAGGCCCGTGAGAATGGCCACCACCAGAATGGCCAGCAGGTACTTCTGGTTGCCGATGGTGGGCAGCCAGCCGGCCTGGGAGTCCTGGTTGATGATGCCGATCTTGCCGGAGCCCTTGGGAACCTCCCAGATGATGATGAAGTAGGCCACCAGCTGGGTGGCGATATAGTTCATCATCAGGGTGAACAGCTACGCCAGTATCACCAAACATAGTTTCAGGACGAGTTGTAGCGATTTCTACAAATCTATCTTCGCCTTCAACTTGATATTTTAAATGATATAAATGACCTTGTTCATTTTGATGTTCTACTTCAATATCGCTAAGTGCTGTATTGCAGTGTGGGCACCAGTTAGTTATGCGTTTACCTTGATAAATTAAACCTTTTTTATATAATTGTACAAATACTTCACGAACGGCATGAGAGCAACCTTCATCCATAGTGAAACGTTCTCTATCCCAATCACAAGAAGAACCAAGTGTACGAATTTGATATTTTATGCGATTGCCATATTTTTCTTTCCATGCCCAAGCATGTTCTAAGAATTTTTCTCTACCAATATCATAACGAGATACACCTTGTTCACGAAGTTGTGCATCTACTTTTGCTTGAGTTGCTATACCTGCATGGTCAGTACCAGGCATCCATAAAGTGTTATATCCTTGCATTCTTCTAAAACGAATTAAAATATCTTGCAAAGTATTATCCATAGCATGTCCCATATGAAGCTGACCTGTTACATTTGGTGGTGGCATTACAATGCTAAATGGTTTTTTAGTTTCATCTACTTCTGCATGGAATAATTTATTTTCTTCCCAATATTGATACCATTTTTTTTCAAAAGATTGCGGGTCATAAACCTTTGGAATATTTGTTTCTTCCATCAAAAAAATACCTCCTATTTTTCACACAAAAACTAAAGTTATTCAATTAAATCAGGCAAAAATTACACAAAAAAATCTCTTTCATTCCTCATAAAAGGACGAAAGAGATATCTTCGCGGTACCACCTAATTTTTCTTATCTAAATTTATAAATCAACTACATAAAATTCAGATAAAACTTCATTACATAACGCTGTATCTGCGCTCATACTTAATATTATTTCGGTATGAGGACTCCAAAGCTACTTTCTAGATACTGGGTTGGAAAATTTTTCAGCTATAAATTTTCTCTCTGCACAACTCAATTATATCTATACTCTCTTTTTCATTGTCTTTTACAAAACATTAAATTGTATAAGATATATTAGCATAATTTTAGAGCGAAGACAACTCTTAACTTCTTAATATATTTGTGTTATAAATATTATTATTGATGCTCACCAAAACGATTATTTACAAGTTCACTCAAAGCTTTAATAGCTTCTTGTTCATCATCACCTTCAGCAGTTATAAGCACTTGTGTACCACAAGATAATCCTAAATTGATTATAGGAATGATATTTTTTCCATCAGCAGTAATACCTTTTGCTGTATATGTGATTTTAGACGTATATCTGCGTCCCATTTGAGCAAGCATTGCTGCTGGTCGTGCATGAACTCCTGATTTATTAATAATCGTAACTAAAGCCTCCATTAGTTTTCCTCTTTTCTTTTGAATTATTTTTTCATTATTCTAAGTATTAATATAAATTAATCAATTAATTAGTTATATTTATTATATAAATATTTTCTAACTTATGCAATATATTTTCTTTATAGTCTAAGCGAGGTGCTTTTATTATGAAATATGATTTAACAACAGGGTCTGTTTCGATGACTATGTTAAAATTTTCACTGCCTATGATTTTAGGCAATCTTATGCAACAGTTATATAATATCTCCGATACCTTAATTGTTGGTCATTTTATTGGCACAGATGCCTTAGCTGCTGTCGGTGCAAGCTATGCCTTAATCATTTTTTTGACCTCAGTATTATTAGGTCTTTGTATGGGTAGCGGAGCTTTGTTTTCGATATTTTATGGTGAAAAAGATTATTTCAAATTAAAATCTAGTATTTTTATCTCTTTCATCTTAATATTAATACTTACAATAATAATAAATATTTTTATTTTTATCTACATTGATGAAATCATTTATTTTATGCAAGTCCCTAGCGAAATTTTCGATTTAACTTATACATATCTTTATATTATTTTCATCGGATTTAGTTTTTCTTTTGTTTATAATTATTTCACTTGTCTACTTCGTGCTATTGGCAATTCAAAAACACCACTTATCTTTTTAGCAAGTTCTGCCCTTTTTAATATTATTCTTTCCATTATTTTAGTCGTTAATTTTCAAATGGGTGTGGCAGGCTCTGCACTTGGTACAGTAATAGCTCAAGGTTTTTGTGCCTTAGGTCTAACAATCTACACTATAAAAAAATGCCCTGAATTAATTCCGCAAAAAGAACATTGCAAATTTGATTTAGCCATGATAAAAGATATTTCTAATTCTTCATTATTAACATCAACACAACAATCTGTAATGAATTTTGGAATTTTACTCGTACAAAATCTTGTAAATAGCTTTGGTGCAACAGTAATGGCCGCCTTTACCGTTGCTGTAAAAATAGACTCACTAGCTTATATGCCTGCACAAGATTTTGGCAATGCTTTTTCTACTTTCATTGGGCAAAACTACGGTGCTAAAAAAACAGATAGAATTCAACAAGGCATTAAATCTGCTATAAAAATCTCATTCCTATTTTGTTTAATTATATCTGTTGGCGTCTTTATCTTTGCTCGCCCTCTAATGACAATTTTCATTGATAGTTCTGAAACGGAAATTATCAATATCGGTGTGGATTATCTCCGTATAGAAGGTAGCTTCTATTTTGGCATTGGCATTTTATTTTTATTATATGGATTTTATCGTGCTATCAACTTTCCTAGCATGTCTGTAATTTTAACCATTATTTCATTAGGCACACGTGTAGGACTTGCCTATTACCTTGCTAGCATACCTTCTATCGGAGTAATCGGTATCTGGTGGTCTATCCCTATCGGTTGGGCGTTAGCAGATATTTTTGGCATCGTCTATTATAAACGAAAAATTAAACAACTCCATTTTTAATCTTTTGCTAATTCTATGACTTCCTCTACCTTTGATTTAGCATTCATTGAAAATACTTCTATGACATGTTTTGCTAAATTCACTGCTATATCTTTATCAACCGTATCAAAATAAAAGTCGATTTCATACAGATTTTTCTTTTCATTTCTTCTATAGCCCCAATCATTTAAAAAGCCCACTACATTAATTTCTAAAGCTTTTTGTACCATTTCATAAAGGAAATATATCGGTGCTTCATTTTCTTCTTTCCATAAATTTTGTTCATTATCTTCTATAGTAATTTTCATCAATAAAGTCTTTTTCGTGAATTCTCGCCATGAGATATAGCCTAATTTTTCATATCGTCCTACGAAAATATCTAAGTATAATTTATAATCATCAATTGAACAATTTTCATATTTTTTGATATCTCCCTTATCGCCAACTAAACCATAATGTTTAACGATTTTATCATCTTCAAACCAACATTCCACATAAGAAAATTGTTCATCTCTTTTATATAATGTCAAAGCTAAATTTTCTACTTCTTTGTCATTTTTTAAATGTTCATTATGATTTTCTTGAACTTTTTTATTACTATCTTTAGCCAAAACTAAAGATAATTTTTTCTTTTTATTATAATAAGTTAATTTTATTTGATAATCTCTATCTATCTCTATTTCCTGCAATTTATATTCAACATCATATTTATCATAAGTCAATAAATTATCTTTTATGTCGGTATACTCTTTAATTAACCAATCCATATTTATCTTTGACAACATCGCTCTATTCATGGTAAAAACAATTTTTACTGTTATATCATCTAACTTTACCATACAAGTACAATAAGGATTATTTTCTTGCCATTTATTGCCCTTTAAAAATTCTTTTACCTTCTGCAAAGACTCCTCATGACAAATTACTCCATCTACAGCTTGCATTTTCTCTTTTAAATGCTGTTTATACATTTGTCGATTTTTGAAAAATGCATCATCTTCTGGTTTTATATAATGACATAGCATTTCTTCTAAGCTACAATTTGCTTTTATTTCCTCTTGTAAAACTTTAAATTCATAATCATCTGGCACAAGAGATAAGCCCTTTTCTATGGAAGCCATTGCTTTTTCTTTTTCGCCAAAATGATATTGTAATTTTGCTAAATTCAACCAACCCCATGGATAATTAGCTTCTTCTTGTACACCTTTTTGTGCATAACTATATGCTTTTTCCAAATCACTGCAATAAGTCAAAGCCACTGAATAACGATAATACCATGCGCCTGAGCCTTTAGCATTTTTTTCTGAATAAGGCATCCAATTTATCACTTTGTAATAATATTCATATATATCAATATTATTGCCTGCATATGCATACCATAAAGCAATATTTAAATCTTCCTTTGCTTCTTCCAAAGTAAACAATTTTTGCTCTATACCTTTTTTAACAAAATCTTCTAAATAATAAAAAATCTTGTAAAAGTATCCATCAGCCCAAGACTCTAATATATCAATATCCTCTTTAGTCAATAATGATTTTTTCCCCATGTTTACACCTTCTTTATCGGCTACTATATTTATATTTTACCACAAAAAAAGAGTTATAACGAAATAAAAAATCGTTATAACTCTGTTTACTCTATTTTAACGAATGAAATTTGTCATTATTTTTGCTTCTGTTTCTGGGATTTGTACACCATTATTTTTACCTGCTTCAATGCATTTTAAAAGCCATGCCATATTATTACCTAAAACACGCATAATTTGCATACCTTCTGCATCTTTTTTCACTTCATCTGGTGTATTGCCATGTACTACATTCCAATAATTTGCAGAAACTACTGGCATTTGATGATAAGTAAAATATTTAGCAAGTACATCTAAAGTTGCAGTTGTACCAGCACGTCTAGCGGAAGCGATAGCTGCTGCTGGTTTGTGTAATAAATCTTTACCTGCTAAGCTAGATAATCTATCCATAAAAGAAATGATTTCTCCAGATGGAGATGCCCAATATACAGGAGAGCCTACTACTAAACCATCTGCAGTTTTTACTTTTTCTGCAACACTTTTAATAATTTCTGTTTCTGGTACTGCATGAATTATTTCTGCTTGGATACCTTGTTTTTCTAAAGTTTGTGCTATTTCACTAAGAGCTGTATATGTACAACCTTTTTCGCGTCTACTGCCATTTAATAATAAAACTTTCATTGAAATTCAACCTTTCTTACTAGAAATAAATCCTATCTAAATTATATGCTTATAAGCAAAAATAATCAATAATACCTCAAAAATGCGATTTCATTTATTAAATTAATATAACTTTATCATTTATAAAAAACAAAAAAAGCTTTACAGAAAATCTGTAAAGCCTATAATTTCAAATGGTGCGGAAGACAGGACTTGAACCTGCACGCCGAAAGACACTAGATCCTAAGTCTAGCGCGTCTGCCAATTCCGCCACTTCCGCATTTGGCACTCGCGTCGAATGCGAGATTTATTATATCACTATAAAATGTTTTTTGTCAACACTTTTTTATGAATTTTTATGATTTAAATATTTTTGCTTCTAAACCTATTTTTCTTAATAAACTATCCATATTATCCACACCTACAGTTCTACCAGCAACTAAAGGAATTTTTGCACAAACTTTTGCATCATCTAAAGCATCATGATGTTTAAATTGTATCTGAAAAAATTCTCCCAATGTATTCAATTTATGATTTGGTAACTGTGGCCATACTTTTCTAGCAATTTGAACAGTACATGCTGTTTTAAACTGTGGTTTAGCTAAATTATATTTCCAAATACAACTGCGCAATACGCCCATATCAAAAAAAGCATTATGTGCTATAACTATTCGATTATCTAAATATATACGTAAATCTTTCCATATATCTGCAAAAGTAGGTGCATTTTCTACCATTTGCGGAGTAATGCCATGTATTTTTATATTACCTTCTTCAAAAAACATTTCTGGCGGTCTTATAAGTGAATTATAACTATCCACCATTCTACCGTTTTCAATAACAACTACAGCTACACTACAAGCACTATTCCGATTTTTATTAGCTGTCTCAAAATCTATACTTGTAAAATTCATTAAACTCATCTTTTACCTCTAAAAAAATTCTATTCAAATATAAAAGCATTATAACAAAAATTTTTTCTAAAAAAAATAGATTGATTTTCGGTCAACATATCTTTACCCTAAAATCAATCTATTTAAATTTATTATTTATTGCGTTTTTCTATCAAATATTCATCAATAGCTTTAGCAGCTTTTTTACCTGCACCCATAGCCAAAATAACAGTTGCAGCTCCTGTTACAATATCGCCACCAGCAAAGACACCTTCTTTTGTAGTTTTTCCTGTCTCTTCATCAGCTACGATATTACCTCTCTTATTTGTCTGCATATCTGGAGTAGTTGATTGTATCAATGGATTTGGCCCTTGACCAATAGCGATAACCACAGTATCCACATCAATATCAAACTCTGAATTAGGTATTTCCACAGGGCGTCTACGACCTGAAGCATCAGGTTCGCCTAATTCCATTTTTATACAACGAATGGCTTTTACATATCCTTTTTCATCTCCTAAGATAGCTACAGGATTATTCAATAATTTAAATTCTATGCCTTCTTGTTTGGCATGTTCTACTTCTTCACGTCTTGCTGGTAATTCTTTTTCACTTCTGCGATAAACAATATATACTTTCTCTGCTCCCAAACGCAAAGCAGTTCGTGCAGAATCCATAGCTACATTACCGCCACCTACTACAGCTACTTTTTTCCCTACATTAATAGGCGTAGCATATTCTGGAAAACGATATGCTTTCATTAAATTACATCTCGTTAAAAATTCATTTGAAGAATATACCCCATTTAAATTTTCACCAGGAATATTCATAAAATGAGGTAACCCTGCTCCTGTAGCAATAAATACAGCATCAAAATTAAATTCTTGCATAAGTTCATCAACTGTAAATAATTTACCTACTACAGAATTCACCTCTATTTTTACACCCATCTTACGCAAATTATCAATTTCTGGTTTTACAACCTTATCTTTTGGTAAACGAAATTCAGGAATACCATAAGATAATACTCCACCTGCTGTATGTAAAGCTTCAAAAATTGTTACTTGATAGCCTTTTTTCGCTAAATCACCTGCGCAAGCTAATCCTGCTGGTCCCGAACCAATAATAGCGACTTTTTGAGCATCATCTTTTACTGTTTTTTCTATTTTTTCTTCACAATTTTGCATGCAATAATCAGCTACAAATCTTTCCAAACGACCAATACCCACAGGTTCGCCTTTTATTCCCATTACACAATATTTTTCACATTGATTTTCTTGAGGACAAACACGTCCACAAATAGCAGGCAAACTACTAGCTTCTTTGATTTTTGCATTTGCTCCTTCAAAATCGCCTTCTTTTATTTTAGCAATAAAAGCTGGTATATCGATATCTACAGGACAACCTTTTCTACAATGTGGCACTTTACAATGAAGACAACGATTAGCTTCTGCTAAGGCTAATTCTTCTGTATATCCTAAAGCCACTTCATCAAAATTATTTCTGCGAACATTAGCATCTTGTTCTGGCATTTCATGTTTTTGCATTACTAAAGGCATATTATTTTTCCTCCATTTCTTCAACCTTTTTAGCTAAACGACAAATATGGTCTTTTTCAATTTCCTCTTTAGGTCTATACATACGTTGTCTTTCCATCAAATTCACAAAATCTACTAAATGACCATCAAATTCTGGCCCATCTACACAAGCAAATTTTGTTTCATCACCAACTTGTACACGGCAACCACCACACATTCCTGTACCATCTACCATAATAGGATTTAGACTAACAATCGTTTTAATATTATATGGTCTAGTTGTATCAGCTACAGTTTTCATCATAATAACAGGTCCAATAGCTACTACTTCAGCAATATCAACTCCTTTATCAATTAATTGCTGTAGTGCTGTCGTTACAAATCCTTTTATACCATAAGAACCATCATCTGTAGTAACAATAACTTCATCAGATATTTTTTCCATTTCATCTTTCAAAATCAAAATATCTTTATTTTTTGCTCCCATGATTGTTATCACATGATTACCCACTTGTTTCATCTTTCTAGCAATAGGATAAATTGGAGCCACACCTATTCCACCACCTATGCAAACTACAGTTCCCATATCAGGTCTAATATCTGTTTTTTTACCCAAAGGGCCAACTAAGTCTAAAATACTATCGCCTGCATTTAATGATGCTAATACAGTAGTTGAAGCACCTATTACCATAAAAATAATATCTATAGTTCCTTTTTCTCTATCAAAATCAGCAATAGTTAATGGCACTCGCTCTCCATATTCATTAACTCTTAACACCACGAATTGACCTGGTTCTGCTTTTCTCGCTATCAAAGGAGCTTCTAAAGTAAATTGTAAAATATTTTCATGTAAAACTTTCTTATTTAAAATCTTAAACATAACACTTTCCCCTTTTCCCAAATTCAATATCATAATAAAAATTTATCATACTATAAAAAATTTTTAAGATTTTACTTAATTTTCAGTTTTTTATATGACTATTATAGAATTCAATTGTAAATTTGTAAATAAAAAAAGCTGTGAAAAAATTTATTTCACAGCTTTTAGATTTATTATTTAGCGAAAACACCTTCTAAGTATGGCATTATTTTTGCTTTTATTGGCATTAAATAAACATTATGATTATGTTTGCGAGCAAAATCTATCACTTTACGAGCAAATTCTATATTCCATTCTAATGTTGGTTCAAAGTCCTTTGGAAAAATAACATTGTTTTTATTTCTCCAATAGCTTACAGAGCGTTCGGATAAAACTGGAGAAACGCCCCAATAAATATCTAAACCATCTAAAAGGTCTGCATACATTTCTAAATAACGCATATCAAAAAATGGTTGTGTAAAAAATCCTTTTGCTCCAGCTAATTGTTTACGACGAATGCGATATTCTTCTTCTTTCATACTACTGCGATATTGGTCAATTCCTGCATATACTGTAATTTCTGGCATTTCTTCACTAAATTTTTTAATAATATCTGTACTTATTGTTGGATATACTTGATAAAGCATACTTTGTGGTGGGTCACCTTCTATAACAAGAACTTCTTTTATATTATATTCTCTCAATTTATCTTTTATCGGTAACTCTTTTGTAAAATCAAAATCCATCGCTCTTAGATGTGGTACTACATCATCGAAATAAGCTTTTGCAATATTTGCTCCGTCCCAACTTCTAGTATCACAACTCAACAAATCTGGAATATTAATGAAATCAACATCATTTAATTTTTCTTTTATTGTTTTTACTTCTTCTTTTAATACTTCAACATCTCTTGGTACTAATTCAACTGAAATTCTTGTCATAAAATCACTTCCTAGATTAACATCATTACATTATAGTTTATTATTATAACACAAATTTATCCATTTTAACGATAAAATCATACATTTTATCATAAAAAAATCGTCAGCTTTTTACACTGACGATTTTAATTCATATTTTTAATTATCCTGCATACACTAAACTCAATTATTGTTATTTTTATTATATAAAGTATTGATATAATCAATAAAAATCTTTATATATTTATATTTTGGATTTGTTTTTTTATACAATAGATGGCATTTTAAAGTAAAATCTGGTTCTATATCATAATAACCATCAAAAAAGCCCATAGCATTTAACAAGCGTTTTGGCAATACAGCCCCCACCTGATTTTGTTGACAATAATGCATAATCGCATATGGAGTAGCAAACCAAGCTTCTACTTGAGGATGACAACCTAATTTACTAAAATAGTTCTTTATAGTAGCATTCATTAAATAATATGGAGAATACTGTACCATTGGATATTGAGCGATTTCTTCTACATTGATGATATTACCTAAATGCTCAATATTTGGCGCATAATAAACCATTTCTTCATCACAGAAAAATATATTTTCATATTCATCATCTTGTAAATCTTTTAAGGAAAATGATGATACTATATCTAACTTATCTGCTTCTAACTGATTTATCAATTCTTTTGCTTCTAAATTATAAACATTAATCTTTATATTAGTGTTGTATTTTTTAAAATAAGTTAAGTGCTGATTGATAAATACATCACCTAAAGACATCAACGCACCTACAGATAAAGAAACTTCTTCTCCTGCTAATTTTTTCATTTCACTTAAAGATTGTTTTAATTCCGATACGATTTTTTCCGCTTTAGCTAAGAAGATTTGACCTTCTTTAGTAAGTTCTATTGTATTTTCTCCGTGAACAACTAATTGAGTACCAACTATTTCTTCCAATTTTTTCATTTGAAAACTAAATGCCGAACGAGTAACATTTGCTTCTCTAGCTGCCGTTGCTATATCTTTTACTTTGCTATAAATAATAAAATTTTCTAATTGTTGAATGCTTGGTAATTCTATCATGCAAATCCCTTTCTATTATTAATGGCGTAATAACTTAATCTTTTATTAGTATATCACAATCAGAGTACACTCACTACTGCAAAATATTTTTTCTCATTCTTGATAAAAAATAATCTATTACTTATCTTACAACTTTCGTGAAAAACCAATACATATATTATATATCAAAATATTTTAGAACTCAAAAAGTTTTCTTATGCTTTAAGGCTTCGAGCATATCTATTGCTTCTTTTATCATCTCTTTTGTGATATTATATGGAGCAAAACTTAAATATTTATCTTGTAAAATTAAATCAATTATTTGCTTTACATCTTTTATTCCTACATCTATTAAAGAAGTAGGTAAATCTAGTTTCTGATTAAAATCATATACTTTCTCTGCCTGTATTAATTGCTTATCCACAAGTAATAATAATAATACACCTAAGCTGACAATCTCACCATGCATATGACCTTTACAATCTGGTATTTTCACACTAGCTAAATAAAGTGAATGAGCCAAACTGCTATTATAATTTAAATTTACTAAAACAGAAACTAATCCTGTATTTACAATAATCGTCAATACAGTCTGGATAAATTCATCAGATACAATATTTTTTTGAGCATCATCTAATGCCTTTACTCCATATTGCAGTAATCTTTCTGAACAATCTTTTGCTATTTGCACCCCTAAATTATTTGTGTGATTTAAAACTCTACCTCTCGTATTAAAACAAACTTCATATTGTTTAGATAAAGCATCACCAATGCCAGCACGCAAATATTTTATAGGTGCATTACTTATGATTTTTGTATCTATAAAACAATGAATAGCTGGTTTTTGTGCATCATAAAATTCTACTTTATCTTTGCCATATAAAATACATAAAGCTGTAACAGGAGCACAATTTGATGCTATTGTCGGAAATGTAAATACTGGCTTTTTTAGTATATCTGCTAAAGCTTTGCATGTATCCATACTTTTACCACCGCCAACAGCAAATATCATATCTGCCATTTGCACTGTTTTCATATTTTTTAATCGTTCAATATTTTCTCGTGTAGCATTACCTCCATACCAAATAAAATCCAATAAATTTATATCTGTCCCTTTCATCGCAGTAAGCAATTTATCTTTTACTTTACTTAAACTAATTTCACCGCCAATTACAATTGCCGTTTTGCCATAATTACTGCAGATTTGAGGTACTCTCTTATATACATCTTCACCAATACTATAACTTGGTAAATATACTTGCTGACTCATTTTACTCCCTCTAATCTTAAATATTTTTTATAAAAAAAGTCTTTCTGCTTAAACAGAAAGACTTTTTAGTTTACTTATTAAATTCTATTTTTATGAATTATTTTCCTTCTAAAATGCTACCTAAAGAATTTAAAAAATCGCCTTCAAAAGTTTCAAAGCTACCTTCATCACATTTTTGGGCTAAACTTGGATTTATTGGAAGTGTAGCTGTATGTTTTATACCATATTTATTAGCTTCTTCTTCAATTTTTGATTTACCAAAAATATAATGTTTTTCATTGCAATTAGGGCAAACAAAATAAGACATATTTTCTACAATACCAATAATTGGCACGCTGAGTAATCCAGCCATATTCACAGCTTTTTCTACAATCATAGATACGAGTTCTTGTGGTGTTGTAACTACGATAATGCCATCAACTGGTAAAGATTGATATACAGTAAGTGGTACATCACCTGTTCCTGGAGGCATATCTACAAACATATAATCTACTTCACCCCAGTTTACATCGCTCCAAAATTGTTTTACTACTCCACCAATAATAGGGCCACGCCAAACAACAGGATCTGTTTCATTATCTAAAATCAAATTTGTAGACATAATTTTTATACCTGTTTTTGTCTGTGCTGGTGTCATGCCTTCTTGTGTTCCTGTTACTTTTTCTTTAAGATTAAACACTTTTGGTATAGATGGACCTGTGATATCAGCATCTAAAATTGCTGTTTTATAGCCACGACGTTGCATTGTTACTGCCATCATAGAAGTAACTAAGGATTTACCAACGCCACCTTTACCACTCATTACAGCAATTACTTTTTTAATATTTGAACTTGGATTGTTTGGTGCTAATAAACTTTGAGGAGCTGTACGTTCTCCACAAGTCGTACCGCAACTTGCACAATCATGATTACAATTTTCGCTCATTATAAATAGCCACCTTCTACATAAGATATTAATCTATATTATATCATATCTTTTTTGAGTTTAAAGCTATTATATCTTTCTATATTTTTTATTTACTTTTCTCTGAATTTTGGGCTAAATTTTTTCTTCAAATAATAACTTAATATCAATATCCAAAGCTTTACTTATTTGCATTAATGTAGATATCGGTACTCCTTTACTATAAATTCCTCTTTCAATTCTTGATAAATATGATGTACTTATTGAAGCTCTAAATGCTAATTCTTCTTGTGTATATCTTTTTAATTTGCGAAAATAAGCTATTCTTGCCCCAATCAATCTATATTGTACTGAAAAATCTACCATAAAATCACCTTCTGCTATATTCTTTAAATTTATTCTAGCGAAAAATTTATCAATTTAGTTGTACTAGCAGGACAATAAAATGGATTATTTAGTTATTTTTCAGCTTAATTATCCCAATTTATAAAATAAAAAAAATATCATTTATTTATATTTACAAACAAAAAGCAATATCTATAGTTTTAACCTTCAACAACAGATATTGCTTTTTTATGTATATATTATTTTATTTTTATCAGCTATCATCATTTTTCAAAAATGGCACTTAATTCGACTTCCAAAGCTTTAGCAATCTTCATAAGTGTAGATATTGGCAAACCTTTTTTATAAACACCACGTTCTATTCTTGATAAATATGAGGCACTAATTGACGCTCTAAACGCCAATTCTTCTTGTGTGTATTTCTTCATCTTTCGAAAATACATTATCTTAGCTCCAATTTGTCTATATTCAGATTCAAACACAAAAATATTACCCCTCTCATACATACTAATAAAATTATCTCATTATCTAAGATATTTACAATTCATATTCATACCAATAATCACCTTATTAGTATTAGTTATGCCTTAATATGTAAGTTTTTCATAAAGATTGTACCTATACTCATATTTATTAAGTTAATATAAGTACAATCCCTATGATAAATATTTTCTATTTATGGAAGGTCTATATTTCTATTTGTGATATCCACTCTCAAACTATCGCCATGAAGAATTACTAAATTAGCTAAATTAACATTTTGCATTTCATATAAATACTCATCGTATTTTCCTTTGTTATTTCCATAATAAGTCATTATTCCCAAAGGAGATAAAACACCATCTTTTTCTTCACTATAGATTTCTATAGGAATGGTATGTGTAGAACCACTCCAGTATCCAGCCTTTTTATCTTTGCTATTTACATTATCATATTCTACATTCATATTAAAATAGAGCGCTCTATCTGTATTAGCATATTTTTTAGGATTTAATAACTCTTTATCAAAAGGAATAGTAGCTATCATATCATCTTTTTTATCATAAATGATAAATCTCAATCCCTTTCCTGTCATCAAACCAAAGAAACCATTATCATCAATTGTCGATACAGCACTGACTTTATAATTAGTATTTTTATTTTTTAATATATCATTAGCTTTTTTTAGATTTTCCTCATCTTGCTTTTGCTGTTGATACGTATCATCAGTAGCTTTTGCCGTTTCCACCAATGTATTAGTATTTGTATTTACTTGCGTATCCTTTTCATGTTTTTGATAGAGAAAATATCCCAGACCACTGCCTACAACGATAACGACTACAATTACAATAGCTATTATTATTTTCATTTTATTATTATCACTATTGTTATTGTTTATATTATTACTATTTGTATTTGGCTGTATCTGTGGACTTGTTGATACTCCTAAATTAGTACCACATTTAGGGCAAAATTTTTCACCATCATTAACTAGGGTACCACATTTAAAACAAAATTTACTCATTTTATTTACCTCTCATCAAAATGGGTCTGCTCCATAATTATTAGCACCTACATCGCCTCTAATACATAACAATTTAATGCTAAAATAAAGATTTACAAATGGTACCATAAAAATCAATATCCACCAGCCTGATTTATTAAAATCATGAAATCTTCTAATATTTAAAGATATACCAGCTATAGTTCCTACCAATTGCACTATTAAAGTTAATATCATGCCAAAATCAGACATTATACCAAAAATATCTGTTGTTGCTGCATAGATGATAAAATAAAGTACCATTATTACAACTGCGATTATCAAACTGCGTGTTATATAAAATTTTCTATTTATTCTACCTTCAAAACAAAAATATTCATTTTTTATTTTATTTAAAATACCATCAGCACTATTATTGCTATTATTTACATTAAAATTTGTATTCATATTTTGCTGATATGGCTGATTTTCTGGCTGTATTGGTCGATTATTATTTACTACATTAGTATTCATATTATTGACCATTGGTGTCTGATAAAATGCTGGTGTTTTTTCACCACATTTAGGGCAAAATTTATCTGCACTAGTTAAAGTATTTCCACATTTTTGGCAAATAATATTATTTGCTACTTGTACATTTTGTTTTTCTAATTTATTACCACAACTTGGACAAAAAAGTACGTTATCATCAAATTGTTTTTGACATTGTCTACAAATATTCATATCTATTCCTCATTTCTGTACGCTTCAATTTTAAATTTACTTTGCATGATATTGAGTCAATATCTTCTTCATTACAGCAATAGCATCAGAATCACGCATATTGTCACCATTTATCTCAATTGTCCAAAGCTGAAATCTAGTATCATTTAAAATAACAAATTGGACTTTAGCTTTTGCTGGTTTATCTTGCCAACGACATGTACCTGTGAACTCTACAACTTTTGAATTATCTGTAGCCACAAAATACTCCCATTTACCATCGCTGAAAAATTGGTCAAAAGCCTTACCTATTTTTACATTAGGAACAATTTCCATTGTCCCCTCTTTGACTAAAGTTACATGTTTATCTTCTAATAAACTACAACCAGAAAATATCACACTAGATAAAGTAAGTAACGCTATGAATACCATTAAATATCTCTGTTTTAATCTATGCATAAAAACCGCTCCTCATTTTACTATCAACAACTATTACTCAGTACGTATTTTCTAAAGGGTCATTGCCATATTGATTGACACCTTTTGTACCTGGCATCAAAAATAAATATAAATACAGAAAAGGTGTTATCGCTGGTATAAGTGATAATAAAGCAAAATATCCCGATTTATCCAAATCATGAAATCTTCTCATATCCAGCATAAAATCAGCTACTATACATAAACATAAAAGTATAAAGCTCAATAACATCAAGATTAAACTAAAATCATCTGACCTAGTATCTAATTCATCAATTAACACAAAAAGTATACATTCTATAACTACTAAAACTAAACTGCGTATAAAATAGATTTTGCGATTTAATCTTCCTGTATAAGAAAAATAATCTCGCTTTATCATTTGTATAAAATCTGAATTCATCAGTTTATCTATATCATCTTGTTTTTTATTATTCCCAGAAATGTTAGTTTGTATTTTAGCTCCACATTTAGGGCAAAATTTTAAATTAGTATTTCCGTTTAAATTTTGACCACATTTGGGACAATATAAATTTTGCATAATGCTCACCTCTCATTTTGACGACTAATAATCAAAAGAAACTGTCTTCATCCTCATCATCAAAATTGCCAAAAGAGTCTTCTTCTGTGTATTCTTCTTCTTCATAATCTGCCGATGTATCTTCACTATTTGATGTATCATCTTGAGTATTCGTTTCATCATAAGCTTGAATACTATCTACAGGATTTTCTTGTAGCATTTCTTCACTACTTTGTATTTCACTATTATTTTGCATATTATCAGGAATAATATTTTCATCATAAGCTTGGATATTATCCACTACATTACTATTCATGATTTCAGGTGCTACCACATTATTCATATCTGGCACTACTTGCTCACTATAAGCTTGAATATTATCAACTGGATTTGCGTACATTGGGTCGATATAATCTTGAACTGGCTGAGTTACTTCATTTGGAATGTATTCTGTTGATGCTGGTTGTTCTGTACTAGATGAAGAACTATGATGACCACTAGAGGCTTCCGCTGTTGCATTATGATAAAGAGAACTAGCCATCGCTCCTACAGCAGCGGCTGCTGCATATTTGCCAAAAGTTTTTAAACCACTTTCTTGATTGTTTTGGTTATTATTCATATTATTAGGTATTTGTTGATTAGCCATTGCTTGATTATTTGGCATATTATTAGCTCTATTATTAAAATTATTTGCCATCATATTACCATTTAATCCATTTGCGAAATTATTACCATAATTTGCATTTTGCATTGGCTGAATATAGTTCATTCCATTTGTATGTTCTGCTATATACATACTATTTTGTTTTAACATATCGATATTTTGATAAAGATGTGCAATCATCAAATAAATAGAAGCCTCTTTTACTCCCATATTCACTGCTTTTTGTAAATAATTTATAGCTTGCGCATAATTTGGCAATGGCATATTCATTTGCAAATAATTTTTACCTATGTTAAATTCGTTCATACCCATTTGATTATTATTCATTGCTTGATTATTTATCATTTGATTATGTTGCTGCATCTGATTTTGCTGATAATTATTTGCACCTGGATAATTATTCTGTGCTCTCATCTGCATATTAGTGTTAACCATTCTATTTGCATTTTGCTGATAATTAGTATTTTGCACTGGAGTATTAAAATTATTTTGTGGATTTACATTATGATTATTCTCTTGATTAAATTTCATACCACAATTAGTACAAAATAAATTATCCGCTGACATCTTGCTACCACAATTTGTACAATACTTAAACATAAATATTCGCTCCTTTTATAATATGTATTAATCTTTAATAACAATATAATAAAAATAGAACTTTCTTTGTTGTCCCATAGGGATAATTTAACTGCTTTTTCGTATTAATAGTAACAATTTAAGCCATTTTACATAAAAAAATAGCCTTTAAGATACTAATATCTAAGGCTATTTATCATAATTTAAATTTAGTTATATTCTTTTAAAAACGTCATGATTTCATTAGTCTTTGCTTTTAAAGCCTCTTTTAATTCTGGTAAATAATACTTAACTAACACACCTTCTACATCTTCTTGAACAAAAAGATTATCTTTAATAATAAATTCTGTACTCTTTAATAATTCTTCAAAGAAACATTGTGCTAAAGTATCAAAATTAAAATGATAGACCTTTTTTTCTTCATTTGTCTTGTCATCAACTATCGTCAATTCTTCTAAATTTATATCTTTTTTTAAGTATTGCGTTACATATATAAAAAATCGCTCAGCATCATAAGCTAGTATTCTATCTATAAATTCTTTCTTTATTTCTTCTACATAATTTGTTTCTTCTAAATGCTTTAACTGCCAAAGATGATACATCTGTTCATCTTGTTTTCCTGAAAATCTAGTAAAACTAGGCACATAATTAAAATGCTTTAAATACTCCGGCAAATCCAATTTAAATCGCTTTACCATTAAATTTATAATACGCTCTATTTCTTTATTTACCTTAAAATAATAATTCTGCTCATTTTCATAGTACGTATAATATTTCTTTAACTGATAGATTTTATATGTTTCTAATATATCCTTGATATATTCTTTCATTAAAGAAAATACATTATTCTCAAAATCCTCTATCATAGCCTTTTGAGCTTCTTCTACACTTTCATAATCTAAATCATCAACCATACTGATTGGAGTATAAAAAGGTATCTTATTAAAATCAAACGGATAATCTTTTTCTTGTACAGGCATAGGTATTTCAAATAAGTTAAATTTATCATTCAACATTATTTCTATTTGCTTTAAAGTCAATTTATTCTGTTTTTGCTCAAATTTATATTCATCTTCAATTTCATTTAAAATTTCCTCTACATATTGATAGCGATTTTCTGGGTCTAATTGTGTTGCCTTCGTTATTATCTTTTGTAGTAAATTAGATTTTGGCTGTAATTTTTTTATTGTCATGCCTAAAGCATATATATCTGTTCTAGCATCAGTTTGACTAAAACCATATTGTTCTGGCGGTGCAAAGCCTTTTGTCCCCAAATATGTCGTATCAAAATTCTGGTCATACTTAAAAATACGCACCGTATCAAAATCTACTAATTTAACAACACCATCATTTGTAAGCATAATATTATTCAAATTTATATCACGATGAATAATATCCCTTTGATGTAAATTCTTTAATCCCTTACATAATTGTACTAAAATATCTTGTATCTCTTCATCAGATATATATTTTTTTTGCTCTATCAATTCATTTAAAGTTATGCCACAGATATATTCTTCCACTAAAATTATTTCTTCATCACCATCAAAAATATAATAAATCCTAGGAAGTATCCTATCATCTATCTTTTTCAATTCCTGATAAGGAACATCTTTATTTTTTAGATATTTTATAACATATACTTGTCTATCTGACTCATCATATGCCAAAACAATCTTACTCTTATCGCTCTCCTTCCATATATCTATTTGTTTATATTTATCATTTATAAACTGCTTAACAAAATCACTCATATATTAACCTTCTATCAAATAAATTTATAAATATATTTTAACAAAAGAAAAATAGACCGCCAATAATATACTGGCGGTCTACATATCACTTTTTCATCATATGTCTAGCAGTTTTTATAACTATATTTCTAGCTGTCTTTATAATAAAATTTCTATTTTTAACTAACTTAAATATATTTAATATAAATATTTAAGTATATTTTTACATTTTATATCAAAATTCTAATTATTACTTCTCTACTACTAATCCCTTTAATGGTTTACTATAAATATCTCTTCTACCACTTCCCATTAATGCCATTGCTGCACCAGCTGCAACTCCTACACCAACTTCAGCTAAACTTATTGCAGCTAATGGAATAATATTATTCGATTTAAATCTATTTATAACTAATGGCTTTTTATACTTTTTCATAAATTACACCTACTTTAACTTTATTATTTTTTTCCACTGTAAATCACGTACACTATTAACTAAATCATTTTTTAAATCGTCTTCATTAACATCAAAAACGTTTAATAAATAATTTTTTATTTCTTCTAATGTATTTTTCCCATTTGATAAGTTAACAATATATTTAGCTGTTTCATTTAAATAAAATATTTCTAAATCAATAGATTCGACTATTAATATATCTTCATTTTCTCCCGGATTGTAGGTACACGTGCTATACACGAGATAGCCCCCGGGGGCGAGAGCATCCCACACGTCGGAAAGTATTCTTTTTTGACGCTCTTCACAAAGACGCAGATTATTCTCGCTCCATTCCATGATGGCTTTCTCGTCTTTCCGGAACATACCTTCCCCGGAACAGGGTGCATCCACGAGAATCATGTCGAACGCACCCTTCATAGATCGGAAGAGCGTCGTGTAGGG
>OGER01001327.1_pt1 | contig 19921 bp, 22 predicted proteins | sample 1570691 | NCBI WGS metagenome assembly OGER01 (sample SAMEA2582143, study PRJEB24529) | metagenome | biome: Human gut stool | place: China | collected 2011
TTTTTGAAATTTTTTTGTAGGCTCTATCCCTTACCCCAACTTTTATTATAGAGCCGAAATTAGTAATGAAGAACTTATTTTGTATCTGACAAGAACCGGAACACACAGCAATTTATTTTAAGCTCCTAAAGGCATTTTTGCCTTAATAGAATATACTAACAAATAAAAGAAAGAACCTTCCCTAATGATAAATTCATCAGAGAAGGTTCTTGTTATTTCTTTACCATAACTACAGCCTGTTTGCCGAGTTCGTTATATCTTGTATTTACAAGGCTTTTTGAGTAACGGGTTCGAGCATTCGTCCACGGATCGTTGAAATAGTAATAATCTTTGTCATAGCCCGTGAGTAACAGACAATGTTCGCCGGCAGTCCAAGTGTAGTAACTGCCGAGTTTATATTTTGCGTTTTCATCGGTGTAGTTTACTCTCCAAGTGGTTGTCTTAAATGACGGTGACATATTAATTGTTGCCCACACCATAATCGGCTGACCTTGTGCAACATACTTACCCGAAAGATATTCAAGACTTTTCCCGCTGATTTCTACAGCCTTGTATGATTTGTCGGTAAGGTATTTGTTCATACATTTTGCCATAATCGGAGCGTATGCACCGTAGCTGTTGGAGCTGTAGGGTGTTCCGACAAAAGCACAATTCGGATCAGGTCCTGTGTATGAACCGTTTGAATAACCGAAAGGTTTTTTTACCAAATACTTATCTGCAAATGTCGTTTCAGAAATTTTATATCCGTAGAAATTCAACAGCATTGTTGCACTACAGGTTTCACAGCCTGTCGGGAGCTTACTTTGACCGATTAACGGAACATTTGAAATCTTCTTGCTCTGTGGCATTATGTATACATTGCAAATGGCTTTTTTTCCGTTATTCAAAGTGCAAGTTACAGTTGCTTTTCCTGTCGCTACTCCTTTGACGACACCTCCGCCTCTTGTTACAGCAGCTATTTTTGAATTGCTTGATGAATAAAGTCTGTAATATGCCGCTGTACCTTTTGGAACACTGCTGTTAATGTCAAAACTCTGACCTATGTACAGTACAATTTCACTTGCGTTAAGTTTAAGAGATGTTGCAAGCGGCTTGACCGTTACATTACAGGTTGCTTGTGTACCGTTTGGCATTTTGCATCTCATAGTTGTGGTTCCTGCCTTTTTTGCGGTCATCAAACCTCCGGCTTTTTGAACAAAAGCAATGTTCGGATCATCTGAATAATAAGAACGAAAATAAGCTGCTGTTCCACTCGGCACATAGCTTGAAAAATCATACTGTTCACCGATTCCAAGTGTAATACTTGTCTTATCAAGCTTTATGCTATTGGCAAGTTTTTTGACGGTAACCTTGCATTGGGTTTTAAGTCCGTTATATGTATTTGCGGTAATTGTAGCAGTACCTGTACCGACAGCAGTTATTTTTCCGTTATTGTCTACAGTTGCAACCTTACGGTCACTTGTTGTAAAAGCAACTTGCGAAATATCTCCATTTTCAATAGTAGTAATAAGAGTATATGACTCCCCTACCCCAAGTGTTATTCCATTCTTATTGAATTTCACACTTTTAGGCGGAACAGTTGGTTTTGGCTCTGTAGTAGGCTGTTCAGTAATCTGCTCAGTATACTCTTCTGTTGAAGGTTCAGTAACTTCTTCCGTAGTTGTTTCAGTCAATTCTGTTGAAGGTTCAGTAACTTCTTCCGTAGTTATTTCAGTCGATTCTGTCGATGGTTCATCAACAATTGTTGTTTCCTCAACACATTCTGTAGTAGTTTCAGTATATGCTGTAGTTTCAGAATATTCAGTTGTTACTTCAGTACAAGCAGATGAGAAATTCGATATCGTTGTTTCTGTGGATGCTTCAGTTCCGTAAACCGAAGTAGTTTCTGTCAAAGATGACGGTTCTGATGTATCGAATTGAGATCCAACAATAATTTTCTGAATATTAGTGGCATCAATAACGGTCAACACATTGTCTCCATTAGTATCGTAAAGAAATTTCTCATCATCAGTTAAGTCAATCATACCTACAACATACTTTTGGACCTTGGTTGCATCCATAACTGTAAATTCGTAATTACCACCGTTAACGATAGTCGCTGCATATGGTATTATAAATATCGCAGATAACAGCGTTATGATTAATAATATTGATATTGGTTGTATTATTTTTTTCATGTTTTTTGCTCCCTTATCTGTGCCTGTTGTAATAGTCTTTGTCTGATCGTTTACAAATGTCTTTTCTACCGTATTACCGTCTGAATCGGTAACAATGTAATGAGTAAGACTGCCGTTTGATGATGTGCGATATTCACTTTCAAGCGAACCGTCAAATGTGTAATAGTAATATGAGGTTTCACCGCTTGAATAGGTAGGCTCAAATGAGCCTACTTACCCACATTGGTTTTAAATTTTTTCAAATATAGTTAGAATTATTAATCAATCTAAAATTTATGCCTATTTTTTTTAACTCATTAAATGCACTAAAATTGGTCTCATTGACTAACACCATTTTTTCATGTGAAATACAGCGAAACCACGGTATGCAATTTTTATAAAAAGCCAAATCTTCAGGATAATCATAAGCATTCCAAGAGGAAAAATCTATAGGTTTCATCAATAAAGCCGTTGTTATTTTATTAATTCTGAAACAATGGATTTGTTGTCCTGCAGTATATCTGGGTGTTTTTATTTTACCTAATGGAATTTCATGATTTCTAAAACCATCCAAAAAATTAAAATATTCATTAGAATGATCCTTTTTATGGATCTGTCTCACAGTAAAAAAACTAAAACTCTCACTATAGCAAGTGGCAATTTTTAATATATCGTTATATTTACTATTAAAATCGTCATAATTCATAAAAGTATAAACCATAATACCACCTGTATGCCCTATACATAAAACGAATGGATACTCCACTTTATATTTTTATATTTAACATGATAATGCTTAAAAGAAGCAGAACCTCTATGTTTGGGATCACACTTACTTCTAGTGCTGCCTACTGAGTTTGCGATATTTAACGCATCACTCTTATAATAAGTTATTACCAACTTTGATTCAGCTTGACTTTTAGTAAGTTTACTTCCAAGTATATGTACATCATCACTATTAAATGTTATAGTATAAAATCGTTTATTATTTTTTCTTTCTTTTTTCAATTTAGATCGTATATTATTTGCTGATTTAACAGCAGTATTAAATTTTTTAACTGTATTAATTGCATTTTTAACCTTATTTTTAGACCAATTCCATGCAGCAGACGCACCATTCCAAATTGCATTTCCGATAGATGATAGTCCGTTACCGACTGCGTTACAAAAAGCAGACCAACCTTTTTGGAAAAATGAAGTGGAACAAATCGCTACAGTTGCTGCAGTTAAAGCTATTAAAGCATAAACTAAATCATCAACTAGGGCTACATACCCATTAGGATCAAGATAATTCAATAGTACAAGTCTGTTTCAGTATCATAAACATAGTCACGATAACGAATTGGGTTCAGTTCACGGACTGTCGTGTCACCTTTGGTATCTTTTATGTTACCCCAAGAGTCATAAACATAGCTTGCGACTTCTGTACCTGCGAGGTCAATAATTCTGATTACATCACCCTGCAAGTTCTTCACATAAAAGTACATTGTACCGTTATATGAGAATGAGGTTGCACTTCCGTCACTGTCGTAGTAGAACAACAGAGTATCATTACCCTTTACAAGGGCAATAAGGTTTTTGTTGCTGTCATAGTAATAGTTGGTCTTAACTCCGTCAACAGACTTCTGTGTTCTCATACCGTTTGAGTCATAGCTCATTTGAACGGATTTGTCGGAAGTGTTGATTTTCTTGAGAATTCTTCCGTTTTCCCACTCAAATGTCATTCCGTCACGGTATGAAAGCGGATTGCCGTTTGCATCGTAGGTAATATTGTCACCATTGATTTTTGTTAGTTTGTCTTTCCAACTGGTATCGGTGTACTCGTATGTATTACCGTTCTGCGTTCCTGTCGGATAACCGTAGTTGGGATCAAGAACCTGTTCATATTTATTTTGCAGATTTCCTGCTCCGTCATAGGAATAGTTAATGTAAAATTTATTTACATAATCATATTCTTCTTTAAGCTCGTTAAGACTGTCATAAGTGTACTTGTTTATGAGTTTGCCGTTTTGCTTAATCTCAGTAATATTGCCGTTGTAATCATAAGAATAATCGTATGACAAAACGCCGTCACTGCCGTATGACTGACTGTACTTGCTGACAAGGTTAGTTGTTGAATTTTCGCCTTGCCGTTTGCGTACTCATAGTCTGTATTAAATACAAGAGTACCGTCACTGCGAACAGTTCTGACCTGTGTAGTTCTGCTCCCGTCATATGAGCCAATATTTCTTTACATAGCAAGTTAAAATAGAAAATAACAAAAAGCTACACTAAGATACAGAAATACAAGAATACATAAAGTATTTTGGGGTTAAAATTAAAGCACATCACCTATTTTCTTTAATCTCATAAACTCGTTTTTAAAAACAATAATTTGAATAATTATTACCAAAATAAAAAGTATACAGCAAATGATAGCTGCGGTAAAATTATTGCAAGAAACAGCAAGTAGTATTAGCAATAAGAATATCAGCTCACAGACTGATGCACAAGAAATAAACTTCTTAACATATTTACAATATGCATTGGTCAAATTGACCTTATCTATGGTGTATCCCGTTTTAACAAGAACTATATTATCGCAATCTATCCAACTTATCGTGGGTAACTTTTTAGTTTTCCTGTCATAATAAAAATATCCTTCGTTGTAAATAAATTCCAAATCGGTATCTTTATCTATGAAAACATTAAAGTTAGTTTTAATAATATAAGGACTTAACTTATTATACCACTTTGAATCGGTGTTCATCAATAGAATATTGAAAATGCCTTGCAATATCATAGTGAAAAAGAAAATCAAAATATTACTGAAAGAATGATTGCTTTTGCAAGACTTTTTGCAAATTTCAATATTGTAATTTTTTGATTCGCTCAACTTAAAAACAGCCTGATTGTTTTCGTGGGTAATTGTGTGTGTCTCCTGCCCAACTGTAATATCAAAAGCATTATCTTTTATGTATTTACATGATATTTTTATCACCATAATTTAAATTTCCATATAACATTATTTATACTTTTATCAAATATATAATCTAAAATACCGAAAATTGCTCCGCCTACTGATAACACTATATCGACATTTTCAGTTATATAATTTAAGAATTTATTTACTATCGCTGAGTTCGTCGCTCCTGATATCATATTTTCAAATTTTTTGAATTTAATTTTTAATTTTTGATAGAATCTTTTTGCCAAAATAAGGTATCTTTTTTATTACATTTTTAAATTTTTTATTGTTTGCTTTTCATTGGGACTCGTGCATTAAATTACAACAGATTAGTTTTTGTACAAAAGAATAAATAGTTCACATAAGTTGTCAATATACTCTGTTCATCAATAATATATGGTAGGCAAACTTTCATCATAATTATTAATACTTTTTCGCACAATGTATGCTTTCTCTTTAGAATCTTTTAAAACAAATTCATTCAACCAATATATGAACGATTCACTACAAACACCAACCCCTAATTTATTTTCAGAGTCATTCTTCTCCCAAAATTCATGCTCATTCAATTTATTAAATAATCATTTATCACATTGATTTTGATATTTTTTTATATTTATCCCAAAACTATCAGGTACACTTATTATATCCGCATAATAATCAAAAACTATATTCACCAACATTAAAGTTCCCTCCTAATTAAATAAATATCCAGCCGATTGTAAAATAGCCAATAAGGGCATATTTACAATCGGCTTTTTGGGTTAAATACAGCTGATTTTTCGATCGGTATTATTTTGTTGCCTGTTTTTCAGCTATTTGGGATGCGTAGTCTTTGGTGGTATTGGTTTTGGGACGGTTTTTGCTGCCCTTCGTTCTGGGCATGGTGATAACCTCTTTCCTTTTGTAGTGCTTTAAGTATAGCACTGTATGGATATGTGGGCAAGATTACTTATTGTCTGGAATCTTTTTATTCCCGCTCTGCGATGTCATCTTTTTCACAGTGTTAGCCTGTGTGTATTGTAGCATTGCTTTCATTCCTTCATCAACGCCACCTCCACCAGTTGCTTTTGAACCCCCACCTATGTTTGACATTTGAGCCATTCTTTTTGCCCCACCATGCAATTTATCCATCGGAGTTCCAGTACTAGCGGTGGTTCTGTTTAGCCCATCTACTATTTGCTTTCCTCTTTGATTAAGAATACTATCTGCTACCCTTTCCAAAGAAGCATTGCTTTTTGAAACTGCTTGTGTATTTTTCTGTTTTCTTTGAAATAATGACAAAAATCCCATAATACACCCCCTATCATATTACTATAATCCTTTACGATAACCGGATGTCATGATATCATTTTCTGTTATCTCGCAACTGATTTCATCTATGTATTGATACAAACTATTATCTACAAATTCGTGAATCAACCAGTTCTGATTCGTTTTCATTAATGATTCAGATTTTTCTGGATTATACCGTACCAGCTCACTCAGCCAGTGGAAAACTGCAAATATTAATGTAATTGAATTTCTCTTTAGAATATGCTGATTCGTATCAATATCTTTTTTTATATACCACAATCTAGCATCGCCGTATATATAAAGTAAATCCTTGCGAATGCTACCGTGATATTTAGACAAGGCTTCTAATCTTTGTTTTTTATCTCCATGAATATCCCATGCGAATCGCTGCTTTTTTCTCATTAAATATTTGGTGGAATCCTGATATTTCACCTTCTCATATTGTTTAGGCACATACCTTAATGAATTTCCATTAGCATACCTTTCATCGACCTGAAACTGGACCCAACCTCTTTTTAATTCACTATCTACAATAAATTTAATATCTCTAATCGGAATAAACAATTCAGGACAACTATATGTAAGAGAAAATGCTCGATGAATACATGGTATATTGTACATCAAATCATACACAGAATATATCTTTTTCCCTGCTTCTTCTTTGAAATATTTAGACAGCTCAAACAATACACCTGATCCAGAAAAAACTACCTCAGCATTTTTTATGTTATTAGATTTTCCTCATTGTCTTCTATCTGATGAAATACCATGCGATAAATTATCAAAATCAATACTGTCTGGACCTTTAATAGCCAGCAGTGCCTTGGCAGCATTCATACAACAATAGTACGAAGTAAGAGGGCGCGACTCTATTGGTAAATTTTCAGATGCAATATAGAAATTCTTTGCTTGAGACCAATAAAATAATGCTCGCCTAGATTTTTCTGAACTCTGTCTTTTCAACCATAATTCTACATATTCCCAAGAGGAATTTGTCAGCACTGTCTTTCCTGAATAATCGGCTGATGTAACTGATTTCATAAGATGAATTTCTTTGGAATTAATTTCTAACGACTTAATCGCCATCACTTACACCATCCTTTTCCTATTATTGCTTACATCTTCCAGAGCAGCCAGGATGTTTGTGAGGATTTTGGCTAATACCTTTATTGCTTCCATTACAGATCACTGAACAGATCAGCCTTGTATACGCCATCCGCCAACATTTTCTTGAAGCTATCCTTTACAGCTGCGACATCTTCGTGATAGGTCATTCCGTACCATGTATCATCCGTTTTCAGAACCTTTACGAACATCTTACCCTGCTCTAACAGTTCACCGATGAAGATCGGGATCAGATACTCGGCTTTCTGAGGATTGCTCGGTACTTCTTTCTTGAAAAACTCCTTGAAACCATTTTCCAGCACATCCAGAAAATCAGGAGTCAAGCCCCACATATTCATGGATACCAGAGAATTCACATCAACAACCACACCGTCTGCCTCTGCTCCATCTGCAGTCTTTACGATGTTCTTGGTTTCCGCAACCTCAGTCAAGTTTCCATTCTCATCCATCTTGCAGATACCGCGAGTCACACCGCCGTTATCGGACAGAGTGTTCTTCAGAACGAAACCAGCCATACAAGACTTTCCGCCATTCACCAGATACTCGTGGACAGCCTTGAAACCTTCCTTGCCATAGTAATCATCTGCATTGATCACAATGAACGGAGTCTCAATCACATTTTTCGCAGCGAGCACAGCCTGTCCGGTTTCCCACGGCTTTGTACGGCCTTCCGGAAGTTCTCCTGGAATATCGTTGATATCCTGGAAAGCATAATCCACAGTTACGTTATGAGAAGAGCAAATGGAGGCAATACGATGACCGATGACCTCTTTGAACTCCTTCTCGATATCCTTATGAATGATAAATACTACATGATTGAAGCCAGCCTCAACCGCATCATGAATTGAGTAGTCCATGATGATATGTCCAGCATCATCAACCGGCTCCAACTGCTTGATTCCTGTTCCGAAACGGCTACCGATCCCGGCGGCCATGATAAGTAATGTTGTTTTCATTTTCTCTCCTATGCTCGAGCTGCTTTTATCGGACATACCTTAATGCATTGATAGCACCGCACACACTTGCTTTCATCAATCTGCGGATACTCAAAGCCTTCTTGATCCTCTACCATAGAAATAGCTTCTTTCGGGCAGATGGCATAACATGCCGTGCAACCACAGCATTCTTCCTTTCTTTTATATAGTACAGGTATTTCTCTTTCCATATCCAATCACTCCACCGTCACACTCTTTGCAAGGTTTCTCGGCTTATCCACATCGAGGCCCTTTGCCACAGATACATAGTATCCCAGCAACTGCAGCGGAATCACGGCCAGACTGCCAATGAAATGCTCGTCTACCTTCGGGACATAGACTGTGAAGTTCACCTGATCTTCAATCTCGTACTTGCCATAAGTAGTCAGTCCCATCAGATAAGCCCCACGGCTCTTGCACTCCAGCATATTGCTTACAGTCTTCTCATACAGTTCACTCTGAGTTAGCACACCGATGACCAGTGTTCCCTGCTCAATCAGGCTGATGGTGCCATGCTTCAGCTCACCTGCTGCGTATGCATCGGAGTGGATATAGCTGATTTCTTTCAGCTTCAAGCTGCCTTCCAGGCTGACTGCATAGTCGATACCACGACCAACAAAGAACACATCATGAGCGTTGGCGTACTTTGCCGCGAACCACTGGACACGCTCTTTGTCTTCCAGAATCTTCTGTATCTTCTCCGGGATAGTCTGCAGTTCAGAAATATAATAGCTGTACTGCTCATCCGTGATTTTGCTTCTGACCTTCGCAAACTGCACTGCCAGGCAGTACATAGCGGCAAGCTGTGCACTGTATGCCTTTGTCGTAGCAACAGAGATTTCCGGTCCAGCAAGTGTGTAGAACACTTTATCAGCTTCACGCGCGATGCTGCTGCCCACCACATTAACGATTGCCATTGTGGTGATGCCCTTTTCTTTTGCAAGACGCAATGCTGCCAGTGTATCCGCTGTCTCACCAGACTGGCTAACAACGATCACCAGTGCTTTCTGATTGAGCGGCATCTTACGGTAGCGGAACTCAGATGCAAGTTCCACACGCACCGGGATGTCTGCCATATCTTCCAGCACATACTGAGCAGCCATGCCCACATGCCATGCAGAACCACAAGCAACAATATAAATCTGCTCGAAATTCTTAATCTCATCTTTGGTAATCTCCACGCTGGACAGATTGATAACTCCGTTATTGATTACGGAATTAAGAGTATCCTGGACAGCTTTCGGCTGCTCATGGATCTCTTTCATCATGAAATGCTCAAAGCCGCCCTTTTCAGCCGCTTCTGCATCCCACTTGATCTCGGTGGTCTGCTTTTCGATTTCATCACCATTCAGATCATAGAAATGAGCCTCACCCGGAACAAGTTTTGCAAACTCAAGGTTTCCAATATAATACACATTGCGAGTGTATTTCAGGATTGCCGGAACATCCGAAGCAACATAAGTTTCACCATCCGCAATACCGATGATCATCGGGCTGTCCTTACGCGCTACCCAGATCTCGCCCGGATAGTCACGGAACATCAGCTCCAAAGCATAGGAACCACGGACACGAACCATTGTCTTCGCAATGGCATCGATGGGGCCAAGGTTATACTTTTTATAATAGTAATCAACCAGTTTAACAACTACTTCCGTATCGGTCTGGCTGTAGAAAGTGTAACCGTGCTTCAGCAGCTTTTCCTTCAGTTCGGTATAGTTCTCAATAATACCGTTATGTACACCAACGACCTCGGATTCGACCGGGCCGGAACCAGATCTGGTGCAATTACCAGATACATGCGGATGTGCATTTGTCTGGCTCGGCTCACCGTGGGTAGCCCAGCGGGTATGTCCGATACCACAGGTTCCTTTCAATGCCTTACCGCCATCTGTCTTTTCGATCAGATTGGACAGACGCCCCTTTGCTTTCACGACTTGTGCCAGATTCTCTCCATCACGGACAGCCAGTCCGGCCGAATCATATCCTCTATATTCCAGTTTTGACAGACCATCCAGCAGGATCGGTGCTGCCTGTCGGTTTCCTGTAAAACCAACGATTCCACACATGGGTTTATCCCTCCCGATATTTACTTCTCTCGTCTATTACACTTTTCCTCTTATGCAAAACGACTCCGGTTAATTGCCAGAGTCGTCATTGACTTTACGCCGTCTTATATCCCTTTTCGCAAATCACATAACCACTTCGTCAACATACTTCTGGCAAGTATCATGATCTGGTGCTTCCACCATGACACGCACCACAAGCTCAGTGCCGGATTCATGCACCAGAATACGACCAGTATCGCCCAGTGCTTCAGCTACCTTAGACACAGCTTCCTGAACAACAGGATCATTCTGTGCAGCCTTCTTATCGGTCACACGGACATTTTCCAACACCTGCGGATAAATATCTTCAGCGGTTCTGCCCCCCTATAAATTTCATATTATATAACACGGTCTTTACGATATTTTTCAAGTACTTCTTAGGGTAACATCTTTTTACTGCTTTCTTAAATCCATACCCCTTTTTCAATTCCTTAAAAAACACTTCCCGTTGCTTAGGCTTCTGAGAGGGCTGATATAATTGATGATTGCTTTCTATAGCTTTTTTCAAATCAACATCTACAAGAGTTAAATCTGCTTGATCTATAAGTTCTTTTCCCTTTTCATTTTGGCAAAGCACTAAAGAAATACCCTTATCTTGGGTGCTTTTTCAAGTTCACTGCCCCATGAATCCCCCAGGGTAATATCACCGGGCCTTTCAATCTTGGCATATTGACATTGATAACAATTCTCCGTGTATGTTGTCGAGTTCAAAAATGTCATCAAATAATTATCAGTTGTTATCGGAACTGCAAAACGCTTTCCATTCTGTTCCAATTTAAAATTATTTTTCTCCCGAAATCTAATGCTTTGAACTTCTGTTAATCGAATCCCATAATCAAACAAAAAGCTGTCCAAAATTTGTGGTGAAGGTGTTCCATGACAAATTAAATCAGCGGTATACAAATTTTGATGATTCTTTGTATAATGCCTAACCGCTGAAACCTGGCATGGCAACCCAATAAAAAGTACCTTTCTTCCCAATTTGAGTTTTTCTAAAATTTTCTTATATACTCCCTCAGGATTACTTTTCACATATTTTGAACCTGTAAATTTATATACTTCATCTTCTGTCTCAGCAAAATCAAACTCAAACTTCCCAAAACTAAATGTGCAGCTACAAACAATCCCTCCATTTTTTATGAAAGCTCGTCCTACTGCTGTTGCAACTCCTCCAGATGAAGAGCGCATACGAACGCAATCATCTTGCGCCCATCCCTGTTTCCAATAAATCGGTTTAGTTAGTACTTGTTCGGCGTTGTTTTGGCATGCACTATGGCATGCATTACATTGAATACATTTCTCAGAATCAATTACTTTTATAGCTTTTTTAGGGCAAACATCAATACACTCCATACACCCTGTGCACTTACCTTTTTCACATACTGTAGTCATATCATCGTCTTCCTTTTAATTTTAGTATTTTTCTCACTATGGGGAGTCAGATATCTGAAAACAAATATATAGTAACGGCTAGAATGACACCTTGTAGTAAAAAGCCAAACCTATTATCAATGAACATCAAGCCCGCAGACAACACTAAAGCCGTACTTCCCACTATAAATTCTTTATTATTTATATTATATTGAATATATTTTCTTGTATGAAAAAATCGAAAGACAAATACAAGTATATAACTAATACATGTAGCAATTGCAGCACCATAAACGCCTACTTGTGGAATTAATATAAAATTCATTGCAATATTAAATATTGCTCCAAAAGTACCAGAAAAAAGATAGCCAAAACTATCTTTGTGAACCGTATAGCTTGTAGCCATAAAACTAGCCATTGTCAAATATACGCATCCGACTGTCAAAAACGGCGTATATTGCCATGCAGAATAATACTCTTTTTCCACATACACACTTAAAAACGGTTTCATAAATGTTAACAAACCTATTCCAATCAACATAACAATTCCAATTAGAACTCTAAATATTTTATTATTATATTCGCTTTCATCTTCTGTTCCTTCTTCACGAATTGCAGAATAACTCCACGCTTGATTGAATATTGTTGTCAATGTAGAAACTAGCGTAGGGAACTTATATGAAACGGCGTAAATTCCATTGGCTGCCACACTTATCATGCTAGACACCATAATGCGATCCGAGGAATTCATAATCCACCACATAAATGAATTCGGAATTAATACCACGGAATATTTCGCCATCTTGATCAGTAGATCTCTATCAATCCTTGAAAATGAGAATGATTTATATCCTTTTCCTACAATAATTGCATATATGGCAGTGAGTGTATTTGCTATAATGTAAGCTTTTAAATACCCATCAACACCTTCTTTAAAGACCAAGAGGAACAGAATATTTAACACCGCAATAAAAAAAGTATGTAGAACATTTCCTACCGAGTAATAAATCAACAGTTCTTTCCCGCGCAAATCGCACAAATAAAGCTGACTTGCTGCCAAAGAAACGACATAGAAATAAACAAAAACGGCATATTCAGAAATCTTGTCAAAAGAACGACATATCGGAAAAATCAATAACCCAACCATCATTCCGATTAACAGTATTCTCGTCCCTATTTGGGTAATTTTTCTAGTATTAGCATCCTTATCCAATGCGAACCTCATAACAGACTCACAGATATTTAAAGTAAGAAGTGGAACCGCAACTGTTCCAACTGTCGCAACCAAATCAACGACGCCATATTCAGCAGTTGTAAGTGCATTTGTATATAACGGAATCAAAAAAAATGAAATAAATTTTGATCCAAGATTTCCCAAAGTAAATATAATAGTGTTTTTTATCAAATAACTGTTTCTGCTATTTCTCATTCTCTACCGCTTGCTCCTTGATTATTTTTATAGTCATCTTTCATTCAAAAATGAAATCCAATCAAATTCATCAAGCCAACGTTTTCCAGTAAATCTACTTTGATAATCACAAAGATTTTTTACATTTTGTATATCTACTTCGCTTTTCGGGATATAATACGCCGAACGATACTGTGGATATTCTTTTACCGTAAAAATGACTTTATGTTTAAATTTCAAACTATCGAATGAACAAATATCCTGTTCCGTACATCCATCTTTTTGCACCATAATAATATAAAGATTGTCCATATTCAGCCGTTTCAAACGTTCGATCCATTTCTGTTTTGCCAGTTCAAACGTTTCATAATGTGTAAAATAGACATGGATATCTTCTAACTTTCCAACCGGATAACCGTATTTTTCACTGTTTTTCTCATCCATTTCGATTTTGCAATCATATAAATAATGCTCCAATTGACTCAAAAATTTGATGAATTCCTTTGGAGTAAACCAAAGATTTACAGTTGGTGAGTTGAATCGTAATCCCAATTCATGACTCACCACCCCCCCTACGCAGTTCATTGAAATAATCGAGCAATCCTTGTTTTTTATTTTTCTTTGATACTCTTTATCCATATGCATACGAAGAATTCTTCTATAAATCTTATTTATTTCTTCCATCTTCGTCACCTATTTATAAGTTTTCTTTCAAATACTTCAATGATTTTTCTCTTTCCAAACCCAGTATCTCACCGATTTTTTTCTTATCCAGCTCTTTTTTCAGCACTGTATCCAATTGAGAGATATCGGTAATAACATGACTCTGTATTTGAAGGCGTTGCGTTAAATCCTCTAATTTATTCTGGTTACTCTCTCGAATCAATACCGCCATTCTCTTTCCAAATTTTGCACCAAACAGTGTTCCGTGAAATGTGTCCGTTACAATACATTCTGCATTCTGAAAAGCTTTCAACAACTCAAACGGAGTTAGTGTTTCATACGACGGTATCCATTTCTGCCTTCCAAACGGAGCCACTATCTTCAAATTGTACTTCTTGCAGTATTCAGAAATTGCCTTAATTTCCTCTGGGTCACTAAATCTTTCGGCATAAGAATAAACGATGCAATATTTTTTAGGAAGTTTAGAATTCACTGAGACATTCCTGATTTCATCATCAAAGTTTCCTACAGCCACCGGATCTAAATTATATACAGGTTTTTTTTCGGAAATTTCCTCTACAAAGTCTGCAGTGTTTTTATCCCGCACGGATACAACTGACAAATTCGACATCGCACTTTTAATAGCTTCTCTCAATTCGTCCGACAAATTATCCACTTTTGTCGATCCGCAACTTGCTGCATATGTGATTACCCTTTCAGCAGCTTCAACTTTCCCAAATAGCTGCGAAGAAAAACCCCATTTGGATTTTTGTAAGCAGTTGAAAACCTCATCACTTCCTATTACGCATGTATCAAAATGCTCGTCGCCGTTCACACTATTCAGACCTGTGCTATTTCTAAATTCATAAAAAACTCTCCGCAAATTTCTTCCAAGTATTTTGCCCTTAACGCGATTCCATTGTGTTTTTAACCAGCTATCATTTTTTTGTCAATATCCTTTTTTTCACATTGTATACTTAGAGCATCATCCATTCCTTTTTCTATCGCAAGAAACTTCACCCCATTACCTAGACTTTCTATCATTTTTTTTAATGAATACGCTTGTAAGACGGATCCATAATTGTTAACCTGTTGCATTGATAAAATATATACCTTCATATTTAATTTCTCCTTCAATCACTCGACCGTATTGAACCATCGACATCGCAATTCCATCGAATTAGACATAAACCTAAGAAAAAAAACCAGTTCAAGGCCACTTCAAAAATTGATGCAATAATCATTCCATACACAATAATTGAAATATAAAAAGACTTATCTGTCTTGAGAGTATTTTTAAAGCTCCAGAAGACAGTAACAATTAATGAAATTACACTCAAAAATCCCATATTCACCATGATTTCAAGTAATCCGTTCTGTGCATTTGCATATAATCCTGTCATATTCTTCATCATCGAATTGCTATACCCATATCCAAACCAGAATCTACTTCTAATGATATTCAGCAAATAATCATTATATATTTCCAAACGCCCAGTCACGGTGTAAGATCTGTTGAAGTATCCAAATACGATATTATTTACAAATTCATTTTTAAGAATTTGTTCCATCACCAAAGCAACCAGTGCAGACATAATTAGCGCTGTTACCGCAAATCTTTCATTTAACAGCAACATTCTGATTTTTTGAAATGGAACTATTGTTGCTATAAACAGCACTGCCAAAGTTACCGTAGCCGTAGCACAACCTATGTATAAGGTAAGTGCAATTGAACTTATAAACAAAGCAATATAGCAAATTTTATTTTTCCATAAAATCATCTCATGTGTTGCACCATATAAAGCAATAAAAAATATAAATAAATATGAAGATGTGAATTTATTTCCAAAGATATATGCAGACTGATTGCTGTTATTCACTGTACCAACCGATAATATTGAAACAATTGTCAATATACAATATAGTCCAATGATATTATATAAGCATTTTATTGTCTCGTTAAATCGATCCTTTTGCTTGCAAAGTCCAATAAACGAATAAATATCATAAAATGTAACGGCATAGAGAAGTGCGTCCAAAAAGTCTTTATCCTGATATCCACCTTTAAGATATGCCATAACCGCTGAAAGCAAAACACAGCCAGAAAATAACAACGACAAATTTACAATTCTTTCTTTTTTTTCTCTTGAAATTGTAAACAAAAAAACGCTTATGAGGATAATAATTTTACTTGCCTGCCTTAGTTCTGCAGGCAAAAAATATGGTTTAATAATTGCAAATACCAACAAATATGTCAACAAGTTATATACATTGATTTTATATTTAATCTTCATTCTCTTATCCTTGCATCTTCATTATATTAATCCTATAGTACAATCTTAAACTAAATGCAAACAGAATGGCTTTTGTTCTGTCTTTTTTAAAGCAAACCTTACGCAATGGATAAAACCGATCAATCCCCATATTCGTTTGATACAATCTTCCTTCTGTCATACCTTTCATATAAAGCATCGCAATGTGATTATCCATGTATTTTTTTAATTCTGGATTCTTAATTTCATTTGCTAATATATCTAATTTCTCACAAATACGGAGCATATCTTGCCCATGTTTTGTTTTGTTTCTCGATCTTGTAATAGATCCATTTCTTCTTAAATAATGGTAAAACACATAATCTGATGTATATACTTTGTTTGCTCTCAATATAACTTGTGGCGTCCAAAGCTCGTCTTCATGTAGAATTCCTGACTCAAAGTATAATTGATTTTCTACAATAAATGCTCTTTTGTACACACCGAAGCAAGCCGCCGCATACAAATTCCTTTGCTTTAGTTCCTCTAGTGCAAACTTCTCACCTGTAAAAGAACAATTTTTAGCCGACACATACCCATATTTTATTAACTGTTTATCGGTACTTTCGTATTCTTCACAATACCCAAAATATATAATATCAGGTGTATTTTCCTTTTCAATTATACCTTGTATTTTAGCAATGCATCCATTTTCTACATAATCATCCGAGTCTAAAAACATAATATATTGCCCACATGATTCTTTTATTCCAACATTTCTAGTATCAGATAAACCTGAATTTCTTTCCTTAGCGATTACTTTTACATTTGTATATTTTTCATATTTTTTTGCAATATTCAAAGAGCCATCTGTTGACTTATCGTCAACAACAACAATCTCCATATCTGAATAATGCTGGTTCAACAAACTTTCTAAACATTTGTCCAGATATTCTTCAACATTATATACTGGAACTATCACTGAAATAAACATTTTTCACCTCTATAATATAATTAAGCATCATTCGCTTAATTATATTTTCGTAAATAATAACTTTCCATATATTTTGCAATTGCGTCCATATCGAATCCTGCATCAATCACATACTGCTACATATTGGTATGTGCTTTCAGATTCTGTGCCATTTCAAGTGCTGCATTCGCCCACTTTTCTGCTCCATCACTCAACAGCAGTTTCCGGTAGATTGGTGTAATATCCGTTTCCGGCGGCAATCCTTCAGAGCAGACAATAGGAACCCCCGCCGCCTGCGCTTCGATTGCAACAATACCAAGACCTTCAAAGAAAGATGGAAAAACAAACACATCCATTGCCTGATAGATTCTGTTCATATCCTTTCTATTTCCAAGAAAATGCACACAATCTGAAAGGCCTTTTTCGACCACTTTGCTTTTCACTTTTTCCTCTAATGGCCCGGTGCCAACAAGAATCAATTCAGCGTCAGGCTTTTTCTTCTTGAGCTCTTCAAAAACATCAATCAGGAAATCGTGATTTTTCTCTGGTTGCATTCTGCCGACATGACCAACAACAAACTTACTCTCAACTCTAAGTGCTTTTCGAATTTCTTCTCTAATATTGGCATCTGCAATAAACTTCTGTGAATCAATTGCATTCTGAACAATCCCAAATTTCTTTCCTTTGAACGCAAATTTTCCTGCTTCTTCGGAGCATGCAAACAAATCTGTAGAATATATAGTGAACAGTTTTTGCATTATAAGTTTCAACGGAAGTTTCACATCATGCACTGCCGCATTGCTATGTGAATGTGCAATTCTAACGGGGATACCTGCTTTCTTTGCAGCTTTCAGGCAGAAATATCCAATCGTGTAGGCGTGACAATGAACAATTTTATATTCGTGATGCTGAGCAAAAAAAACTGCCAAATCTTTTTGAAATTTAGGAAGGTTCAAATCCTCCCGGAAAGACAGTTTGTAAACATGTCCACCCATTTTTTCAATTTCATCATCGTAAAACTGTTTTTCCTTATAAACGACCAAAAAATCAAACTGTACTTTCGTTCTGTCAATTTTCCGGTATATATTCATCAACAAAGCCTGCGTACCGCCAGCTTCCATTCGCTGCAAGATATGCAAAACTCTTATAGGCTCTCCCATGTATTCTTCCTCCACAAAATCTCAAAGAGATTTTATTTTTTGAATCAGTTTATTCGGCAGCACAGATTTCAACCGTGCTTTTGGCTGAAAGCCAACCTTTATATTCTCTATAAAGCCTGGTTCATCGATGCTCTTATAGAAAGTATCTCTAGTCACAGGCCTGTTGCTCGGCTGCACCAGATTATGCTGCTTCACCATGCCCTCTTCCAACGTTGCTTCTTCTACTTCTGCAAGAACTCGCATCATTTCAAAGAGCTTTTGGCCTTTTTCGGTATTTACAAATACACTGGACACGCCCTTTGGAGAATTGAAGCTCGGATGGCTCTTTGCAATTCCCCAGAAATCACCCACTGTCAAATCTCCTACACGGCTCGTATTAGCATAAGCACACTTATAACAGCTCTCTCTATAGCAGTCGCTATCCATAAAATGTTTTCCATAGCGATCAAGGGAGAGTGTCTTTGTCTTTGTTTTTGTCTTTGTTTTTGTCTTTAGCCGGTATTGTGTTCCCCAACCTCTCTTGTCTTTGGAACGGAAGTTGAAATAGACTACTCTGCCAGCCGTCTGCTTGTTCTGGTATTCCAGATACTTTTTGAAGAACTTCGGCGAAGGCACACCGTGGCAAATCAGGTCAACTGTATATAGATTTTCTGGATTACCACCCAAAAAAGCATACAGACCTGCAATCTGGCAGGGAGTTCCTGTAAAAAGTACCGTTTTTCCTTCTGACAAACGCTGTTTGACCTTTGTGTAGCTATCTTTCGGGTCAGACTGAACATACTTAGAGGACTGTAGTTTCTCTCTTTCTGCTTCATCTGTCACTTCAATGTGGCTTACTGCCAGCTGCTCGTCATAGGCAACACCATAAACCACACCGCCCATTTGCAATATAGTTTTCGCTGCACTATCCGCCGCACCGCCAGACGCAGATCGCATAATATCCACATCATTTTTATTGCGCCACGCCCAAACTTTATGTGGCTCATTCCGATGAAATTCCGTATTTTCTACTGGACACTTTTTCAAGCACACCTTGCACTCGATGCAGCTTTTTTCATCAACAGACGGATACCAAAATCCCTCTTTGTTTTCTACCATAGAGATACAGTGTTTTGGGCAGCTTTGCTCACAGCTTTTACATCCCACACATTTCTCTTTTATCCTCGATATGTTCTCCATTTTATTCCTCTAAATTTTTTCTTAGATACTCCTTCGCCACTTCTCTATGTGCTTTCAACTGCTCATCAACTTTCGCGTAATCAATCGCCTTTTCATTGATGTTTTCTGTATCTTCAATTTTCGTTGTCATCCGATTGGCCAGTCCCAGTCGCTTTAGCAAATCGCTCAACTTTTCTTCATTACCATAGCTGTTACCTACACTCTTGCGAATCAATGTTGTAAACGGCCGATGTGTGATCGCCGAGAAGATGCTGCCGTGGAAGGTATCGGTAATAACTTCTTCTGCATTTCTGAAATAGGCCAGAACCTCAA
>OGER01001342.1_pt1 | contig 19732 bp, 18 predicted proteins | sample 1570691 | NCBI WGS metagenome assembly OGER01 (sample SAMEA2582143, study PRJEB24529) | metagenome | biome: Human gut stool | place: China | collected 2011
GTGGGCCGCACCGACCTACTGCGGGTCAAGCCCGCCGCCCCGGGCAGCCGCGCCGCAAAGCTGGATCTGGATTGCATTCTGCACAACCCCGCCATTGCAAACAGCAACGTCCACTTCATCAAGGAGGACAGCTACGACTTTCATCTGGAAAACACGCTGGACATGAAGGTGTTGATGAAGAAGTTCAAGCTGGGCAGCAAGGCTCCCCAGAGCGTCAGCCTGAATGTTTCCAACGTGGACCGCGCCTTTGGTGCCATCTTTGGCAGCGAGATCACCCGTAAATACGGCAACGATCTGCCGGATGATGTGTACACCGTGCACTGCAACGGTGCAGGCGGCCAGAGCTTTGGTGCCTTTATCCCCAATGGCCTGACGCTGGAGCTGGTGGGTGACTGCAACGACTACATGGGCAAGGGCCTTTCCGGCGGCAAGATCGTGGTGCGCCCGCCGCAGGGCATCGACTTCAAGCCCGAGGAGAACATCATCACCGGCAACGTGGCGCTGTACGGCGCTACCAGCGGCAAGGCGTTCATCTCCGGCGTGGCCGGCGAGCGCTTCTGTGTGCGCAACAGCGGCGCTACTGCCGTTGTGGAGGGCGTGGGCGACCACGGCTGCGAGTACATGACCGGCGGCACCGTCGTCGTTCTGGGCCAGACCGGCAAGAACTTTGCAGCCGGCATGACCGGCGGCATCGCCTATGTGCTGGATGAGAACTGGGATTTCTACCAGCGGGTGAACAAGGAGACCGTCAGCCTTGAGCCGGTGGAGCACAAGTACGACGTCGCCACCCTGAAAGAGCTCATCCGGGAGCACGTCGAGCTGACCGGCTCGCCCCGCGGCAAGGAGATCCTGGACGATTTCAGCGAGTTCCTGCCCAAGTTCAAGAAAGTCCTCCCCTACGATTACGACCATATGCTGCGGGTCATCGCCTCCATGGAAGAGCGCGGACTCGACGGCGAGCAGGCGCAGATCGAAGCATTCTACGCCGTGCAGAAGAACAAGTAAGGAGGGGAACATCATGGCAAAACTCACTGGTTTTATGGATTACACGCGCAAGACCAGCACGGATGTTCCGCCGCTGGAGCGCATTGAAAACTTTAACGAATTTCACATCTGGCTCTCCCGGGAGGAGCAGCAGACCCAGGCAGCCCGCTGCATGGACTGCGGCGTTCCCTTCTGCCAGGCGGGCATGATGATCGGCGGCATGGCCTCCGGCTGCCCGCTGAACAACCTCATCCCCGAGTGGAACGATCTGGTCTATCAGGGCAGGTGGGAGCTGGCGCTCCGCCGCCTGCGCGCCACCAACCGTTTCCCGGAGTTCACGAGCCGGGTCTGCCCTGCCCTGTGTGAGGCCGCCTGCACCTGCGGCGACGTCACCGGCAGCAGCGTCACTGTCCGGGAGAACGAACACGCCATCGTGGAGACGGGCTACGCCAAGGGCTGGCTCCATGCCGCCCCGCCTCCGGCCCGCACCGGCAAGAGCGTGGCCGTCATCGGCAGCGGCCCGTCGGGCCTGTCGGTGGCCGAATACCTCAACATCCGGGGCCATGCCGTCACCGTCTTCGAGCGTGCTGACCGTGTGGGCGGTCTGCTGATGTACGGCATCCCCAACATGAAGCTGGACAAAGCCGTCATCGAGCGCCGCATCAGGATCATGCAGGCCGAAGGCGTCGAGTTCCGCACCAATATGGATGTGGGCGGGGCTGTGGATGCCGCTGAGATCTTGAACAGCTATGACGCCATCGTGCTCTGCTGCGGTGCCAAGAAAGCCCGCGATCTGAACGTCCCGGGCCGCGACGCGAAGGGCGTGTACCTCGCGGTAGACTACCTCACCAGCGTGACCAGAAGTCTGCTGGACAGCAAGTTTGCCGACGGCAGGGCCATCAACGCGGCAGGCAGGAATGTCCTCGTCATCGGCGGCGGCGACACCGGCAACGACTGTCAGGGTACCGCCCTGCGGCAGGGCTGCACCGACCTCGTGGCACTGGAAATGATGCCCCAGCCCCCGAAAGAGCGGGCCGCGAATAACCCCTGGCCCGAGTGGCCCAAGGTGCTGAAGGTGGACTACGGCCAGACCGAGTGCCTCGCCAAGTTCGGCAAAGACCCCCGCGTCTACCAGACCACCGTCAAAGAGTTTCTGAAGGACGACGCCGGCAACCTGACCGGCGCGGTCATCTCCTATCTCAAGCCCCAGCGTGACCCCGACACCGGCCGCACCAGCATGGTACCCACCGGCGAAGAGTTCACCTACGACTGCCAGCTGGCCTTTATCGCCGCCGGTTTCGTGGGCTGCGAGGACTATGTGGCCGAGGCGTTCGGCGTGGAGCGGAACGCCCGGGGCAATGTGGCCGACCACGGCTTCCGCACCAATGTAGATAAGGTCTTTGTCTGCGGCGATATGCGCCGGGGCCAGAGCCTCGTGGTCTGGGGCCTGCGGGAGGGCCGCGACTGCGCCGCCGAGGTGGACCGCTATCTGATGGGTTACACCAACCTGTGACCCCCCTCCCCCTATTTATGACATTCTCTTTCCTATCCTAAACAGAAACGGGAGCTTTCCTTTACCGGGAGGCTCCCGTTTCTGCATTTCGGAGCTTTTATTTTCACAAAATTTTCACAGTTAGCATTTCCTACCCACTTGAAACAGATACCCCTAAGTGGTAAAATCAGAGTGTCGGGAAATTTACCCCCACAGGGTACGCTTTCTCTTCACACTGATACACCCGGAAAGGAGTCATCTGCTATGACTGATGCTGAAAAAAAGCCCTGCTGCGCCGCCGAGCCTGCCGAAAAGGACACTGCCCCCTCCTGCTGCCGCCACAAGGACCGTACCCCTGAGGAGTACCGCGCCCTCGCCAACCGGCTGAGCCGCATCGAGGGCCAGGTGCGCGGCATCCGCGCGATGCTGGACAAGGACGTCTACTGCGCCGATATTCTGGTGCAGGTGGCTGCGGTGAACGCTGCACTGAACGGCTTTTCCAAAGAGCTGCTGAGCCAGCACGTCCGCACCTGCGTGGCCGACGATTTGAGAGCCGGCGGGACGCAGAAGCTGGACGAACTGCTGCAGCTGCTGCCCCGGCTCATGAAATGACCCTGTTCCGGGCATCCTATAAGAGGGAAAGGAATCCGCAATGGAACAATACAATGTCACGGGCATGAGCTGCGCGGCCTGCTCTGCCCGGGTGGAAAAGGCCGTGAAGAAGGTGCCGGGCGTCACGAGCTGCTCGGTGAGCCTTCTGACAAACTCCATGGGCGTGGAAGGCACAGCCTCCCCTGCCGCCATCCTCTCGGCTGTGCAGGAGGCAGGCTACGGCGCAAGCCCGAAGAACGCCTCCGCCAGTAAGGCTTCGGACGCCAGCGCCGACCTCGACGCACTGGCTGACCGCGAGACACCGAAGCTTAAGCGCCGTCTCATCGCCTCGCTGGGCTTCCTGCTGGTGCTGATGTACTTCTCCATGGGCCACATGATGTGGGGCTGGCCCCTGCCCCACTGGTTCGACGGCAACCACGTCGCTATGGGCCTTGTCCAGCTGCTGCTGGCGGGCATCGTCATGGTCATCAACCAGAAGTTCTTCATCAACGGCTTCAAGGGCCTCATCCACGGCGCACCCAACATGGATACGCTGGTGGCCCTCGGCTCCATGGCAAGCTTCGTGTGGAGCACTTACGCCCTCTTCGCCATGACCCGCGCTCAGGTGGACGGCAGCGACGAGCTGGTCATGCACTATATGATGGAGTTCTACTTCGAGTCTGCCGCCATGATCCTGACCCTCATCACGGTGGGCAAGATGCTGGAAGCCCGTTCCAAGGGCAAGACCACCGACGCCCTCAAGAGCCTGATGAAGCTGGCCCCCAAGACCGCCACGCTGGTGCGGGACGGCGCGGAAGTGACCGTGGCCATCGCCGACGTGCAGAAGGGCGACGTCTTTGTGGTCCGCCCCGGCGAGAATATCCCGGTGGACGGCGTGGTGCTGGAAGGCACCAGCGCAGTCAATGAGAGCGCCCTGACCGGCGAGAGCATCCCGGTGGACAAGGCCGTCGGCGACAAGGTCAGCGCCGCCACCACCAACCAGTCGGGCTTCCTCCGCTGCGAGGCTACCCGGGTGGGCGAGGATACCACGCTGGCTCAGATCATCAAGATGGTCAGCGATGCCGCCGCCACCAAAGCTCCTATCGCCAAAATCGCCGACACCGTGTCGGGCTTCTTCGTCCCGGCGGTCATCTCCATTGCCGTCGTCACCACCATCGTCTGGCTGCTGCTGGGCCATGAGCTGGGCTATGCGCTGGCCCGCGGCATCTCCGTGCTGGTCATCAGCTGCCCCTGCGCACTGGGCCTGGCAACACCTGTGGCTATTATGGTGGGCAATGGCCTCGGCGCCAAGAACGGCATCCTCTTCAAGACTGCCGCCTCGCTGGAAGCCGCAGGCCGCACCCAGATCGTGGCGCTGGACAAGACCGGCACCATCACCGAGGGCGCGCCCCGCGTCACCGACCCGCTGCCTGCCGAGGGCATCACCGAGACGGAGCTGCTGACGCTGGCCGCCGCGCTGGAAAGCCGCAGCGAGCACCCTCTGGCAAAGGCAGTTCTTGCCGACGCCGAGGCAAAGGCCATCACTCCCCCGGAAGTCACTGACTTCGCGGCCCTGCCGGGCAACGGTCTGACGGCCAAGCTGAACGGCATGGACATCTATGCCGGCAATGCCGCCTTCATCCAGACCAAGCTCACCCTGCCCGCCGCACTGGCACAGCAGGCTGAAAAGCTGGCCTCTGAGGGCAAGACTCCCCTCTTCTTCGGCGGCGCAGGCCGTCTGCTGGGCGTTATCGCCGTGGCCGACACCATCAAGGAGGACAGCCCCGAAGCCATCCGTCAGCTGCAGAATATGGGCATCCGGGTCGTGATGCTCACCGGCGACAACCAGCGCACCGCCGACGCCATCGGCAGGCAGGCGGGCGTGGACGAGGTCATCGCGGGCGTCCTGCCCGACGGCAAGGAGGTCGTCATCCGGCAGCTGCAGGCCAGCGGCAAGGTGGCCATGGTGGGCGACGGCATCAACGACGCCCCCGCCCTCACCCGTGCCGACACCGGCATTGCCATCGGCGCAGGCACCGACGTGGCCATCGACGCCGCCGACGTCGTGCTGATGAACTCGAAGCTCTCGGACGTGCCTGCGGCCATCCGCCTCAGCCGCGCCACCCTGCGGAACATCCACGAGAACCTGTTCTGGGCGTTCATCTACAACATCATCGGCATCCCGCTGGCGGCTGGTCTGTTCATCCCCTTCGGTCTGACCCTGAACCCCATGTTCGGTGCTGCTGCCATGAGCTTGTCCAGCTTCTGCGTCGTGAGCAACGCCCTGCGGCTGAACCTGTTCGATCTGCACAGCACCAGGCACGACCACAAAACCGCTTCTCCCGCCGCTGCCCCGGTGCAGTCTGCGGCTGAAAATAACAAAAAATCGGACGCCGAAGCGCCCGAAGTCAAAACGGAGGATAATCCCATGAAGAAGACCCTGAAAGTGGAAGGCATGATGTGCGGCCACTGCGAAGCCCGCGTGAAGAAGGCTCTGGAAGCCCTGCCCGAGGTGGATGAGGCCGTCGTGAGCCACGAGGCCGGCACCGCCATCGTCACCCTGAACGCCGAGGTCGCCGACGACGTGCTCAAGAACGCCGTCGAGGCACAGGACTACAAGGTCACCGGCATCCAGTAAGCTGTAAGATGCAGAAAAGCCAGCGCACGGAATGTGCGCTGGCTTTTGTTGTTGCTGTATGCCTCTCCCCTTGGGAGAGGTGTCACCGAAGGTGACGGAGAGGGCAAGCCCGGTATAAAAGAGTTTCCGCACAGCGATAAGCAGGCTCTTTGTCAGAGCGATGCTATCGCCGCGCCTGCGATTTTCCGTCGGCATCCTTGCCCTCTCAGGCGCTTGCGCGCCAGCTCTCCCAAGGGGAGAGCCTTAAAGAGGTTACGGAGTCAGACGGTTGGGACCGCGGAACAGGAACTCGGCGTCCTTGATGGACTGGCCGCAGAGCAGCATGGTCAGACGGTCGATACCCAGACCGAAGCCGCCGTGCGGGGGGCAGCCGTACCGGAAGAACTCCAGATAGAACTTGACGTCATCGGCCAGGCCCTTCTCCTCTGCCTGCTTCTTCAGCACGTCGTAGCGATGCTCACGCTGTGCGCCGGTGGTGATCTCCACGCCGCGCCAGATGAGGTCGTAGCCCTGCGGCACGCCGTTCTCGTCGCGCATGTGGTAGAAAGCACGCTTCTCGGCGGAGTAGTCGGTGATGAACAGGAACTCGTGGCCGTAGTGCTTCTTGACCCAGTCGTAGCTCAGGCGCTCGGCCTCGGTGGTCAGGTCGCCCTTCTCGCTCTCATCGACAGTGTAGCCGAACTCCTCTTCCAGACCCTTGTACAGGTCGGCCAGCTTGACCACAGGGAACGGCGTGGTGGGGACGACGACTTCCAGACCAAACAGCTCCTTGATCTGCTCGCCGTACTGCTCCTTGACGGCCTTCAGACCGGCAGTCAGAAGCTCTTCCTCCATCTTCATGACGTCCTTGTAAGAGGTGATGTAGCTGAACTCGAGGTCAAAGCCGGAGAACTCGGTGGAGTGCTTGTTGGTGTAGCTCTTCTCCGCGCGGAAGACGGGGCCGGTCTCAAAGATGCGCTCGAAGCCGGCGGCCATGGCCATCTGCTTATAGAACTGAGGGCTCTGGGCCAGATAGGCGTTGCGGTCGAAGTAGTCCACCTTGAACACCTCAGAGCCGCTCTCGCTGGCGGCAGCGATGAGCTTCGGGGTGTGGATCTCGATGAAGCTGCGCTCGAGCAGGAACTGACGCATGGCGTTGACAAAGCAGCTCTGTGCCTTGAACATCAGCTGGTTCTCGTCGGTGCGCAGGTCGATCCAGCGATAGTCGATGCGCTGGTCGATGCTGGAACGCTCCACAGCCTTCTTCTTCTTGGTGGCGGCGATCTCCTTGCGGACGATGGGCAGCGCGTCGGCGATGCTCTCGATCTCGATGGCCTCGGGGATCATCTCGATGCCGCCCATCTTGACGTAGTCGTTCTCCATCACCTTGCCGGTGACGGTGATGACAGAGTCCGGGGTCAGCTTGTCGATGGTGTCCACCAGCTCGGGGTGGTCCTCCTTCTCGACGGTGATCTGAAGTTTGCCGGTAATATCCTTCAGCACGATGAAGGCCATATATTTGCTGTTGCGCAGGTTCTCGATAAAGCCCTGCACCTTGACCGTGCTGCCAATTTCCTTTTGTACCTCATTGATATAGGTGCGTTCCATGGAAATCCTCCTTTTATGTCTTGTATACTGTTTTATTATATAACATTTCCGACATAAATCAAGACAAAACCACTTCGTTTCTCAAGATGCTCCGGCTCATCCCTGTTTCAGCTTTTTTCCCAGCCTCCACATCCAGCGTCCCGCCGCCGGGCAGCAGATCAGCATCCAGAGCTTGCTCTTTTCACGCTTCTTGCTGTTCGGGACGCGCAAGGCCGCCCGCCAGTGCTCTCGCGCCATCCGCACGATCTTGGCTTGCAGCTCCGGATCGGCATGGTCGCTGCCCGCCATCTTTTATCCTTTGCCTTTCTGCTCTGTCGATATGCCGCCCAGCATCTCCGCTGTAACGTGATAATATTCCATCAGGTTCTGAAGGGCTTCATCGTTCCGCATCCTTCCGGAGGTGTTGACCGACATCAGGCACTGGCGCTGGCTGTTGCGGATGGTGAACCACTCCTTCGAGTTGGTGCTCACCTTCACTGCCGGGATCCTTTTCTGCGCTCCCACGATTTTGAGCCACATATCGTCCGCCGTCGGGCACAGCTCCATAATCTTCCCGCTGTCGAACTCGATGCCGCTGAAATAGCCTGCAGGATACAACACCCCTCCAACGCCCACCGGAAAAAGTGCTTCCGAAGGTCCTTTTTTGTCCGGCGACAAGCCGTACCACTCCTGATAAGGCGCCACCCTTCCGCCTTCAAACGCGATTTCATGCGCGCGGTAACAGCACACGCAGCCCGGATCCTTTTCGTGGGTATCCCACAGCCCTTCCAGCCAGTTTTCCGGGTAGAGCGCATCATCATCCGCCGTAACGATCACATCATTTTCAAATTCCTGCGCGGTGTAGAACACCTTTTTAAAGGAGCGGATATTGTCGCAGAAGCGGATGTCCAGTCCCTTTTCTTTCAGGCGGAGCAGGTTTGCCGGGAGCTGTGCTTCCTCCGGAAATTCCTCCTTGGACAGCCAGAGCAGGATACGATCCGCCGGACGGCTCTGCCGCAGGATGCTCTGGATCGTCAGATGGACTTTCCCGATTCGGAGCGGGAAGGTGGTCAGAGATACCACCATCCTTTCGCCCTGCGTTGTTCTCTGCTTCGGGAGCGGACTCCATGCACAATATATCGGATAAAGGGCATTCGCCGCCACTCCAAGCATCCGGTTCACCTTGATCTGGCGTTTCGTTGCCTTTGCCCATGGAGTCGCAAAGTGATACAGTTCATTCAGCATGTTATGTTTCTCTTATTTATGGTCATTTTTCTCTTCTTCGTGCAGCGTCCCGGTGCCGCCCTCCACCACGCCGTCGTGGTCGGCCACAGCCTTGATGGTGCCGAAGAAGCATTTGACGTCCAGCCAGAAGCTCATATGCTCCACGTACCAGCCGTCGAGCTTCGCTTTCTCCGTGATCTCCAGCTCGTCGCGGCCATGGATCTGCGCCCAGCCGGTCAGGCCGGGGCGGACGTCGTTTGCGCCGTACTTGTCCCGTTCGGCCAGCAGGTCGTACTGGTTCCAGAGGGCCGGGCGCGGACCGATGACTGCCATATCGCCCACAAGGATATTCCACAGCTGGGGCAGCTCGTCCAGACTGGTCTTGCGCAGGAAACGGCCCACCCGGGTGATATACTGCTCCGGGTCGTGGAGCAGATGGGTGGGCATGTCGTGGGGGGTGTCGATGCGCATGGTGCGGAATTTCAGGATGTTGAAATAGCTCTTATGGATGCCCACCCGCTTCTGCTTGAAGAACACCGGCCCCGGCGAGTCCAGCTTGATGGCAAGGCAGAGCAAAAGCAGCAGCGGCGACAGCACCAGCAGCCCGCAGGCCGACAGCACCACGTCCAGCAGCCGCTTTATTCCTTTTTGATACATGATGGTTCTCCCTTTTATTCCTAGAATATACTTATTATATACCATTTTCCCCTGCCCAAACAAGCCCCGGGCCGCATTCCCGGGCGAAAATGCTGGTTTTGTTGTATCGTTCTGACGGTTTTCTCTCTTGCCCCGCCGGGCCGGACGGCGTACCATAGACACAAGACCATCTGAGAGGAGCACTCTGTTTATGATACAGCGTTTTGTCATCGGGAAGCCTTTTCCCACCGAGAGCGTCGTGCTGGACCTGCCCGCCGAGACCGGCCCCGTGCCTTACCTGACACCGGACGGCGATGGCTGGCAGTATGTCATGCAGGAGAAGGACATCGTCTATGGCTTGGGCGAGATGCCCCGGGGCCTCAACAAGCGCGGCTGGCACTACGAGACGAACAACACCGACGAGAGTGAGCACGGAGAAAACCGGCTTTCCTACTACGCCGCCCACAATTTCCTGCTCATCTCCCCTGCCGACGGCAGCGGATGCATCGGCATCTTCGTCGATTTCCCGGGCAAAGTGAGCTACGACATCGGCTATACCCGCCACGACACTCTCCGCTTCGCCACGGCAGAGCCGAACTATGCGCTCTGCCTCATCACAGCCCCTACAGCGGCAGAGGTCGCAAAGGAGTTCCGGCATCTCATCGGCCCCAGCTATATCCCGCCCAAGTGGGCGTTCGGTCTGGCCCAGAGCCGCTTCGGCTACAAGACGGAGGCCGACATCCGGGAGGCGGCCGCGCAGTACAAGGCCAACGGCCTGCCGCTGGACATGATCTGCATGGACATTGATTACATGCAGTCCTACGCCGATTTCACCATCGACAAGGCCCGCTTCCCCGACCTCGGCAAGCTTGCCGCCGACCTGAAAGCCGAGGGCATCCGGCTCGTTCCCATCATCGACGCAGGTATCCGCTGCGACGACAATGACCCCGTCTGCCGCGAGGGCCTCGAGAAGGGCTATTTCTGCACCAAAGAAGACGGCACGCCCTTTGTGGCGGCGGTCTGGCCCGGCAAGGCCTACTTCACCGACTTTCTCCGTCCCGAGGCCCGGGCGTGGTTCGGCAGGCAGTACAAGGTGCTCACCGACCTCGGCATCGAGGGTTTCTGGAACGATATGAACGAGCCCGCCCTCTTCTACTCCCCTGAGCGGCTGAAAGCCTTCTTCGAGAATGCCGCCGCCCTGAGCCGGAAGGATAACCTCGACCAGAACGATTTCTTCGGGCTGGTGCGCTCGGTGATGGGCCTGATGAATGCCCCCGAGGACTACCGCAGTTTCTACCACGATACCGCTGCCGGGCGAGTGCGCCACGACCGCGTCCACAACCTCTACGGCGGCTGCATGACCCGTGCTACCGGCGAGGCGTTCCAGACCCTGCGTCCCGGCCAGCGCACCCTGCTCTACTGCCGCAGCAGCACCATCGGCGCCCACCGCTGGGGCGGGATCTGGCTGGGCGACAACCACTCCTCGTGGAGCCAGCTGCTGGCCAACATCCAGATGATGCCTGCCGTCCAGATGTGCGGCTTCCTCTACAGCGGTGCCGATTTGTGCGGTTTCAGTGAGGACACCACCCCCGATCTGGCGCTCCGCTGGCTCGAGTTCGGATTGTTCACCCCTCTCATGCGCAACCACGCCGACGCCGAGAGCCGGGAGCAGGAATTTTACCGCTTTACCGATGTTCTGCCCGCCATCCGCAATATGCTGGATCTGCGATATGCCCTCCTGCCCTACCTCTACAGTGAGTTCATGAAAGCCGCGCTTGAGGATGCACCTTACTTCCGGCCTTTGGCTTTTGACTACCCTGCCGACCCCGACGCCCGGGAGGTGGACGACCAGCTGCTTCTTGGCGAGGGCCTGATGGTCGCACCCGTCCACACCCAGAACGCCCATGGCCGGACGGTCTATCTGCCTGAGGGGATGAAGATGCTGCGTCTGCGCAGCGTCTCCGACTACGACGAGGAAGTTCTGCCCGCCGGGCGGCACTATCTACCCTGCGAACTTGGCGAGGTGCTGCTCTTCATCCGTCCGGGCCACACCGTACCGGTGGCACAGCCCGCCGCCAACACCGCCCAGCTGAACGATACAGCCCTCACCTTCTGGCGCTTCGCGCCCGACGGCCTGCCTGCGCCCTACCGGATGTATACCGACGACGGCGTGACCACCGATCACAACAGGCCCGAACACTGGCGCATCGTCGGACAATAACGCAAAAACACCCGGAGGCATCTCCGGGTGTTTTTTGGTATTACAGGTATGTGACCGTCTCGGACAGGGGCTTTCTCGAGCCGTGGTTTGCCAGCGGCCCTGCGCCCTCTGCGGCATAGCCGAGGTCGAGGATCATCAGGACCTCTTCATTTTCCGGTAAGCCCAGCTCCTTGGCCAACTCATCCGGATCGAAGAAGTTGAGCCAGCAGCTGTCCACACCTGCGTTGGCAGCGGCCAGCATCAGGTGGGTCGCCACGATGGCGGCATCCTCCACGCCGGAGTCCCGCTTTCCGCCGGGATAAGTAAAGACGCTGTTTTTATCGAAGGCCACAACAAGGCAGGTAGGCGCGCCATAGCGGCAGGGCGTCACCTTGTCGAGCTTTGCCAGGCTTTCTTCCGACTGCAGCACATAGATGCGCTGCTCCTGAAAATTCTTGGCGGTCGGGGCCAGCCGCCCCGCTTCCAGGATCTCCGTCAGCTTCTCGGCTTCTACCTTACGTGTGCTGAAATTCTTGCAGGAATAACGCTCTGCAACGACCTTAGTAAATTCCATAACCGTTGTCCTCCTGACTTTGGGTGATAGACTTTTTATGTACAGAAGTCTCAGCATTATTGTAGCACGCTTTTTCTCTGAGAGCCACTGTTATTTTTACGAAAGGATCTATCGTTTTTTAAGAAACGGCGCGTCCGATTCACTCGGACGTTCCCCGCAGGCCGCCCGGGTGAAAAGTCCTTGACAAATCCTTCTAAAAGAGTTACACTGTTCTCGTTCCGAAAAACAAATATGGGCCTATAGCTCAGCTGGGAGCCCATGCGGTCCTTAAACAATCTGGAGTTATATACCACGCGCCCCCAAGCGGTTTTTGGGGGCTTAAATATGGGCTCGTAGCTCAGTTGGGAGAGCGTTCGGTTCGCATCCGAAAGGTCGAGGGTTCGACTCCCTTCGAGTCCATAAAACGCCGTATCGTGTTAAACGATACGGCGTTTCTTTTTGCCGTTCTTTGCAAAATCGTGCATCATTCGTCTTGACAGCGCAAAGTGACGTGTGCCGAACTTTTCGGCATAATGTTCATAGCTTCACCAGAAGTTTTGTCAAAAACGACGATTCCCCCATTCGGAGTACCCAGCCCCCTAACGGGTGCTTGTTTAAGGTTCGTTTTCCGCCCACTCGGAGTACGCACCGAGAGTGAATGACTCTTAAATTCTTCAAACTCCTCCAGTGGAACATTGAGGATGATCTCAATATCATAATCCCGTCCAACACGGACTTCCTTGATGAACTGGTTGAGGATTGCCTGCCGCTGCTGAAAGGATGCGTTCTGATAGGTGCTTGCCCAAGTGAACAGATTGCTGCAATCATTTTCAGCTTTCTTGTTTTCCTGCTCAATCTCCTCCAGCTTGTTCTGTGCAGCGGTCAGGGCGTCCTGTGCTGCTTGGATCGCAGCTTGATTTTCATCCAGAAGCTGCTGGATCATATCACGGTCAATGCTGCTCTTTCCCCGGATGACGCGAATCATTTCATCCTTCAATGCATTCCGTTCGTCATCCTTGAGGTCGAGTTCACTCTTTGCGCGTGATACTTCTTTCTGCGCTACTTCCATGTCCTTGCGAAGCATATCCTGAAGCAGCTTGCTTTTGGAACACTCTAAAATCTCCGAAAACTTGGTGCATACGATACTCTCTACGATTGCGTCCAGTTTTGTTACACCGTAGCCGGACTGTCCATCGCATTGACCCGGATGCCGTACATTATAATGGCAGCTATAACGGAACCGCTTTTCCTTCACCGTGGAGCCATCCGCACGCAGTCTGGTGCGTCCGCTGCTCGTGATGTTCAGGCGATTTCCGCAGTGTGCACAGAACACCTTCCCACAAAGCAGAGCATGAGGACTGTAACTATCAGAGTCTTCGCCCTTCTCTCTGCGACGAGCATCCCGCAGCTCCTGAGCCTTTTCAAATACTTCCGGCTCGATGATCCTCAATTCCGGGCATTCCTTTTCGACATTGCCGTTGATGAGGTAGCCCAGATAGGTTTTATTTCGCACCATCCGAACCAGAGTCGTGGTCGGGATGTTCTTGCCGTTCCGTCCCATGATGTTGTTCTCTACAAGGTAGTTGCAGATTCGCTTTACACCGTAGCCTTCATAAACGTATTTCTGGAATATCAGACGGACGATCTCTGCTTCTTCCTCGTTGATTTCCAGCTCACAGACTTCCTGATTTTTCTTGTTCACGCGACCCTTTTTTACACGCTTGTACCCGAAAGCAACCGTTCCACCGGTATAGTGACCTTCCTCTGTAAGCTGTTCTATACGGGTGCGAGTACGGATAGAGGTCTTGATGCTCTCGCCGGATGCTTGCCAGTAGCGGATATAGTTCATCAGCTTATCGACATGGGAATCAAAACGCTGCTGACCTTCATTTACGCTCCAGACCTCGACCCCTTGCTTCGTGAACCATTCCACGATAAAGGGCGTTTCGTCGTCACGCCGACCCAGACGGTCAAACATGAACACCAGCAGAACATCAAACTCTCCGGCAGCAGCAGCCTGCTGAAGCAGCTGGAGCTGATCGCGGTCTTTTGCAGATTTCTTAAAACCGGAAACGCCTTTTTCGGAAAACTCCTTGACGATTTCCCAGCCCTGCCGTTCTGCAAATTCGTGGCAGGCTTCTTTTTGCATGGGTATGTCATCCTTTTCGACCTGTCCAATGGTCGAAACGCGGTATAAGGTATATACACGTTTTTTCATCGTTGTCACTCCTATGTAAAACTAAAACAACGATACTGTGCGCACACTCGTTTGTTTGAATTGGTTGCTGCATCAACTGTACCATTATTTTAGTGCTGGACTATCCTTGTTGCAAGGATGTCGATTCAATTGTAATTCTTGGCTTCTTCGCGGAGGGTATCATGAATCAGTTTCTGAAGAACCTCCATGCTGTCACCATCTTCTGCATAAGTGATTTTCACTTTGCAGCCATTAACGATATACGAATCCTGCGACACAGGAATCACATTCATATTGGTCATATCTAGCCCTTCTTTCAAAAGTAGCGATAGCGCGATATAATTATGTAATAAGAGGCACCCACAGCTTGCAGGTGCCCCTTGGCATAGGAAATATGTTTTAGAACTTCATCGGCAAGGCGTCCTTGCGGCCTTTGCCGTTGTAAGCCATGTAGATGGGAAAAACGTATTTCTTCCATCCGGGCAGCTTTGCAGGGTTATCCCTGCCAACACGGTAAATCTCCATGGGATGGACGCTGCCAAGCGCACGAACCAGCCGTTCCTCGCTGAACTCGCCGTGATACAACTCCACAAAGTGCATCATACCACGCAGAACAGATGCACGAAACGAATCCGGCTTACCTCCCCAAGCAGCCACAATCAACCGCAGGGCTTCGCAGTAGATCTTTTCGCCCATCTGATTGTACAGCTTGAGAGCGGTGCCCACGCAGCTGATGCGGTAATCGCTCAACTGCAAACTGTCATAGTTGAATGCCAGCCCCACCCGGTTGGTAGCAGCGAGAAATTCTTTGGAAGGAGCATCATCGCCCGCAACCTTTGCTCGCAGCTTGATGCCCGCAGACAAAGGGGCAGAATGGCCGTTCTGCTCGGCAAAGAGCAGAGCTTCCTGCTGCATGGTCATACCGGTGTAGACCTTGCAGAGAATCGGCAAAACTCTGCCGCCGTTACGAAGGATGCGCGCTTCGATGGTGTGCTGGCCATCCACCACATAATACTTGCCGTTGCGGAAGCTGATCTTCGGCTCATTCGCAACGTATTCGTTGAAGTCAGCAGCAATCAGTTCCACCCGCTTACGCTGCACACCCCGCTGGTAGATTTCACGGGGGTAGATCAGCTTACTGCTGTGAATCACCCTCATTTGGTAAGGCGGGGTGATATTGAAGGAAGCTGCAAAATTTTCAGTGTCATTCTTCAGGCGCATCTGATTTCCTCCTTAATTCGCCAAATGTATTTTTCAGCTTCGGTCAAAATCTCAGTCACTTGCTTCTTACGCTTCGGGCTGGTGAGCAAGCTGGGATTAAAGGTGAAGCTGTATTCAAGCCGCTGGATCATTGCGTGAACAGCGGATTGCAGTTCGGTGTATAACATCATTTCTTCGACTGTTCCTGCATCCTCAAAATCGGATTTGATAGGAGTGTAGGGATAGACAGGCGGCTTACCGTCAACTACTTCTGGCGGTGCGTAAGCCGCCGTAGAACGGACGATAGGTTTGAGCTTTTGGATGCTTCCCATTGGGTTCAGAGCAAGGCTGATTTTCACAGCATCATCGACCCGCCCCATCTCTTCTGGGGTGAGGTGTCCGACAAATCTTTTGACACGGCTTTTGTCGATGGTGAAGATTTGTTCAGCCTGAACGATGGACGGCTCCAGTCCCTCCGGTTCCACCAGACAATGCGTTGGTTGCGTAGCTTTCTTTTCTGTCTTACTTGTCAAAGTCGCAACGATCAATGTCGGTGAGCAGGAGTTTCCCACATCGTTTTGCAGGATGACCGCTGGACGGGTTCCGCTTTGTTCGGAACCTGTGCGGTTGTCAAGTCGAACGAAGTAGATGTCTCCGCGTTGGAATTTCAAAGTAGATTCCAAATTGCGAAACCTCCGTTTGGATATGTAAGAAACCCGCTGCACCTCCTAGGCAGCGGGTTTCTGTTGAAGTATGGGAGCAGTTCTTTTTATACGATACACATCACCTCCTCCGATGATTGAAACGAAGCACCAGCATCAGCGGTGCATACAACATAATCGTAACCACGCCGGGTCTGACAGACAGTGCAAGTATCCATGCTGTTGTCTGCACTCGGCACGATAGCAATTTTGAAAGCCTTGGCTTCTACGAAATGTCGCAGACAGGTTGCACAGAGGGTTCGGATGGACTTGATCATTTCCGGGGTCAATTCCATCTCCTCATAAATTTCCTGTTCGCGCACCGTAGGATTCAACTCGTCCATTTGAGTAGTCCTCCGTGTTAGTAAAGGTGATTAGCGGATAAATATGTAAAAGAACAGGAGTGACCGGAGACCGAAAACAGCATCCGGTCACTCCTGATAAAATATGTTCAGGTCTCGCATATTCGCCCTCGGCTCCCTGCGAGTGGGGCATAAACATCTGGCAGCGGACTTGTACCGCTTCATTGGCATTTCAGCCACCCCGTCTGCTTTGTGACCGGGCCGCGAATTACGGAAGTATCATTATCGGAGTACCAGATGACGGAACTATTCAGTTTTCAAGGTGCGCGAGGTCGGACGCTTTGCCCTGCGGCAGATGCCGCTTGGAAAATTGTCCCTTCACTTGGTAGGCATCGAGAAAGGCCATTCTGCACCCTAAAATTAAAAGTTCTTCAAAAAATTAGTAATTTTAATAATTCGCTTACTAATGTTCTGGTGAGTGATGCCATAAGCTTTAGATAATTCAACCGTGCTATAACCCTCATAGATGTAGAGTGTCAAGATTTCAAGGTCGTCATCGGACAGCTTTTCGAGTGCTGACAGAAGATTCTCGTCCTCGATTTCGCCGATCCATGCAAAGCGGCTCTTGGTTTCGTGGTAGGTATCCGTAACGGAAATGGCTTCCCGATACTTGTCCATCAAGGGCGAGTAGGACTCTTCGCTCTGTTCAAAGGACGGCGCTGCCATTTCCTGCGTATGATTCTGGTAAGCACGAGTAGCATTAAAAACAGACCAATCGTAATCGTACATTGCCTGAATCGCCTCGCTGCTCATACCAGCATCTTCATACTGCTTGCGGGTCACAGCCCACTGGCTATCAAAATTCTTCTTTTCCAAACCGTAGTTAAAGCCCATGTTAAACCTCCAAATTTTCGATAAAGCGTAAAAAGTCGAAAATTTGGAAGGCTACGGATATTTCGCCGCTTGGGGCATCCACGAAAAACGGACAAACATAAAGCCTGCTCCTTTTTACGGGAGCAGGCTACCTGAAGGCTAAAAAAATAGCCGGACAACCAACTAACAGAGCGGTTCTAAAGCAGAATCACTCTATCAGCTGTTGCCCGGCTATTTGGTGCGCGTTTCATACATTGCCTTGCGGCAATGGCCCGTTGCTCGGTGACGAACAGTCCATATTCAGGGTGCAATGCACCCGATTTTTGAAATTGTGTTTTGCCTATAAAGCAATCAACGCCTGCGATAGGCTAAATCAACCGTTGCTACGTTGCCACACTTGAGGCACTTTATGCGGATAGTGCCTGAACAGCTCTCATCTTTTTGGTAGAGCTTGTGTCCGCAAACGGGGCAAAACCTCCAGCCGATGCTGAATTGTGCCTGCTGTATATTGCTCAGCGGTTTATTTTTAAAAGGACGACTATTTGACTGAATCATGTTTATTTTCCAAATCGGATGATGTCCAATGGATGGCAGTGGATGGGTTTGCCTTTTATGACCTGCATCTGCTGTAGTCTGATCCTGATAGCAGACCACGATACTCCCATCCGCACAGCCATCTCCAGAATTTTTTCATAGTTCGGGTCAGATGCGGATTTGTATAGGATTCCATTCGGCAGGCACAGCGCTGCCCGTTCTATTTCGGCGTTGACCAGAAATGTCGGCATCAGCAGCTCTGCTGCAAGGGTGTTTGCCTGCCATTCTTCCCATGAGGGTTGTACGTTTCGTTCCCGATAGGCAATGTGCCCACGGCACTTGACTGCTTTTCCATAGTCGTTCGGGAACAGGTCAACTAAAATCTGGTGTGCCGCCTCATGCGCTATCGTGAAATTCCGGCATCCGGTGCAGCCGTCTGCCGCAAGGGCAGAATCGATCACAACGTCCTTCGGCATGAATATCTCTACAAGCTTTGTACCGTCCCCTAAAGTTACGGTAAAACCGCATCTTTGAAAAACGGTCAGTCCGAGGACGCTGCCATCGCTACATAGCGGCAGCATTTTCACATTCAGCCCAAGAACAGCGCTTGCAAGCCGTTCAGGGTCAATGGGTTCCGGGGCATCTTTGCTGATCCCGAAGCGGGTATAGTACTGGTCGATATACTTACCCGCTATGCGCGAAAGGTCTGCGCGGGATAAGTACCTTGCCATTACGAAGCACGGCTTTCCGGCACAGAGCAGTAGGCTTCCACGAACCACTTGCCCTGCTCAAGCCAAAGATTTCGCTTCTGCCCGCAGATTAGACAGGTGAAGCAGTGACCTTTTCCGCCAAGGCGCGATGTGCCATGCCTGACTGCCAAAACACGGTCAATTCCATAAGTGCGAGTCTTGTCATAGTTTATGGCAAGAGGACGGATCTTACCGTCAGGAGTAAAACGAACATCCACTTCGACGTATCTTTTCTCACGGCGAAGGTTGTAATCACCACACATCAGAAATCCTCCTTTTTGCAGATTTATCAGAATGCAGCGTGCATTACTTGCGAGTCATACTGCGTGCCACGAACTGTTTTTCGTTTAACAGAGGAACGGACACTGTATGCTTTTTCCACTCATCCATAGAGCAGGTTACTGCTTTGCACAGACTGCATTTTGTCCAGCCATCGGTTGCATCAAGATCTACATCATAGTTCATGGTTCCGCACATCGGGCATCTTACGTTTTCTTTTCTCATAATATCACCTCTTAAAAACACCGAATAAATACAATTTCGGTCCAGAATCAACACCAAAAAGCTGTTATTCGTGGATTTGATTCGATTATATACCCACTTTATGGAGATGTCAATTACGCATTTGTCGCTATTTTGGAGATTTCTTGTTGATTTCTTATGTTTTCTATACTATAATAGAGCTACCGGATCACAAAGGAGTGTTCTTGCCATGAAAAAGAAAACTGCTCTCACCAAAATGCACATAGCCCCATCCACGGTGTGCTATGATGCAGTCGCCGCAAGGGATAGTAATGAGGTAGGCCTGATTCTCGCAGCTGTACGAAAAAAGAATGGCTATTCACTTGTAGCTTTCTCCGAACTTCTCTACAACTATGGCGTCGATGTCAGTGACAAGGGAATCAGCAAATGGGAAAAAGGATACACCACTCCCAGCATCTATCAACTGGTTGCAATCTGTCACGCATTGAACATCAAGGAAGGACCTTCCTACTTTACAAAGGCCTTTCAGAAACCCGCCCTTCTAAATGATATAGGGCAAAAAAAAGTTGCCGAGTACGAAATGGACTTGATTGCATCCCGGCGCTACCAGCCAGATACAGAAGAGCCCGCGGAAATCGACTACATAATGATGCCTGTATCAGAGTTGCCAGTATCGGCAGGTCTAGGAGCTTTTCTTGAGGGTGAAATGTTCCAGCAGATACAAGTGCCTGCCAGTAGCGTTCCGGCTGGTGCCGAGTTCGGGATATACGTTAGCGGTGATAGTATGGAGCCACGTTATCATAGCGGAC
>OGER01001391.1_pt1 | contig 18943 bp, 13 predicted proteins | sample 1570691 | NCBI WGS metagenome assembly OGER01 (sample SAMEA2582143, study PRJEB24529) | metagenome | biome: Human gut stool | place: China | collected 2011
TGGACAGCGAGCGCGCCCGTCTGCTGGAAGGCATCAACCGGGTGCTGGAAGATATGATAGGCCGCGGCACGGGCTTTCTGCGCCGCGTGGCCAGCGGCCGCTACATCGCTGTGGTGGAAGAGCGCCAGCTGGAGCAGTTCGCCAAGCGCGGCTACGACGTGCTGGACAAGATCCGCGCCCTCGACCCCAGCGTGAACCTCTCCATCTCCATCGGCATCGGACGCGGGGCCAAGACCCTGCGGGAGGCTCAGGACATGGCCGTTCAGGCGCTGGATATGGCGCAGGGGCGCGGCGGCGACCAGGCCGCCGAGATGACCCCGGACGGCTTTACCTTCTACGGCGGCGTCAGCCACGGCGTGGAAAAGCGCAGCAAGGTGCGCAGCCGCATCGTGGCCGACCAGCTGGTCAAGCTCATCAAAGAGGCGGACCATGTGGTCATCATGGGCCACCGGATGAGCGATCTGGACGCCATCGGCTCTGCCGAGGGCGTGCTGCGCATCTGCAAGATCTGCGATGTGCCGGCAGTCATCGCCGTGCGCCGTGACGCCACTTTGGCGGGCAGCCTCATCAACGCCCTCATCGCGGCAGGGCAGGAGGACGACTTCATCGACCCCAAGGGCGCTCTGCCCATCATTTCCCAGAGGACGCTCTGTATCGTCGTGGATACATACCAGCTGGGTCTGGTGGAGAGCCGCGAGATACTGGAAAAATGCGGCAAGGTGGCCGTCATCGACCACCACCGCAAGGGCGTCGGCTTCATCGAGAAGGCCGACCTCGTCTGCCACGAGCCCTATGCATCCTCGGCCAGTGAGCTGGTCACGGAGTTCCTGCAGTATGTGGGCGACCGGGACGACAAGCCCAACCGCATCGAGGCCGAGGGACTGCTCTCCGGCATCATGCTGGACACCCGTGACTTCACTCTCCACACCGGCGTGCGCACCTTCGAGGCCGCTGCGGCCCTCCGCCGCTACGGCGCGGAGACGGAGCACGTGCGTCAGCTCTTTGACGTGAGCATGGTGGAGTACACCACCAAGGCCACGCTGGTATCGGAAGCCCAGATGTACCGGGGCTGCGCCATCACCGTCAGCGGCGAGGTGGCCCCCGAGGCCCGGGTGGCCATCGCTCAGGCGGCCAACGACCTGCTGACCATCCAGAACGTGGAGGCCAGCTTCGTGGCCGTGCAGGTGGGCGGCGGCGTCAACATCTCGGCCCGCAGCCTCGGCGCGGTGAATGTGCAGGTCATCATGGAGTCTCTGGGCGGCGGCGGTCATCAGACCATGGCAGCGGCCCAGCTCAAGCATATCACCCCGGAGGCGGCCCGCAGCCGCATCCAGACGGCCATCGACCAGTACCGGGAGGCCCAGAAAAAGAGCGGCCTCGAGTCGGAATCCGAACAGAAGAAAAAGGATAAACAGTGATGAAACAGTACGATTATCTTATCGTTGGCGCCGGCCTGTACGGCGCGGTGTTTGCCCATGAGGCCAAGAAGGCCGGCAGGCGCTGCCTCGTCATCGACAAGCGCGCTCATATCGCAGGCAACATCTACACCGAAGAGGTGGAGGGCATCAACGTCCACCGCTACGGCGCCCACATCTTCCACACCAACAACAAGGCTGTGTGGCAGTACGTCAACCAGTTCGCGGAGTTCAACCGCTACACCAACAGCCCTGTCGCCAACTACCACGGCGAGATCTACAACCTGCCCTTCAATATGAACACCTTCAACAAGATGTGGGGCGTCGTGACCCCCGCCGAGGCGAAGGCGAAGATCGAGCAGCAGCGCGCCGAGGCCGGCATCACGGAGCCGAAGAACCTCGAGGAGCAGGCCATCAGCCTGGTCGGCACCGACATCTACGAAAAGCTCATCAAGGGCTACACCGGCAAGCAGTGGGGCCGCCCCTGCACCGAGCTGCCCGCTTTCATCATCAAGCGCCTGCCCGTCCGTTTTACCTACGACGACAACTACTTCAACGCCCTGTATCAGGGCATCCCGTGCGGCGGCTACACCGCCATGGTGGAAAAGATGCTGGACGGTGTGGAAGTGCACCTGGGCGTGGACTATCTGGCCGGGAAGGCAGAGCTGGACAAGCTGGCCGATAAGGTCGTCTACACCGGCCCGGTGGACGCCTACTTCGGCTACAAGCTGGGCGCATTGCAGTACCGCAGCGTCCGCTTTGAGACCGAGACGCTGGACACCGACAACTATCAGGGCAACGCCGTCGTCAACTACACCGACGCCGAGACGCCCTACACCCGCATCATCGAGCACAAGCACTTTGAGTTCGGCACCCAGCCCAAGACCGTCATCAGCCGCGAGTACAGCGCCGAGTGGAAGCCCGGCGATGAGCCCTACTACCCGGTGAACGACGAGAAGAACGGCGCGCTCTACGCCGAGTACAGGAAGCTGGCCGACGCCGAGCCGGGGGTCATCTTCGGCGGACGTCTGGGCGAGTACAAGTACTACGACATGGATAAGGTCATCGAGGCGGCGCTGGACGTCGTGGGCAGGGAGCTGGCGTAAGCGTTGACGTAACAGCCCGATTGCTGTATACTAACCATAGAAATCCACCGGTTTCCCGGTGAGAAGTGAGGGATACTATCATGAAAGTGATTCTGAAGCAGGACGTCAAGGGCATCGGCAAGAAGGACGAGATCCACGAGGTCTCCGACGGCTACGCCCGCAACTTTCTGTTCCCGCGCAAGCTGGCCGCTGTGGCCGACGCCAGCGCGGTGAATATCGCCCGGGGCAAGGAGGCCGCTGCCGACTTCCACGAGGCTGAGAACGTGGCCGCCGCTCAGGCTGTGGCCGCGAAGCTCGAGGGCAAGACCGTGGTCATCAAGGCCAAGGGCGGTGCCTCCGGCCGTCTGCACGGCAAGGTCACCGGCAAGGAAGTCGCTGAGGCTCTGGCCCAGCTGGCCGGTTCTCCCATCGACAAGAAGAAGATCGAGCTGGAGACCAAGGACATCAAGGACGCGGGCGTCTTCAACGGCAAAGTCCGCCTCCATGTCGGTGTCGTGGCTTCCTTCAAGGTCCAGGTAGAAGTGGAGCAGGCCTGATTTGACCGCTATCTGCGCCCCCTCTCGGCAGGGGGCGCTTTTTGGCTTTACGGCATTTATATAAATAAAGCAGAAGGATAACGACCATGCCGAACGAACGACATTATAACGAACTCAACCTCGAGAGCGTGGGCATCAACCTGCCCTACAATATGCAGGCAGAGCAGAGCGTGCTGGGCGCGGTGCTGCTGAAACCCGAGACCCTGACCGACCTCGTCGAGATCATCCGGCCCGAGATGTTCTACACCCGGCAGAACGCTCAGATCTACTCCGAGATGCTCCGCCTCTTTACCAGCGACCAGACCATCGACTTCGTCACCCTGCTGGACGCCGTCATCTCGGACGGCGTGTTCCCCAGCGCCGACGAGGCGAAAGTCTACCTGACCGGCCTCGCCGAGACGGTCCCCAGCATCTCCAACGTCAAGGCGTATGCGCAGATCGTGCAGGAAAAGTATCTGGTGCGCCAGCTGATGGGTGTCGCAAAGGACATTTTGCAGGACGCGGGCGACGAGCCCGACGCCGACCTGCTGCTGGAAAACGCCGAGCAGCGCATCTATGAGATCCGCTCCGGCCGCGATTCCAGCGCCCTGACGCCCCTTTCTTCCAGCATGGTGGAGACCCTGACAAATCTGCAAAAGATCAGCGGCCCCGACGCCGACAAGTATAAGGGAATCCCCACCGGCTTCCGGCTGCTGGACACCGTCCTCACCGGCCTTGGCCGCGGCGACCTCATCATCCTCGCTGCCCGCCCCGGTATGGGCAAGACCAGTTTCGCGCTGAACATCGCTACCCGCGTGGCCATGCAGCAGAAGGTGCCGGTGGCCATCTTCAGCCTCGAAATGACGAAGGAGCAGCTGACCAACCGCATCCTCTCCGCGGAAGCGGGCATCGACAGTCAGGCGTTCCGCACCGGTGCGCTCCGGGCCGAGGACTGGGAGTATCTGGCCCTCGCCACCGAAAAGCTGCACGACGCACCGATTTATATGGACGACACCTCGGGCATCACCATCACCGAGATGAAGGCGAAGATCCGCCGGGTCAATCAGGACCCCGCCCGCCCCAACGTGGGCCTCATCGTCATCGATTATCTGCAGCTGATGACCAGCGGCCAGCGCAGCGAGAACCGCGTGCAGGAGATCAGCTCCATCACCCGAAACCTCAAGATCATGGCCAAAGAGATGAACGTGCCCATCATCGCTCTGAGCCAGCTGTCCCGTGCGGTGGAAAAGCAGGGCAACAACTCCAGCCACCGCCCCCAGCTGTCGGACCTGCGCGACTCCGGCTCCATCGAGCAGGACGCCGACTGCGTCCTCTTCCTGTACCGCGACTCCTACTACGCCAGCCAGAACCCCGACGGCGCGGAGGTGGACGCCGACACCGCCGAGTGCATCGTGGCAAAGAACCGTCACGGTGAGACCAGCACGGTGCCGCTGGGCTGGGATGGCGCCCACACCCGCTTTATGGATGTGGACTTCAAACGCTGATGAACTACGAAGAGATCTTACAGACGGTGCGCGGCTTCTGCGCCCGGGAAAAGCTGCTGGACGGCAAAAAGCATCTCGCGCTGGCTGTTTCGGGCGGGGCCGACAGCATGGCCCTGCTCTGCCTCATCCGCCCGCTGGCCGAGGAAAGGGGCATCGCCCTCACGGTCTGCCACGTCAACCACGGCCTGCGGGGGGAGACGGCGGACCGGGACGAAGCCTTCGTCCGGGAGGTCTGCGCCCGGCTGGGCCTGCCGCTGCGGGTGTTCCATGCCGCTGAGCTGGAAGCCGAGGCAGGAAAGCCCCGGGCGGGGGAGGACTGGGCGCGCCGCCTGCGGTATGCCTGCTTTGAGCGGGTGCTGGCCGACGGGATAGATGCCGTCGCAACTGCCCATACTGGGAGTGACCAGGCCGAGACGCTGCTGTTCCGGCTGGCCAGAGGCACCGGCCTCCACGGCGCGGCGGGCATCCGGCCCAGCCGCCCGGGCTATCTGCGGCCTCTGCTCTGCCTGACGAGGGCCGACACCGAGGCCGTCTGCCGCGCCTGCGGCGAACGCTGGGTCACCGACGAGACCAACGACGCCGACGACTACGCCCGCAACCGTCTGCGCCACGGCGCACTGCCCGCCCTCTGCGGGGTCAACAGCGCCGCCGAGCGCAATCTGGCCCGCTTCTGTGAGAAAGCCGCCAAGGCGGACGAATATTTCGCCCGGCAGGCGGATGCGCTGCTGGCTTCGGCCCGGGTGACGGACGCAAAAAGCCTGCCCGGCGGGGCAGGATACGCCCTGCGCAGCGGCCAGCCCGTGTGGATGTCAGAGCCTTTGCGGCAGACTGACCCGCTCATCCTCGACATGGCCCTCCACAGCCTTGTGGAGCCGGTGCGGGACGCGGAGGAAAAATATATCCGCCTGCTGGCCGACCTTGTGGAAAAGGGCAGCGGCGCGGTGCAGCTCACCGACGCCGTCCGCTTCTGCGCCCGGGACGGCGTGCTCTGGCGGGAGGAATCCGATAAAAACACCCGCCGGCAGGGCGAAAAAGCGGACGGTCCGAAATTTGAAGTATCCCTGCCGGAGGGCGGCGATTATCCGCTGCCCGGCGGCAGAACGCTGCATATCCGGGTGGTTTCGGCCTGTTTTGAAGAAAAAACACAGGGTGTTCATAAAAAAGACTTAAAAAATCAGGCAGATTATGCTAAAATAAACTCGATATGTCCTGTTCTGCGGCTGCGCTGCCGTCAGCCCGGCGACCGCTTCCGTCCGGCCGGGCGGGGGGTAGACCGGGAGCTGCGCAAATGGATGAACGAGGCGGGCATCCCGCCCCGGGAACGGGACACGCTGCCGCTGCTGGCGGCAGGCAGACAGGTGCTGTGGGTCTGCGGAGAGGGCTTTGCCGATGGGCTGGCCCCCGGGCCGGACACCGGGCAGCTGCTGCAGGTGGAACTAGAAAATTTTGGAGGAATCGAATCATGAGCATGCATGACGATATTTTGAAGGTCCTCGTTTCGGAAGAGGAGCTGAAAGCGAAAGTGGCTGAGCTGGGCGCTCAGATCAGCAAAGACTATGAGGGCAAAAACCTCGTCCTCGTCTCCATCCTCAAGGGCTCGGTGGTCTTTATGGCCGACCTGATGCGCGCCGTGAGCATCCCGTGCAGCATCGACTTCATGGTGGTGTCCAGCTACGGCGGCGGCAACACCACCAGCACCGGCCTCGTCAAGATCATCAAGGACCTGGACGGCGACCTCTCCGGCAAGGACGTGCTCATCGTGGAGGACATCCTCGACACCGGCATCACCCTGTCGAACCTCGTGCCGATGCTCAAGATGCGCAACCCGAACTCGGTGAAGATCTGCACCATCCTCGACAAGCCCAGCCGCCGCAAGGCCGACATCGCCCCGGACTACGAGGGCTTCGCGGTGCCGGACGAGTTCGTGGTGGGCTACGGCCTCGACTACGACGAGAAGTACCGCAACCTGCCCTACATCGGCGTACTCAAACCCAGCGTCTACGAAAAGTAAGAAATAAAACCAGAACTGGAGTTGATCCTTTTGCAACCTAAGAGACCTCGTATCAATCCGCTCATCCTCGCACTGGCGCTGGCCGCCGTGCTGATGGTCTGGTCGGTGATGGGCAGCGGGTCGGGCAGCACCAGCGGCTCGACCATGAGCTACTCCACCGTCGTCCATTACTTTGAGCACAATCAGGTCACGTCCTTCACGCTGGACCGCAACACCAGCGTCATCACCCTGAACCTGAAGGAAGGCGACCTGCCCCTGCCGGACGTCTCCTCCACCCAGAGCACGATGCAGTCTACCGGCGGTCTGCTGAGCGGGATGTTCTCCTCCTCGTCGGAGTCCACCGGCGCAGTGCAGGAGGACGACGGCACCGTCACCGTCCGTTACAAGCTGCCCTACGCCTACGTTTTCATCGAGAACGTGGACAAGTATATCGAGTCCTACGACGCGGCGAATCCCGACGCGCCCATGACCTACGACTACACCTCCCTCAAGGAGACCATCCCCTGGATGGAGATCATCTTCTATCTGGGGATGCTGGGCTGCACCGGCTTTTTGCTGTTCTCGATGATGCGGGGCGGCGTCGGCGGTGGCGGCGGCATCATGAATGTCGGCAAAGCCAAGGTCAAGGACGAGCACGAGAACAAGAAGACCGCCACCTTTGCCGATGTGGCCGGTGAAGACGAAGAGAAGGAAGAGCTGAAAGAGGTCGTGGAGTTCCTCAAGAGCCCCGACAAGTTCAACTCTCTGGGCGCACGCATCCCTCACGGCGTGCTGCTCGTCGGCCCTCCGGGTACCGGCAAGACCCTGCTGGCCCGCGCCTGCGCCGGTGAGGCCGGTGTGCCGTTCTACTCCATCTCCGGCTCTGACTTCGTCGAGATGTACGTCGGCGTCGGCGCATCCCGTGTGCGCGACCTCTTCGACAAGGCAAAAAAGACCATGCCCTGCATCATCTTCATTGATGAGATCGATGCTGTGGGCCGTCAGCGCGGTGCCGGTCTCGGCGGCGGTCACGACGAGCGCGAGCAGACCCTGAACCAGCTGCTGGTCGAGATGGACGGCTTCGAGGCCAACGACGGCGTCATCGTCATGGCGGCCACCAACCGTGCCGACATCCTCGATAAGGCCCTGCTCCGCCCGGGCCGCTTCGACCGTCAGGTCTACGTCGGCCTGCCCGACGTCAAGGGCCGCGAGGAGATCCTGAAGGTCCACACCAAGAACAAGCCCCTCGCCCCGGATGTCTCCCTCAAGGTCATCGCACAGCGCACCGCAGGCTTTGCGGGCGCTGACCTCGAGAACCTCGTCAACGAGGCCGCTCTGCTGGCTGCACGCCGCAGCCGCAAGGCCATCACGATGGAGGACATCGAAGAGGCTTCCATGAAGGTCATGGCCGGCCCGGAGAAGAAGAGCCGGGTCGTCACCCCCGAAGAGAAAAAGCTCACCGCCTACCACGAGGCAGGCCACGCCGTGGCGGGCTTCTACTGCAAGCACCACCCCCGTGTGCATGAGATCACCATCATCCCCCGCGGTCAGGCCGGCGGCTACACCATGTATCTGCCCGAGAAAGACCGCAGCTACGTCACCAAGGGCGAGATGTTCGAGGACATCGTGTCCAGTCTGGGCGGCCGCGTAGCCGAGCAGCTTATCCTGGACGACATCTCCACCGGTGCGTCCAACGACCTGCAGCAGGCGACGAACATCGCCCGCCAGATGATCACCAAGTACGGCTTCTCCGAGCGCCTTGGCCCTGTGGTCTACGGCACCTCTCAGGAGGAGACCTTCCTGGGCCGCGACCTCGGTCAGGGCAAGGGCTACAGCGAGACCACCGCTGCTGAGATCGACAGCGAGATGCGGGACATCATCGACGAGGCCTACGAGACCTGCCGCCGCACCCTGACGGAGCATATCGACCAGCTCCATGCGCTGGCACAGGCCCTGATGGAGCGCGAGAAGCTGAACGAGAAGGAGTTCAACGCCGTGATGGCAGGCGAGACCCTGCCCCAGCGTGAGGACCCCGACGCAAAGCCCGCCGAGGCTCAGCCCGCTGTCCAGCCTGTGGAACAGGCCGAGACCGCAGAGGCTGCGGAGCCTGCCGAACCTGCTGAGGCAGTGGATGCCGCCCCGCAGGAAGCCCCGGCCCCCGAAACGCCGGATGAAGGCGAAGCCAACCAGTAAACCAAGAGAAAGGGGAGAGTGTTGTGGAGGAAAATTTTGAACCGGTCGCGCGGACACGGGCCAACTATTACACCCCGGGCAGCCCGGTGCAGTTCGTCTGCGTGGAGCTGCTCAAGGGCGAAGTCAGCGGCGAACACGCGGTCTGTCTGACCTTTAAGAACATTTCCCGCGTGACCCTGACGGCACTGGAGATCCACTTCAAGTGCAAGGGCGTGGACGGCGTCATCCTCTGTGAGGACGAGTTCGAGTACCGTGACCTTACCGCAAAGCCCGGCGAGAGCTTCGGCATGGACGATGCCGTCTTCGTCACCCAGAAGGCCATCACCAGCGTGGACGTCACCCTGCGCAATGTCTACAGCGGCAGGAAGGTCGTCCACCTCGAGAGCATCAAGCGGGTGCGCCTGCCGGCCCCCCGCCGCCTGAGCGTCGAGATGCAGAAGGCCCTCGAAGCCCGGATGAACCGCACCGGCATGAAGTTCATGCCCCAGGTCTTCGAGAACGGCTGGTACTGCGCCTGCGGTGCCTTCCACCCGAAGGAAGAGGACACCGTCTACTGCTCCGAGTGCGGCAGCGACCGCATCCTTTTGCAGAACGCGCTGAACACCCTGCTGCAGCCGGAAGCCCCGGTGCGCCAGCCCGAGCCGGAGCCTGCGGCCCAGCCGGTGCGCCCCGCCGCGCCTGCGGAGGAGCCTACCCGCATCGTGAGTGCGGCGCAGGAGGAAGCCACCCGTATCATCCCGCCCCGGGCGGCGGAGCCTGCGCCCGGCTATGCGCCTGCCGCTGAGATGGACGCGACCCGCGTGGTGTCCCGCGCCCCGGAGCAGGAGGCTACCCGCGTTCTGTCCCGCCAGCCGGAGCCGGTGCGCCCGGCCAAGTCCTTTGCGCCGGACGAAGAGATGGAGAAGTACGGCACCCGTGTGGTACCCTCGACTCCCGCCGCCGCGCCGTCCCGCCTGCAGGCAAAGCCGCTGGACGAGGAGGACGACTGCGAAGAGGAAGACCCCCGCGACAGCATCGCTGAGACGCTCATCCGCTGGGTGCCGCCCATCACCGCCATCGTGTGTGCGGGCATCGCCCTGTGCGGCTTCGTGTATTCTCAGTTCATGATGTAAAATAGGATGTACGGCGGAGGAGGCAGAGGCTTCCTCCGCTGTTTTGCTTGCGAAAAGGCTCTCCCTTTGGGAGAGCTGGCGCGGAGCGCCTGAGAGGGCAAGGATGTTTGCCGGGAGGCTTGGGCGCAGCGACAGCATCGCCCTGACCGAGGGGCTGCTTATCGAGAAAGTTGAAAACCAGGAGAATTGTTATGTCAGAAGAATATCTGCAGGCCGCGTTCGAGATCAAAGCGGCCTGCGACGACATCAGCCGGAAGCTGCTGCGCTGGCACTGGGAGGAAAAGCCCGGCGCTCACAGCGTGGACGCCCTGCTGAAGCATCTGGCCCAGCGCCAGAAGGAGAGCCCCGACTACTACGAGCGCCTGCCGGAGCTGAATGGCCGCACCGGCTGGCAGCAGCTGGATACCACCCTCTGTATGCGTGTCCTGCTGGACCCGGAAAAGGACGCCGCCCGGCCTCTGGACCTGCTGGGCAGTACGCCCCACCCGGCAGCGGCCCGCCGTGCCTGCAACGCGGTGCGGATGGCCCGCAACGAGGCAGCCCACGCCTCCGACAGGACCGCAGCCGCACAGGCGGCGATCCGGTTCAACGAGGCCGTGGAGGAGCTGGAAGCGGGCTATGAGGGAACGGCCCTGACTACCGGCGACCTCGAGAAGTATTACCGGATGGCGGAGGACTTTCTGTCCCGCTGCGGCGCGTCGGAGACCATCGAGCCTCAGAAGAAGGCTGAGGACGAAGCGCCCCGCCGTCAGAAGTCCCAGAAAAGCGGCAGCACCTCCCGCAAGCGCCAGAGCGGCAGAAGCCGCACGGCCTCGAAGGGGACATCCGGCCGCAGCCGGAACGCTTCCGGCCGGAACAGCCGCAGCCGCCAGAATATGCAGACCACGGCCCGCCGCAAGAAGCGTCAGCGCACCCAGAGCCGCGCTCTCACCGTGGTGCTGCTGGCCGTCGTCCTGCTGGGCCTGCTGGTCCGGGCATGGACGATGGGGCTGATGAAGTGATACGCTCTACTGAGGTAGATCATGTGATGAAGTTTCAAATTAAAGACATACTTACGTTGCAAAATGAACTTTATCAACTTGATAAAGTTCCCCCTATTGATAAAGTTCGAACTTTATCAGCTCACCCGAAGTTTATCACCTTGATAAAGTTTGATTTTGGACGTTGTGCCGATGCTATTTTGGAACTTTATCAGATAACGCGCGGGTCTCAGAGAAAGTTCTCTGTAGTCCGACCTCTCCGTCAGCGCTGACGCGGCCAAAACTGCATACAATAGCCCTATAACCGTTTATATGGGAAAGGAAACAGGCAATGGAGCTGAATTTTTATACCCTCTGCGTCCTCTATCTGGTCTACTCGTTCCTCGGCTGGGTAGCTGAGACGGTGGTGGCGACCATCAAGGGCCGCGCCTTCGTCAACCGCGGCGTGGCGTCCGGCCCGTTCTGCTTCGTCTACGGCACGGCGGCTGTGCTGATGGCGGTGGGCTTTGCCGACCTGCGCTCGACGCCGGTGGCCCTCTTCCTCGGCTGTGCGGCCAACGCCACCGTGGTGGAGTGGGTGACGGCCAAGCTGCTCGAGAGGATGCACCGCCGCCGCTGGTGGGACTACTCGGATAAAAAGTTCAATCTGGACGGCTACGTCTGCCTGCAGTACTCGGTGCTCTGGGGTCTGCTGGGCATGGCAAGCGTGCTGTGGGGCAACGTCCTGCTGCTGCGGCTCTGCGCTATCCTTCCGGGCTGGCTGCTGCATATCGGCGTCTGGGCGGCGATGACGCTGGCCGTCCTCGACCAGCTGGGCGCAGCGCTGGCCGTCAACCGGTACGCCGCCAGCCATCCGAGGCTGGAACAGCTCAACCTCGAGCTGGAAAAGCACTCGGACAAGCTGCGCCAGCGGCTCATCGCCCATGTGGAAAAGCGTATCCAGCGGGCTTACCCGACCATCGTCCGGCCCGAGCCGGCTGCTCAGAAAGAAAAGGCCCTGAGCTTCGGCGACCTCGTCTGGCTCTTCGTCATCGGGGCTTTCCTCGGCGACGTGGTGGAGACGCTGTTCTGCCGGGTGACGGCGGGCGTCTGGATGAGCCGCTCGAGCCTCGTGTGGGGACCCTTCAGCGTGGTGTGGGGTCTGGCACTGGTCATGGCGGCGGTCCTGCTGCGGGGCAGCGAGGAGCGGAGCGACCGCTCCATCTTCCTGTTCGGCTTCGTGATGGGCGGCGCGTATGAGTATATCTGCAGCGCCGTGGGTGAGCTGCTGTTCGGCGTCATCTTCTGGGACTACAGCGGCTTCAAGTTCAATCTGGGAGGCCGTGTCAATCTGCTCTACTGCTTCTTCTGGGGCATCGCGGCGGTGGTCTGGATCCGGTACGGCTACCCCCTCGTCGCAAAGCTGATGGCAAACCTGAAAAAGCACATCCTGCCCTGGATGACCGTGGTGCTGACGGTGTTCATGGCCGTGAACATGGGGCTTTCGGCACTGGCGCTGGCCCGATACGACGCCCGCACCAGCGGCCTTGCCCCGGCGAACCAGCTGGACGTCTTCCTCGACGAACATTTTGACAACGCCCGGATGGAGCGGGTGTACCCCAACGCCAAAAAAACCGGCTGACCCGGCAGCCATAAACGCAAAAAAGCACTGCACCCGCCCGCTTTTGGGGAGTGCAGTGCTTTTGGTTTGTTCAGCCCTTACTGAGCGGCAAAGACCTTTACCTCGTCCTTGTCCATGAAGGCGGCACCGGCAAAGCCTGCTGCTTCCAGCTGGCCCAGCTGCTTGCCGAGCTTCTTGCCCTGAGGCAGGACGGTGACGTTGTAGGTATCGCGCAGGGCAGCGGCCTTGCTCAGGACGGCGGTGAAGTCGGCGTCCTTGCCGTAGAGCAGTGCGATCTTCTGTTTTGCGCCGGGGATCTGATAGCCCTGCTCGAGCAGGATGCCGCAGACGCGCTCGAAGCCGATGGAGAAGCCGACTGCCGGCACCTGAGTGCCGAGGAACTTGCCCACCATGTTGTCATAGCGGCCGCCGCCGGCGACTGCGCCGCTGAACTGCGGGCAGGTGATCTCAAACACCATGCCGGTGTAGTAGCCCTGACCGCGCACGAGGCTGGGGCAGTAGGCCAGCTGATAGCGGCCTGCGGCCATGGCGTTGGCAGTAGCGAGGACGTACTTGAGGTCGTCGGCGATGGCGGGGTCTGCGCAGCGGGCGGCCACGGCGTCCAGCGTCACCTCGCCGGCGGCGATGAAGTCGGCCAGTGCGTTGACCGCGTTCTCGGGCAGCTGCTTCTCGAGAAGCTCGGCCTTCACGCCGTCGGCACCGATCTTATCCATCTTGTCGAAGGTGATGCAGACGGAATCCAGCGTGTCGGCGGCAAAGCCCATGCTCTCCAGCATCCCGCGGAGGATGCGGCGGTCGTTGATGTTGACGGTGAAGCCGTCGAAGCCGATGCCCAGCAGGGCGCGGGTGGTCACGTCGATGAGCTCGACCTCGGCGTTGGGGCTCTCGTCGCCCAGAATGTCGATGTCGCACTGGACGAACTCGCGCAGACGGCCCTTCTGGGGGCGCTCGGCGCGGAAGACGCGGTCGGTCTGGATGACCTTGAAGGGGTGGGGGAGCTTGTCCTTGTTGGCGGCGTAGAAGCGGCTCAGGGGCAGGGTCAGATCATAGCGCAGGCCCATGTCGGAGAGCTCTTTCGGGTCGCCGGAGTTCAGGGCGGCGGTGAGCTTGTCGCCGCGCTTGAGCACTTTGAAGATGAGGTTCAGGTTGTCGCCGCCGTCGGACTTGTCGAGGTTCTCCATATCCTCCAGCATGGGGGTGGAGATGCGCTCGAAGCCGGATGCGCGGTAAGTCTCGAGAATTTTGCCCTGAATGTAGTCGCGCAGGGTCTGCTCGTTGGGCAGAAGGTCGCGCATACCTTTTAAGGCCTGAGTTTTCATAATATAGTCCTCTTTCTGTATAGCCCTCTCAGTCGCGGATGGCAGATACTGAGCCTAACCTCTCAGTCTGCTTCGCAGACAGCTCCCCTACTAGGGGAGCCTCTGGCGAAGAGATAAAGTGTTCCGAAATGCCAAAGCCTCCCCTCGATAGGGGAGGTGGCACGGCGGAGCCGTGACGGAGAGGTTCAGGCACAGAAGCAACGCGACGAAAGAGATGTTTTTTATAATACCCTTCTAATTATAAAGGATACCGTCTTTTTGTCAATCAAAAAGGACACACTATTCTCTGAGGTGATGCACGAAATGCAGAAAACAAGACCCTGGGCCATCCTGGCGGCGGGCGCGGCCATCCAGGTATTGACAGGCCTGCCCGCCGCGTGGGGCGTGTTTCAAAGACCCGTCATGGAGGAATACGGCCTCAGCGAGCAGGGGGCAGGCTATGCCTTCGGGGTGCTCATCGCATTTTTCGGCATCGGGTGCGTCATCGGCGGCTTCCTGCAGGATAAGCAGGGGCCACGCTTTGCGGCTTTGTGGGGGACGGGCCTGCTCTGCGGCGGATTCTTCGCGGCGGCGGCTCTCCCGGCGGAGAAGGGGAGTGCTTTTTTCGGGGTGTTCAGCATCCCGGCGGGGCTCGGCACGGCCTTCCTCTATCCGTCCATCCAGTCCTGCGCCCAGAAGTGGTACAAGGGCCGGAAGGGTCTCGCCACCGGCGTCATCGGGGGCGCAGTGGGGTTGAGCGGAGCGTTCCTGACCGTCTTTGTCCGCACGGCGCTGCGGGGCTTCGGGCCGGTACAGGGCATCCGGGGCGCGTTCTGGGCGCTGGGTGCGCTGACCCTGCCGGTCTGCCTCGCGGGCAGTGCATTGCTGGCCGACCCGCCGCCCGAAAAGCCTCAGCCCAGCCGGCAGGGAAAGGCCAAGGCCGCGCCGCCCCTCGACCTCTCGCCCCGGCAGATGCTTGGCACGCGGCAGTACTGGCTCTGCGCCGGAGCGGTCTGCTTTTCCACCCCGGCGGTGCTGCTGTTCAGCCCCATCATCCTGAAGCTTGGGATGGAGCGGGGGCTGGACGAGAGCGCCGCCCTCTGGGCCGTGGTGCTGGGCAGCGTGGGCAGTGCGGCCGGGCGGCTGCTGATGCCCCTGCTCAGCGACAAGATCGGCCGCCGCCCCACCGACCTCATCCTCTTCGGCGTGTCGCTGGGGCTTTCGGCGGCGTTCCTGTTTGCCCGGGGATGGGCCGTCGTGGCAGTGTATGCGGGGCTGACATTCTGCTACTCGGCGCTGGCGGCGGTGCTGCCCGCCCTCTCCACCGATCTGTTCGGCCTGCCCCACGCCGGGGTGAACTACGGCTTTCTGGCGCTGGGCCAGAGCGTGGGAAGCCTTTTGTTCCCCTGCATCGCTGATTTCTGGGGATTCGGGCAGGGGCGGCACATCCTCGCCATCGCGGGTGCGGCGGCGGGCTTCGCCTGCATCTGGGCCGTCACGCCGGTGCGGCGGGAGCCGCAGAAAAAACCGAATTGAGAAGTTGCGCTCCTGCGCAGAAAAACGAAAATGACAAAAAGATTGCGAAAAATTTGTCAGAAATGACTTGCAAATTGGGCCAACGTCCTCTATAATAAAACTGTGCGTGGTAGTACCGGGAGAGGCGCTGAAAAGAGAGCGGCGCAGCCCGGTCAATGCAAGGCGGCAGGGGAGAGAAGCTTCTGCCGCACGGCATCAATTTGTCAAAAGGAGAGTATGATTATGACCTATTCGCAGCAAGTACAGAATATGTGCCCGATCACCAAAGGTCCTAAGCATGGTCCGGCCCCCATCCCCGAAGAGGGCGCATGGGTCAAGGCCTATGAGATCAAGGACATCAGCGGCTACACCCATGGTGTGGGCTGGTGCGCACCTCAGCAGGGTACCTGCAAGCTGTCTCTGAACATCAAGAACGGCGTCATCGAGGAGGCTCTGGTGGAGACCATCGGCTGCTCCGGCATGACCCACTCTGCTGCTATGGCAGGCGAGATCCTGCCCGGCAAGACCATTCTGGAAGCTCTGAACACCGACCTCGTCTGCGACGCCATCAACGTGGCGATGCGCGAGCTGTTCCTGCAGATCGTCTACGGCCGCAGCCAGACCGCTTTCTCTGAGGACGGTCTGCCCATCGGCGCAGGTCTGGATGACCTGGGCAAGGGCCTGCGCTCCATGACCGGCACCATCTTCTCCACCAAGGAGAAGGGCGTCCGTTATCTGGAGCTGACCGAGGGCTACATCAACAAGCTGGCTGTGGATGCCAACGGCGAGGTCATCGGCTATCAGTTCGTCAAGCTGGGCAAGATGATGGAGGACATCCGTCACGGCAAGACCCCCAACGAGGCTTACGAGAAGAACGTGGGTACTTACGGCCGCTTCAGCAAGGAAGCAGGCGCTGTCAAGTACATCGACCCGCGTGAGGAATAAGAGAGGAGGAACAACTCATGGCAACTTTTGAATCTATGGATCGCCGCATGCCGAAAATCGAGGCATGCCTGAAGGCCAACGGCCTCGAATCTCTGGACGCCTGCAACGAGATGCTCCTCGCTAAGGGCATCGACTGCGACAAGATCGTCCGCGGTGTGCAGCCCATCTGCTTTGATAACGCTGTCTGGGCTTACACCCTGGGTACCGCTATCGCCGTCAAGCGCGGCCTGACCGATGCTGCCGAGTGCGCAGCCGCCATCGGCGAAGGTCTGGAAGCTTTCACCATCCCCGGTTCTGTCGCTGAGCAGCGTCAGGTCGGTCTGGGCCACGGCAACCTGGGCGCTCGTCTGCTGAGCGAGGACACCACCTGCTTCGCTTTCCTGGCAGGCCACGAGTCCTTCGCCGCTGCTGAGGGTGCCATCGGCATCGCCCGCACCGCAAACAAGGTCCGCAAGACCCCCCTGCGCGTCATCCTGAACGGCCTGGGCAAGGACGCCGCTTACATCATCTCCCGTATCAACGGCTTCACCTATGTGCAGACCGAGTACGACATCCCCACCCAGACCCTGACCGTCGTCAAGGAGATCCCCTTCTCCGAGGGCGAGCGCGCAGCTGTCAAGTGCTACGGCGCCAACGACGTCATGGAGGGCGTTGCCATCATGAAGAAGGAGGACGTCCAGTGCTCCATCACCGGCAACTCCACCAACCCCGTCCGCTTCCAGCACCTGGTCGCCGGCACCTATAAGAAGTGGGCCATCGAGAACGGCAAGAAGTACTTCTCCGTCGCTTCCGGCGGCGGCACGGGCCGTACCCTGCACCCCGATAACGTCGCAGCCGGCCCCGCCAGCTACGGCCTGACCGACTCTCTGGGCCGCGTCCACGGCGATGCTCAGTTTGCAGGTTCCTCTTCTGTGCCTGCACACGTCGAGATGATGGGCCTCATCGGCATGGGCAACAACCCGATGGTCGGCGCTACGGTCGCCTGCGCTGTTGCTGCTGCACAGGCCAACGCCTAAATCCTTTTCCCAAGTTCGGCAGAGGGGGCTGCTTGTAAAAGGGCAGCCCCCTTTTTATGCTGATAGATGTTCGCAACCACAAACCACGAAGCAAGCAAGAAAGGAAAAACATGAAGAAAGCTCAGATCAAGAAGAGCGTGTCTGCACTGGCTATGGCGGCGGTCATCGCGGTCAGCCTGTTTGGCTACGGCTGCGGTGCCAAGTCTGCCTCTACCAGTTCTGACGCGGGCGTGTCCGGTGACTTCACCGGCACTGCCAAGGGCTTCGGCGGCGACGTTTCCGTCACCCTGACCCTGACCGACGGCGCCATCACCGGCTGCACCGCCGAGGGCAAGGACGAGACCCAGGGCGTCGGCTCTGAGGCCATCGCCCAGATGCCCGGCAAGATCGCCGAGAGCGGCAGCATCGCCGTGGACGGCGTGTCCGGCGCTACCGCCACCTCTACCGCCATCAAGGAGGCTGCTGCAGCTGCCCTGACCGCTGCCGGCCTGAACCCCGATGACTACAAGACCGCTGTGGAGAACAACGCTACCGCCGAGGACTCCACCGTTGACGCAGATGTCGTCGTCGTCGGTGCGGGCGGCGCAGGCATGACTGCTGCCATCACCGCTGCCGCTGAGGGCAAGAGCGTCGTCGTCCTCGAGAGCCAGTCTATGGTGGGCGGCAACTCCGTCCGCGCCACCGGCGGCATGAACGCCGCTAAGACCGTCTATCAGGATGAGAACGAGTTCGGCGAGTCTGCCGGCGTCGAGAAGACCCTGAAGACTGCTGCCGAGAAGTACGCCGACAACGAGACCATCACCGCTCTGGCAAAGACCGTCTCTGAGCAGTGGGCTGCCTATCAGGCCAACCCCACCGGCTACTTCGACTCTGTCGAGCTGATGGAGCTGGATACCATGATCGGCGGCAAGGGCATCAACGACCCCGAGCTGGTCGAGACCCTGTGCGCAAACTCTGCTGACGCCATCGACTGGCTGGACGAGCACGGCATCACCCTGCACAACGTCTCCAGCTTCGGCGGTGCATCCGTCAAGCGCATCCATCGCCCTGTGAACGCAGAGGGCAAGACCGTTTCCGTCGGCTCCTACATGATCCCCCTGCTGCAGGAGAACTGCGAGAAGGCCGGCGTCAAGATGATGCTGGACACCACTGCAACTGAGATCCTGACCGATGCCAACGGCGCTGCCGTGGGCGTCAAGGCCACCGGTGCTTCCGGTGAGACCGTCACCGTCAACGCCAAGGCAGTCGTTCTGGCTACCGGCGGCTTCGGCGCAAACCTCGACATGGTCGTCAAGTACAAGCCCGAGCTGAAGGGCTTCATGACCACCAACGCCCCCGGCATCCAGGGCCAGGGCATCGAGATGGCACAGGCCATCGGCGCTGCTACCGTGGACATGGACCAGATCCAGATCCACCCCACCGTTGAGGCCAACACCGCTGCCCTCATCACCGAGGGCCTGCGCGGCGACGGCGCTATCCTCATCAACGAGGAAGGCCAGCGTTTCATCGACGAGGTCGGCACCCGCGACGTCGTCTCTGCTGCTGAGATCGCTCAGACCGGCAGCTACAGCTGGCTGGTCGTCGATCAGGCCATGGTCGATGCTTCCAGCGTCATCCAGGGCTACATCAAGAAGGGCTACACCGTCACCGGCGCTACCTACGAGGAGCTGGGCAAGGCTATGGGCGTCGATGCCGCTGCCTTCGCAGAGACCATGGAGAAGTGGAACGGCTA
>OGER01001429.1_pt1 | contig 18294 bp, 18 predicted proteins | sample 1570691 | NCBI WGS metagenome assembly OGER01 (sample SAMEA2582143, study PRJEB24529) | metagenome | biome: Human gut stool | place: China | collected 2011
TTTTTGTCTTTTTACCTTCCCGTTTCGCTCAAGTTAGTATAAAAAAGCTGAACGCGAAACATTAAAAACCATTAATATCAATGTGTTACAATATCTTTAGTCTAAAAAATAGACTACATGATGCTACAAAACACAACATATCCAGTCACTATGAATCAACTACTTAGATAGTATTAGTGACCTGAGACAGAGCATTAGCGCAAGGTGATTTTTGTCTTCTTGCGCTAATTTTTTGTTATCAAACATGTCGCACTCCAGAGAAGCACAAAGCCTTGCAATCCAGTGCAAAGATTTGTGTGCCTCAGTTTTGTCTAAGTGTTCTACTGAAAACATAGTAAAATCGGCAACAGCTGGAAATCATTCAATACTCGCACTATCGAAAGTTCGCCAGCCAGCCCATAGATCATGATTGGACAATGCCAGGACAACATCTACAGAAGATCAGATTATAAATCCCGACAAAACAATAGCATCAAGCACTCTTGTAAAGTATAATTCCGCTTTTCGTATTTGTATATTCTGCTTTTACTATTTTATTTTAATACTTTATTACAATGTGTGAGGAATTGATGGTTCAACAATTAACGACGCCTTCCCGAGATCACGCACTGGATGGTATTCGTGGTATAGCTTGCTTGATAGTTTTAATAAGCCATTTCATGCAATTCTTTCTACCATCTGTTTTTGTTCAAAATCAGATAGATCATTATGGAGAGAAATACATAAGTGAAACTCCATTTAATATATTATATAATGGTCACTTTGCCGTAATGCTTTTCTTCGTTTTGAGTGGAATGGTTCTATCGATTCCCTTTTTCAAAGGGAAGGGGCTAGAATGGTACTCTAAATCCATTATCAAGAGATACCCACGTCTTGCAATACCTACCATTGCATCTACTATATTTTCCTTTATTCTGATGACAACGATTGGATTTCATTCATCAGAAACTGCAGTGTACTCTTTATCACAAGTAATCCCAGCGATGCCAACTACAATGACATTACTGAATGCGGTATGGGAAGGGGGTATTGGTACATATTTTTACGGAGTTCAAACATTAAACCCAGTATTATGGACCATTCACACCGAATTGGTTGGCTCAATTCTTGTACTCGTTCTGGTCCCACTAGTTTGCACTACCAGAATTAGGTTTGCTTTTTATACTTTGGGTATTGTGGTATTTAGCTCAAGTCATCTATTAGGATTTATATTAGGGGTGATTTGTGCAGATGTTTCAGTTAATATAAAGAAAATTAATACCACAATTATCTTTATGTTTATTTTACTAGGATGTTACCTAGGTTCATACCCATATTTTATAACTGAACATAGTATCTGGATAAATAACAGTGACATAACTTACTTTGATTTGAGAATTGTTTCTCAAGCCTTTGGTTCAATGTTTCTTATTATAGCAATTGATAAATCAATAGTTATCTCAAATTTATTCAAAACAAAAACCTGTAAATTTCTTGGAGATGTATCATACTCTCTTTATCTGGTGCATTTTCCATTAATAGCTTCAATATCTTCTTTGATCGTAATTAAGCTTGGTGATGCAGGAGTTTCATACGGAAAGTCTTTACTTATTACTTTCCCAATCACTTTATTATCTTCAATACTTGCAGCTTTAATTTTTAAATTGCTAATTGATGATAACGCGATAAAATTTTCCAATTATTTATCAAATAAAATTCTTCCAAAGAATAACGTGCAAGCAGCAAAATACGCCCCATAAGGGGCGTTTATTTATATGAATGGTTTTTTAGGCCAGATGATATTGTGAGCTTTCTGGGTATCTACTGCCTGAACAGCTTTGATATAGTTCACCCAAGATATTAGTTTTTCTTTATCTTCGTCGCTGATAATTCCCAGCTGTAATTCAGTCTGCCAAAGAATGATCTTTTCCTTTGCGAACAGAAGCTGCACAGATTTCTGTTGCTCTGCCGCTTCCACTTCCGCTACGTGCTGAGCATTGATATCCGTCACCCATTTTTCACCATCCCATTTATCGTATGGCGTTAACGGGGCGATAGTGGTTGTATTTTCAGGGTAATCACCCGGAGTTTTGATTTCTTTTGATTCTCCTGTTTCTGTGCTAAAGACGATTTCACCACGATGGTCTGGCACATATTCCCATGAGTTAAAATCTGCAGAACGGCAGATAGCATAACCAGCCTTATGTGTACCAGGAGCATCTAAACAGGAATATGCAGGGATACCGACACCCACTGCAAGATATTCAGTTGATGCAGAAATATATTCCCGCGTCTCACCATCATAGTTATAAACAGTAATATTCCCCGCCTTCGTGGCAATAAGCTCGCTATTTAATACGGCGTTATCCATTATGCAGCCCTCACAATATAATTAAAGGCAATGTTTCGAGGACGGTTTTCGTTTGCAGTTGGAACAACTCTGGAAGCATCAAATGTTACTCGCTTTGCATAACCACCTTTAATTGAATCAGATGAAGCATCTCCGATGACGCTGGTTGTAAAAACGCCAGAATCAGAAGGATAGGTATTAAACCTGACATCTACTAATGCACCAATTATATTTCGAATGGCATCGCCCTGTGATGAAAGCAAGCTACGGTTAGTATCAATTCCTCTTCCGTCATCCCAGCCACGAATAAACTCACCACGTAAATCAGGTAATTTATTTGTCGGGTAAGCCTTTGCCAGTTCCGGGTATTCTTCAGCAGAAAAAGCTGCACCGTTGCATTTCAGCCAGCCTGTTGGCGGTGTGACTGAAGGCCACGGAACAGGTACGCCAACAGGCAATGCTGAGCCTTCTCCTAAACCAACGTTTATGAAAGTGCAGAGATAATGGCTAACTGGCATCATCCCCGGTTTTTATTCAGGGGATTGATCATGCTTATTGGCTATGTACGCGTGTCAACAAATGACCAGAACACCGATTTGCAACGTAATGCACTGAATTGCGCGGGATGTGAGCGGATTTTTGAGGACAAAATCAGTGGTACTAAGTCCGACAGACCGGGGCTTAAAAAACTGCTCAGGACACTATCGGCAGGAGACACGCTGATTGTCTGGAAGCTGGACAGGTTGGGGCGCAGTATGCGGCATCTTGTTACTCTGATAGAAGAGTTGCGCCAGCGCGGCGTGAATTTCAGAAGTCTGACTGACAGTATTGATACCAGTACCCCAATGGGCCGTTTCTTTTTTCATGTCATGGGTGCCCTGGCTGAAATGGAACGCGAACTGATAGTTGAACGTACCAGGGCAGGGCTGGCTGCAGCTCGTGCTAAAGGCAGAGTAGGTGGACGCCGTCCTAAGTTGACCACCGAACAGTGGGCACAGATTGGACGTTTACTAGAGGTCGGAGAATCAAGACAGCGTATTGCACTGATTTTTGATGTGGGCGTTTCTACCATTTATAGAAAATTTCCGGCAAATAAGAGCAATGAATCCCCCTGAATCAGCATTATTTTGATTATCCCTGCAAGTAGACAAATACCGTCATTTTGTGTGAATAACGGTACAACTGCGCTTAGCTGTTTGTCAGGCACAATCACTTCAACATAGGGCGAAGCCTAATCCAATCAGGAGGTTCGCCACTATGGCTCAGGATTACCACCACGGGGTGCGCGTTGTTGAAGTCAACGAAGGCACCCGATCTATTACCACGGTGAGCACCGCCATCGTGGGTATGGTCTGCACGGGCGATGATGCCGATGCAAAAATGTTTCCTCTTAATAAACCCGTGCTGATCACTGATGTGCTGACTGCCAGCGGTAAAGCGGGTGAGTCAGGTACTCTGGCCCGTTCGCTGGATGCCATCGCTGACCAGGCAAAACCCGTGACCATTGTTGTGCGTGTGCCGCAGGGTGAAACGGAAGACGAAACCACGACCAATATCATCGGCGCAGTGACTGCTGAAGGTAAAAAAACAGGTATGAAAGCCCTGTTATCTGCCCAGTCACAGCTCGGCGTTAAACCGCGCATTCTCGGCGTGCCAGGCCACGACACCAAGGCGGTAGCTACTGAGTTGCTGAGCGTGGCGCAAAGCCTGCGTGGATTTGCTTACCTGTCAGCGTATGGCTGCAAGACAGTGCAGGAGGCGATCACTTACCGTGAAAACTTCAGCCAGCGCGAAGGAATGCTGATCTGGCCCGACTTTACTGGCTGGGACACGGTGCTGAATGCCGAAGCAACGGCATATGCCACCGCCCGTGCGCTTGGTCTGCGTGCCAAAATTGATGAGCAGACCGGGTGGCACAAAAGCCTGTCCAACGTGGGCGTGAACGGTGTCACCGGAATTTCTGCAGATGTGTTCTGGGATCTGCAGGACCCGGCAACCGATGCAGGTCTGCTGAACCAGAACGACGTCACCACGCTTATGCGCAAGGACGGTTTCCGCTTCTGGGGTTCCCGCTGCCTGAGTGATGACCCGCTCTTTGCCTTCGAAAACTACACCCGCACGGCGCAGGTGCTGATGGACACGATGGCAGAAGCACACATGTGGGCGGTGGATAAACCGCTTAACCCGTCGCTGGCCCGCGACATTATCGAAGGTATCCGCGCCAAAATGCGCAGCCTGGTCAGTCAGGGCTATCTCATTGGTGGTGATTGCTGGCTGGATGAGTCGGTGAACGACAAAGACACGCTGAAAGCCGGGAAACTCTGGATCGACTAGGACTATACGCCAGTGCCGCCACTGGAAAACCTGATGCTGCGCCAGCGCATCACCGATCAGTACCTGGTGAATTTTGCCAGCCAGGTCAGCGCGTAAGGGGACAACATGGCTTTACCACGCAAATTAAAACATCTGAACCTGTTTAACGACGGGAACAACTGGCAGGGGATCGTAGAGTCGCTGACGCTGCCGAAATTCACCCGCAAATATGAGAAGTATCGCGGCGGCGGAATGCCGGGTGCAGTGGATGTGGATCTGGGGCTTGATGACAGTGCTCTGGACACAGAATTTTCCATTGGTGGTACTGAATTGCTGCTGTTTAAACAGATGGGTAAAGCCACGGTGGATGGCATCCAGTTGCGCTTCACCGGCTCTATCCAGCGTGACGATACCGGAGAAGTGCAGGCCGTGGAGCTTGTGGTGCGTGGACGTCACAAAGAAGTGGATTCCGGCGAGTGGAAGACGGGCGAAAGCAACACCACCAAAGTGACCAGTACCAACAGCTACGCGAAGCTGACTATCAATGGTGAGGTGCTCTATGAAGTGGACCTTATCAACATGGTGGAAATTGTGGACGGTGTGGATCTGATGGAAGCGCACCGCAACGCACTCGGCCTCTGATGTATCTGAACGGCGCGGAATGCCGCGCCAGAACCCAATTTACAGGACAACAAAATGAGCGATAAGCAGACTGAAAAGACCATTCAACTGGATACCCCTATCAAGCGCGGTAAAACAGAAATCACCGAAATTGTGCTGCGTAAACCGCAGTCTGGTGCACTGCGCGGTATACGCCTGCAGGCCATTATGGATATGGATGTGAACGCGATGATGACCGTGATCCCCCGCATCTCCAGTCCGGCACTGACTGCACAGGAAATTGCAGAGATGGACCCGGCAGATCTCACTGCCATGTCGGTTGAGGTTGTCACTTTTTTGTTGAAGAAGTCGGTGCTTGCCGGTTTACCGACAGCCTGACGGTTGACGATCTGGTGGCAGATATCGCCACCATTTTTCACTGGCCGCCATCCGTTACTGACGTTATGCCGCTGACCGAAGTGCTGGAATGGCGGTATAAAGCGATTCAGAGAAGCGGGGCCAACGATGAGTGATAACAACCTGCGCCTGCAGGTCATTCTTAATGCGGTTGACAAACTCACCCGCCCATTCCGTGCTGCACAGGCCAGTTCGAAAGAGCTGGCTGGCGCAATCAGAAACTCCCGTGACGCATTAAAGCAACTCAATCAGGCGGGTAACAGCCTGGAAAAATTTCGCAAGCTGCAGGCCGATAACAAGAAGTTAGGCGACAGGCTGAACTATGCCAGACAGAAGGCTAATTTGCTTAGCTCTGAGCTGGAGGCGATGGAACAACCATCACAACGGCACCTTGTGGCTTTAGGTCGGCAAACGCTGGCAGTCCAACGCCTGGAAGAACAACAAAAATATTTGCAGAAGCAAACGGCGCTTGTGCGTGCAGAACTGTACCGGGCGGGAATTTCTGCGAAAGATGATGCGGGAGCAACTGCCCGTTTAGCCCGTGAAACATCACGTTATAACCAGGAACTGTCGAAACAGGAGGCGCGGCTGAAGCGACTGGGGGAAGCTCAGCGCAGGATGAATGCAGCGCGTGCCAGTTATGCCCGTTCGCTGGAGGTGCGCGATCGCATCGCAGGAGCCGGAGCCACCACCACGGCTGCAGGGCTGGCAATGGGGACGCCAGTGATGGCGGCAGTAAAAAGCTATACCAGCATGGAAGATGCCATGAAAGGTGTGGCAAAGCAGGTCAATGGTCTGCGTGACGATAATGGCAACCGCACTGCACGTTTTTATGAAATGCAGGATGCCATCAAGGCTGCCAGCGAACAGTTGCCGATGGAAAACGGTGCGGTGGACTTCGCTGCACTGGTTGAAGGTGGTGCGCGCATGAACGTCGCAAACCCTGACGACAGCTGGGAAGATCAGAAACGTGACCTGCTGGCCTTCGCCAGTACGGCAGCAAAGGCGGCAACAGCCTTTGAGCTGCCAGCGGATGAACTGTCAGAAAGTCTGGGGAAAATCGCCCAGCTCTACAAAATACCTACCCGCAATATTGAACAGCTCGGCGATGCGCTGAACTATCTGGATGATAACGCCATGTCGAAAGGGGCAGACATCATTGATGTGATGCAACGTCTGGGCGGTGTGGCTGACCGTCTGGATTATCGTAAAGCGGCGGCGCTGGGTTCCACCTTCCTGACACTGGGCGCTGCGCCAGAGGTTGCAGCCAGTGCAGCAAACGCGATGGTGCGTGAATTGTCCATTGCCACCATGCAAAGCAAGAGTTTCTTTGAAGGGATGAATCTGCTGAAACTCAATCCTGAAGTGATTGAAAAGCAGATGACGAAGGATGCGATGGGAACTATCCAGCGTGTGCTGGAGAAGGTGAACGCACTGCCGCAGGACAAGCGTCTGTCTGCCATGACCATGTTGTTTGGTAAAGAGTTTGGCGATGACGCGGCGAAACTGGCAAACAACCTGCCGGAACTGCAGCGTCAGTTAAAACTGACAGCGGGCAATGATGCGCTCGGCTCCATGCAGAAAGAATCCGACATCAACAAAGACTCACTTTCTGCTCAGTGGTTGCTGGTCAAAACCGGAGCGCAGAACACCTTCAGCAGCCTGGGCGAAACGTTGCGCCAGCCGCTGATGGATATTCTGTACACGGTGAAAAGCATTACGGGGGCGTTGCGCCGCTGGGTGGAAGCTAACCCGGAACTGACAGGCACACTGATGAAAGTAGCGGCTGTTGTGGCTGCGGTTACCGTAGGCCTCGGCACCTTAGCGGTGGCGCTGGCTGCAGTGCTGGGGCCGCTGGCAGTGATCCGTCTGGGATTCTCTGTGCTGGGTATCAAAACGTTACCTTCCGTTACGGCAGCAGTAACTCGAACCAGCAGCGCGTTGTCCTGGCTGGCTGGCGCACCACTGGCACTGCTGCGACGCGGGCTTGCTTCATCGGGCAACGCAGCGGGTTTACTTACTGCTCCGTTGTCATCTTTGCGTCGCACGGCATCACTGACGGGGAATGTCCTGAAAACTGTAGCAGGTGCGCCGGTTGCACTTTTGCGGTCTGGATTATCCGGTTTACGTGCTGTTGCTGTGATGTTTATGAATCCTCTGGCGGTACTGCGCGGTGGACTGGTCGCCGCAGGCACGGTGCTGCGAGTACTGGCATCTGGTCCACTGGCGATGCTGCGCGTTGCCCTGTATGCCGTATCTGGTCTGTTAGGTGCTCTGCTCAGTCCGATAGGTCTTGTGGTTACTGCACTGGCGGGCGTGGCGCTGGTTGTCTGGAAATACTGGCAACCCATCACCGCATTTCTCGGTGGCGTGGTGGAAGGATTCAAAGCGGCGGCAGGTCCCGTCAGTGCAGCATTCGAACCACTTAAGCCTGTGTTTCAGTGGATTGGCGACAAAGTGCAGACGTTGTGGGGCTGGTTTACTGATCTGCTGACGCCCGTTAAGTCGACCTCTGCCGAACTGCAGAGCGCAGCGGCAATGGGGCGACGATTCGGGGAGGCACTGGCGGAAGGGCTGAATATGGTCATGCATCCGCTGGACTCCCTGAAATCCGGCGTTTCCTGGTTGCTGGAGAAACTCGGCATTGTCAGTAAAGAGGCCGCAAAGGCAAAACTGCCGGAAAGCGTGACGCGTCAGCAACCTGCGACGGTGAATGCAGACGGTAAAGTGATGATGCCATCGGGTGGTTTCCCGTCATGGGGATATGGCTTTGCGGGGATGTATGACAGCGGTGGGTATATCCCGTACGGGCAGTTTGGCATCGTCGGTGAAAACGGGCCTGAAATTGTCAACGGCCCGGCAAACGTGACCAGCCGGAGAAATACAGCTGCACTGGCTGCCGTTGTTGCCGGAATGATGGGCGTTGCTGCCGCGCCAGCAGAGCTTCCACCGTTGCACCCTTTGGCACTTCCCGCGAAAGGCGGCGAAGCGATGGTGAGTCGTGCAGCCACTGTGCCGCCCGTTCAGCGGATTGAGGCACCGACGCAGATCATCATTCAGACGCAGCCAGGACAAAGTGCGCAGGATATTGCGCGGGAGGTGGCACGCCAGCTTGATGAACGTGAACGCAGGCTGAAGGCAAAAGCCAGGAGTAACTACAGCGATCAGGGGGGATACGACGCATGATGATGGTGCTGGGATTGTACGTGTTTATGCTGCGCACCGTTCCGTATCAGGAACTGCAGTATCAACGCAGCTGGCGACATGCGGCAAACAGCCGGGTCAACCGACGTCCGTCCACGCAGTTTCTGGGACCGGACAACGACATGCTGACGCTTTCTGGTGTTCTTATGCCGGAGATAACAGGCGGCAGGCTGTCGTTGCTGGCTCTGGAGCAGATGGCAGAACAGGGAAAAGCATGGCCCCTGATTGAAGGCAGCGGCACGATTTACGGCATGTATGTGATTGAGGGACTGAATCAGACTAAAACGGAGTTTTTCCGCGATGGTATGCCGCGCCGGATTGAGTTCACCCTGTCGCTCAAACGGGTGGATGAATCCCTGTCCGATATGTTCGGTGATCTCAGTGCGCAGCTGAATAATCTGCAGGACACGGCAACGTCTGCCTTAAGCGATATCAGTAAAACGGTGGGAGGGCTGCTGTCGTGAATTTCAGCTCTGAACTGCTTAACAAAGGCAACAAAACTCCCGCATTCAGCATCAGTATTGAGGGCAGGGATATCACCACTGTGCTGGACAACCGCCTGATGGGGCTTACGCTGACGGATAACCGGGGCTTTGAAGCGGACCAGCTTGATCTGGAGCTGGACGACGCTGACGGAAAAATCGTGCTGCCGCGCCGTGGTGCGGTCATTACGCTGGCGCTGGGCTGGAAGGGGCAGCCGCTTTTCCCGAAAGGGGCATTCACGGTGGACGAGATTGAACACACTGGCGCACCGGACCGCCTGACTATCCGGGCGCGAAGCGCTGATTTTCGGGAAACGCTGAATACCCGTCGTGAAAAATCGTGGCACAAGACCACGGTCGGGGAAGTGGTGAAGGAAATAGCTGCGCGTCACAAACTGAAGATGGCACTGGGTAAAGACCTGTCGGATAAACCCGTGGAGCATATAGACCAGACTAATGAGAGTGACGGCAGTTTTCTGATGCGGCTGGCGCGACAGTACGGTGCCATCGCGTCGGTGAAAAATGGCAATCTGTTATTCATCCGGCAGGGGCAGGGCAAAAGCGCCACTGGTAAACCTCTGCCAGTGATCACTATCACACGCAAGGACGGCGACAGTCACCGATTTACCCTGGCAGATCGCGGAGCTTACACGGGGGTAATTGCCAGCTGGTTGCATACCCGCGAACCCGCGAAGAAAGAAAGCACTACGGTGAAGCGTAAGCGCAGGACTAAGAAGCAGAAGAAAGAGCCGGAAGCGAAGCAGGGCGATTACCTGGTGGGGACGGATGAAAACGTGCTGGTACTTAATCGCACTTATGCCAACCGGAGCAACGCCGAACGAGCGGCAAAAATGCAGTGGGAACGCCTGCAACGCGGCGTTGCGTCATTCTCGCTACAACTGGCGGAAGGGCGGGCAGATCTCTACACGGAAATGCCAGTGAAAGTCAGTGGCTTTAAACAGCCGATAGATGATGCGGAATGGACTATTACCACCCTGACGCATACTGTCAGCCCGGATAACGGTTTTACGACCAGTCTGGAGCTTGAAGTGAGGATTGATGATTTCGAAATGGAATGATTCTTCGCAATGGAGAACTTTTAAGTTTTTAAAATGGAATAATGCGGTATCATTATTGTGAATTTAGCAAAAATGGGGAGAACTCGAAAAATGATGATTTGCCCACTGTGTGGAAGTGCCGCCCATACTCGCAGCAGTTTTCAGGTATCTTCATTGACCAAAGAGCGTTACAACCAGTGCCAGAACATTAACTGCAGCCATACTTTTGTTACCCATGAAACTTTTGTTCGTTCGATTGCAACGCCAAAAGAGTCAAATCCGGTTCAGCCGCATCCAATGAAATCAGGACAGGTGGCGCTCTCTCTTTGACGCTGCCGCCAATTTGTCGCCATCATTAAAAAACAGTGCTTCTAACATCATGATTTTGAATGGCATAAATTTCAGGCAACAAAAAACCCATCAACCTTGAACCGAAATGGCGGGGTTGATGGGCTCCACAAAATGGGGACATCAAAGAAAAGCAGTGGCACTAATTAAGACTGATGCCCTGCGGAAAAGTTCTGCGGTTGTGCAAAAAAATTTCATTTTCAGGGCAACTTCAGTTTTATCCTAATCCTGGCCATACCATGACGATGATTGTCCCTGCCAGCGTCAGCAGGACGTTGGCGATTGCATAGGTGCCCGCATAGCCCAGCGCCGGGATGTTACTGCGAGCTGTATCACTGATGATCTCCATTGCCGGCGCGCAGGTACGTGCGCCCATCATTGCGCCGAACAACAGCGCGCGGTTCATTCGCAATACATAAGCACCGAACAAGAAACAGATAACCACGGGCACCAGACTGACAATCAATCCGGCAATCAACATCTGACCGCCAATCGCGCCCAGGCCGTTATTAATACCGCTACCGGCGCTCAGACCAACGCCTGCCATAAACACCATCAAGCCGAACTCTTTCACCATGCTTAATGCACCCTGCGGAATGTAACCGAAGGTCGGGTGGTTAGCACGCATAAAGCCCAGCATAATTCCGGCGAATAACAACCCGGCAGCGTTCCCCATGCCGAAACTGAATGTGCTGAACTGGAAGGTGATCATCCCGATCATCAGCCCAATAACAAAGAAGGCGCAAAATGCCAGCAGGTCAGTGACCTGGCTGTGAATCGAGATAAAGCCGATGCGATCGGCGATGGTTTTTACGCGACGGGCATCACCGCTGACTTGTAAAACGTCACCTTTGTTAAGCACGACGTTGTCATCTATCGGCATCTCAATCTGGCTACGAATGACGCGGTTAAGGAAGCAACCGTGATCGGTCAACTTCAGTTGTGCGAGACGTTTACCTACAGCGTTATGGTTTTTAACGACCACTTCTTCAGTGACGATACGCATGTCGAGAAGGTCACGATCGAAAACTTCTTTACCGTTACGGAAGCTGGGATCGAGTCGGGCATGGGCGTCGGGATAGCCTACCAACGCTATTTCATCGCCCATTTGTAGCACGGCATCACCGTCTGGATTTGCCAGAATCCCGTTACGTCGAATACGTTCAATGTAGCAGCCGGTTTGTCGATAAATACCCAGTTCACGCAGATTTTTGCCGTCGGTCCAGGCCACCAGCTCCGGGCCGACGCGATAGGCGCGGATCACCGGTAAATAAACCTTACGGTTGGCATCAGTGTCCAGGCCACGTTCGCGGGCGATTTGCTGGGCGCTGGTCTGTAAGTCCTGATGCTGCAATTTCGGCAAGTAACGCGCACCAACAATCAAACTCACCAGACCGATTAAATAGGTTAAGGCATACCCGAGGCTCAGATTATCCAGTGCCAGTGAGAGCTGCCTGCTTTCCATGCCGGAATGACGCAGTGTATCGCCAGCACCGACCAGAACCGGTGTCGACGTCATAGAGCCTGCTAACATACCGGCCGTCAGGCCAATATCCCAGCCAAACAGCTTACCTAACCCTAAGGCGATCACCAGCGCACTGCCAACCATCACCAGTGCTAACATTAGGTAATTTTTCCCATCGCGAAAAAAAATGGAAAAAAAGTTCGGTCCGGCTTCAACCCCAACACAGAAAATAAACAGCATAAAGCCAAGATTAAGCGCATCGGTGTTAATGCTGAAATGTTGTTGGCCTAATAACAGCGATACGACTAAAACGCCAATGGAATTACCCAGTTGGATCGAACCAAGTCGTAACTTTCCGAGACATAGCCCAAGCGCGAGGACCACAAATAATAACAGAATGTAATTCCCATTTAACAATTCGGCGACGTTTATATTCACGGAGGCTAACTTCTTGTTTACTAGTAAGCTGTTGAAAGAAATGGTAATTTACGATAATGTTTTTTACCAGAATTCAGGGCGCAGATTCATTCAGCGCACCTAAACGATAGTAAAGTAACAATATATTTTACTAGTGTAATCACATTAGGTATCAACGGCTATATGAATTGCGTTGGCCTATATTAGCATGGAATGCGAAGCGGCTTTATCTTACTGAACGCCACACTGGCGAAAAATGTGTTCGATAGACGCAGTGTCAGGAGGAACGAGTGAAACATAAACAACGTTGGGCGGGGGCAATCTGCTGTTTTGTCCTCTTCATTGTGGTGTGCCTTTTTCTGGCGACGCACATGAAAGGCGCTTTTCGGGCTGCCGGGCATCCTGAAATCGGCTTGCTATTTTTCATTCTTCCTGGAGCAGTCGCCAGCTTCTTTTCACAGCGTAGAGAAGTCCTGAAACCTCTGTTTGGCGCAATGCTGGCGGCACCCTGTTCGATGCTCATTATGCGGCTGTTTTTTTCACCGACGCGCTCATTCTGGCAAGAGCTGGCATGGTTACTAAGCGCGGTGTTCTGGTGTGCGCTGGGGGCACTGTGTTTCTTATTTATCAGTAGTTTGTTTAAACCACAGCACAGAAAAAATCAGTAAAGCCCTCAACGCGAGGGCTTGTCAGACGATCAGGCGTCCAGATTTTCTTTCACCCATGCAGCAAAATCGGTATAGCCGCCGATATGTTGCTGATCGACAAAAATCTGCGGCACGGTTTCTACGGGTTTACCTGCCTTTTGTTGTAGATCTTCTTTAGTGATCCCTTCCGCACGAATATCTACATAGTGATACTGAAAATCATCGTGTTCATTGTTCAATTTCTCAGCCAGATCTTTTGCACGCACACAGTAAGGGCAACCCGGACGACCAAAAATAACGGTTTGCATTATTTCTCTCCTCATAGATTTATGCCTGTAATGATCACGCTAAAATGTATTCGCTGAAAGTAGGTTTAACCTGTTGCATTAATTGCTAAAAGCTATAACTGTTAAACACAATACAGTGAAAAGTTTTAGACTGAAGGCTCACTTTGCAGAGGGAAGCGTATGCGCGCGATCGGTAAATTGCCTAAAGGCGTGTTGATACTGGAATTTATCGGAATGATGCTACTGGCGGTGGCGCTGCTGTCGGTAAGTGACTCCCTGTCGCTGCCTGAGCCATTTTCTCGGCCAGAAGTGCAGATTCTGATGATTTTTCTCGGTGTTTTGCTCATGCTTCCCGCTGCGGTGGTGGTTATTCTTCAGGTGGCAAAACGTCTTGCCCCACAGCTGATGAACCGTCCACCGCAATATTCACGTTCAGAAAGAGAAAAAGATAATGACGCCAACCATTGAACTTATTTGTGGCCATCGCTCCATTCGCCATTTCACTGATGAACCCATTTCCGAAGCGCAGCGTGAGGCGATTATTAACAGCGCCCGTGCGACGTCCAGTTCCAGTTTTTTGCAGTGCAGTAGCATTATTCGCATTACCGACAAAGCGTTACGTGAAGAACTGGTGACGCTGACCGGCGGGCAAAAACACGTAGCGCAAGCGGCGGAGTTCTGGGTGTTCTGTGCCGACTTTAACCGCCATTTACAGATCTGTCCGGATGCTCAGCTCGGCCTGGCGGAACAACTGTTGCTCGGTGTCGTTGATACGGCAATGATGGCGCAGAATGCATTAATCGCAGCGGAATCGCTGGGATTGGGCGGCGTATATATCGGCGGCCTGCGCAATAATATTGAAGCGGTGACGAAACTGCTGAAATTACCGCAGCATGTTCTGCCGCTGTTTGGGCTGTGCCTTGGCTGGCCTGCGGATAATCCGGATCTTAAGCCGCGTTTACCGGCCTCCATTTTGGTGCATGAAAACAGCTATCAACCGCTGGATAAAGACGCACTGGCGCAGTATGACGAACAACTGGCTGAATATTACCTCACCCGTGGCAGCAATAATCGCCGGGATACCTGGAGCGATCATATCCGCCGAACAATCATTAAAGAAAGCCGCCCATTTATTCTGGATTATTTGCACAAACAGGGTTGGGCGACGCGCTAAAACCGCCACGTCGATGTATGATACGCGGGCTTTTGACCAGGTCTGACAGAGAGGTGCAGGGTGAAAATTGCCATATTGTCCCGGGATGGAACGCTCTATTCGTGTAAGCGGCTGCGTGAAGCCGCTATACAGCGCGGTCACCTGGTTGAAATTCTTGATCCGCTTTCTTGCTACATGAACATAAATCCTGCGGCGTCTTCTATTCACTACAAAGGCCGCAAGTTACCCCATTTTGACGCAGTGATCCCGCGTATTGGCACCGCCATTACCTTTTATGGGACGGCGGCACTGCGCCAGTTCGAGATGCTGGGGAGCTATCCGCTCAATGAGTCGGTCGCCATTGCCCGGGCGCGTGACAAATTGCGTTCCATGCAACTGCTGGCGCGTCAGGGCATCGACCTGCCTGTCACGGGCATTGCGCATTCGCCGGATGATACCAGCGATTTAATCGACATGGTCGGTGGTGCGCCGCTGGTGGTCAAGTTGGTTGAAGGCACGCAGGGAATTGGCGTCGTGCTGGCGGAGACGCGTCAGGCGGCGGAAAGCGTGATTGACGCTTTCCGCGGTCTGAACGCGCATATTCTGGTGCAGGAATATATCAAAGAGGCGCAAGGGTGCGATATCCGCTGTCTGGTTGTTGGCGATGAAGTGGTCGCTGCGATTGAACGGCGGGCGAAAGAGGGCGATTTTCGTTCCAATTTGCATCGTGGCGGCGCGGCAAGCGTCGCCAGTATCACACCACAGGAGCGTGAAATCGCGATAAAAGCCGCGCGAACGATGGCGCTGGACGTTGCTGGTGTGGATATTCTGCGTGCTAATCGCGGGCCGTTGGTGATGGAGGTGAATGCGTCGCCGGGGCTGGAAGGAATAGAAAAAACCACCGGTATCGACATCGCGGGTAAAATGATCCGCTGGATCGAACGCCACGCTACGACAGAATATTGCCTGAAAACGGGTGGTTAGTCGCAATCACATTACTGATCATGGTTTTGCCTGCGCTTTTTGCGTAAGCTGTGCCGGTCTTTTTATCGAAAGAGGTTGTACAAAATTATGACATCGCTGGTCGTTCCTGGTCTGGATACGCTGCGTCAATGGCTCGATGACCTGGGGATGAGTTTTTTTGAATGTGATAACTGTCAGGCTCTGCATCTGCCCCATATGCAGAATTTCGACGGTGTCTTTGATGCCAAAATCGATCTGATCGATAACACGATCCTGTTTTCTGCCATGGCGGAAGTCCGACCTTCAGCCGTATTGCCGCTGGCGGCGGATTTATCTGCCATCAATGCCAGTTCGCTGACCGTGAAAGCATTTCTTGATATGCAGGATGATAATCTGCCAAAGCTGGTGGTTTGCCAGTCTTTATCCGTTATGCAGGGCGTAACCTATGAGCAGTTTGCATGGTTCGTGCGTCAGAGCGAAGAGCAGATTTCGATGGTCATTCTTGAAGCTAATGCCCATCAACTGCTGTTACCGACTGACGATGAAGGGCAAAACAACGTTACCGAAAACTATTTCCTCCACTGATAACTCCTTTCGAGCACGCAGTCGCTGGTGCAGTGGCTGCGCGCTGCAAAATTATCTGCTGTTTTTAACCTTTTCTTAAAGATTATTTCACTTCTCTTGTGTCGATTTGGCTTTATCACATAGAGCAAATACGCATAAAAATTTGTTAAATACCGTTTTTTAATCCGAGCTATAGTCTCAAACCCTGGCTAAAGTTATTCTTGCGATGCTTTTATATAGCGAGCAGTGCTGGCCGGGAGAGAGTTCTCTTTTCTTACACCGCGCCGATAAAAAATATGCACGTTTATTGCATATCTTTCAGTGTGACAACTTTTGTTCGTTTGTTAACGAACTTTCAGAAGGAAAGAGATATGACCGCCTTAAATAAAAAATGGCTTTCGGGTCTGGTTGCGGGTGCTCTGATGGCCGTCTCTGTCGGCACGCTCGCGGCTGAACAAAAAACACTCCACATTTATAACTGGTCTGATTATATCGCCCCCGACACGGTGGCTAACTTTGAAAAAGAAACCGGTATTAAAGTCGTCTACGATGTTTTCGACTCTAACGAAGTACTGGAAGGCAAATTAATGGCCGGGAGCACCGGCTTTGACCTGGTGGTGCCGTCAGCAAGCTTTCTTGAACGCCAGCTGACAGCGGGAGTTTTCCAGCCGCTGGACAAAAGCAAATTGCCGGAGTGGAAGAATCTCGACCCGGAACTGCTGAAGTTGGTCGCCAAACACGATCCCGACAATAAATTTGCTATGCCCTATATGTGGGCGACGACCGGGATTGGCTATAACGTCGATAAAGTCAAAGCGGTGCTGGGCGAAAACGCGCCCGTCGATAGCTGGGACTTGATCCTCAAGCCTGAAAATCTGGAAAAACTGAAAAGCTGCGGTGTCTCTTTCCTCGATGCGCCAGAAGAAGTTTTTGCTACCGTGCTGAATTATCTCGGCAAAGATCCCAACAGCACTAAAGCGGATGATTACACCGGACCGGCAACAGATCTGCTGTTAAAGCTGCGCCCGAACATTCGTTATTTCCATTCATCTCAATATATTAATGACCTGGCGAATGGTGACATCTGCGTGGCGATTGGTTGGGCAGGTGATGTCTGGCAGGCGTCAAACCGCGCGAAGGAAGCGAAGAATGGCGTGAATGTCTCGTTCTCGATTCCAAAAGAAGGGGCGATGGCGTTCTTTGATGTATTCGCCATGCCTGCCGATGCCAAAAATAAAGACGAAGCCTATCAGTTCCTGAATTACCTGCTGCGTCCGGATGTGGTGGCACATATCTCTGACCATGTGTTCTATGCTAACGCCAATAAAGCAGCCACGCCGCTGGTGAGTGCGGAAGTTCGTGATAACCCGGGTATTTATCCGCCTGCGGATGTCCGTGCGAAGCTGTTCACTCTGAAAGTGCAGGACCCGAAAATCGACCGTGTGCGCACCCGCGCGTGGACCAAAGTGAAGAGCGGAAAATAATCCGCAGTCGTAGATGCCGGACGGGTGCACCACACACGCCGGCAATTCGCACCATCATGGTGCGCTTGCACACATTCAATGCCGGAGAGCAGCCGTGAATGACGCTATCCCTCGCCCGCAGGCGAAAACCCGTAAGGCGCTGACGCCGCTATTAGAAATCCGCAACCTCACCAAATCCTACGATGGTCAACATGCGGTGGATGATGTCAGCCTGACTATCTACAAAGGTGAAATCTTCGCGCTGCTGGGCGCATCCGGCTGTGGCAAGTCCACGCTGCTGCGTATGCTGGCAGGTTTCGAACAACCTTCTGCCGGACAGATAATGCTTGATGGCGTCGATTTGTCACAGGTTCCGCCTTACCTGCGCCCCATCAATATGATGTTTCAGTCTTACGCGCTGTTTCCGCATATGACCGTGGAACAGAACATCGCTTTTGGCCTGAAACAGGACAAACTACCGAAAGCGGAAATTGCCAGTCGGGTCAATGAGATGCTCGGCCTGGTGCACATGCAGGAGTTCGCCAAACGCAAACCGCATCAGCTTTCCGGTGGTCAGCGACAGC
>OGER01001447.1_pt1 | contig 18136 bp, 22 predicted proteins | sample 1570691 | NCBI WGS metagenome assembly OGER01 (sample SAMEA2582143, study PRJEB24529) | metagenome | biome: Human gut stool | place: China | collected 2011
AGAACAGGGATATAAGAGTGTATGACCGTTAAAATTCAGAATGTATGAAAAAGATTTTTGTAAAAATCAGGGACTTGGCCGAAGGAAAACTGCGTGGCTTGTGCGCCGGGCTGAGCCCGAAAAAGAGAGTGATGACCATCGCGGTGCTGGTGGGTCTGTTCGCCGTCGGGAATTTCTATATGATTTTCCGTGCCATCCATGACATCGGACGGGAGGATGCAAAACAGGAGGTCATCAAAATAGAACCTCTGAGTATCCCGGACTTTGTTCAGGCAGATACACTACCGGAGAGAAAAATCCGCGAGATGGAGGAGTTTTTTAACCAATTCAACAAATAAGACAATGAGTAATGACGCGAACAAATTGAAAAAGCGGCAGGAAATCAGGAAATATCTGGTCTTTGCCGGGATGTTCCTGCTGTTCATCGGCTGTATGTGGTGGATTTTCGCCCCTTCGGAAAAGGACAGGCAGGAAAAGGAGAAGAATGCCGGATTCAACACCGAGCTGCCCGACCCGAGAGGGGCGGGTATCGAGGCGGACAAGATTACGGCCTACGAGCAGGCGGACATGAGACGCAGGCAGGAAGAGAAGATGCGCACGCTGGAAGATTTTTCGGCTATGTCGGACGGGGGCAGGCAGGAGGTGGCCACGGAACCGGTCATCGAACTGTCACCGGATACGGACTACCCGGGCAGAAGCACATCCGACCGTAACAATGGAAGTTACCGGAGAAGCAGTTCATTTACCTCGTCTGCATCCGCCTACAACGACATCAATGCCACGCTCGGCAGCTTCTATGAAACGCCGAAGGAAGATCCCGAGAAGGAGGCGTTGAAAGCCGAGGTCGAGCAGTTGAAGCAGGCTGCCGCCATGCAGTAACCCGCGCAGATGACTTACGATGAGCAGGTAGCCCTGTTGGAGAAATCATACGAACTGGCGGCCAAATATACGCCGGGAAAAGACGGCGCAAGGGCTGAAAGCAGGGAAGAAACTGAACCTGTTTCCAACAGCAGAAAGGCGAAGGCTGTTCCCGTGGGACAGATATCCACGCCGGTGGTATCATCGCTTCCTCAGCCCGTCAGCGACTCTGTGCTGTTTGCAAGGCTGGAACAAGCCGGAAACGCAGGATTCCATACCGCAGTAGGAAATGCCGGAGAAAAACATAGCAGGAATACAATCCGCGCCTGTGTACATGGCGACCAGACCGTCACCAGCGGTCAGTGTGTGAGGCTGAGGCTTCTGGAGCCTATGCGCGTAGGCAAGTACACTCTCCCGCGCAATTCCATAGTTACCGGTGAGGGGCGCATACAGGGTGAACGGCTCGGCATCGGGATAATCCAGGTGGAACATGGCGGTGCCATCATTCCGGTGGAACTCACCGTGTATGACAACGACGGGCAGGACGGTATCTTCATCCCGGGGTCGATGGAGGCAAGTGCGGTCAAGGAGGTGGCGGCCAACCTGGGGCAGAACCTCGGCACGAGCATCTCCATCACCAACCAGTCGGCAAAGGACCAGCTGCTTTCCGAACTCGGCAAGGGAGCCATCCAAGGCGTGTCTCAGTACGTTTCCAAGAAATTGCGTGAGGAAAAGGTACACCTCAAGTCCGGCTATACCCTGATGCTTTACCAGAAAGACAACCAATAATAACAACCCGATTAAATTTCAAGAAGTATGAAAAAGATTTTTGTAATGCTTGCCCTTGCATTGGGCGCAACGAGTGCTTTCGCACAGAATGAATCCGATACCATATCGGCAGTAACAAGCAGTGTCACACTGACTAAGAATGTCTATCCGCAGCAAGAGGATGGCGACCTCTATCACGGTCTGACAAAGAAACTCACCTTTGACCGCATGGTTCCTCCATACGGTCTGGAAGTGACCTATGACAAGACGACCCACATCATCTTCCCGTCGGCGGTGCGTTATGTGGACCTCGGTTCCCCGAATCTTGTGGCGGGCAAGGCTGACGGCGCGGAGAATGTCATCCGGGTGAAGGCTGTGGTAAAGAATTTCCGTGACGAGACCAATATGTCGGTCATCACAGAAAGCGGCAGTTTTTACACCTTCAATGTCAAGTACGCCGATGAACCGTTGCTTTTGAATGTCGAGATGAAGGACTTTATCCATGACGGCAGCAAGGTGAACCGCCCGAACAACGCGCTTGACATCTATCTGGAAGAGTTGGGCTGTGAATCACCTAAATTAGTGCAGCTTATCAACAGGAGCATACACAAGGAAAACAGACGCCATGTCAAGCACATCGGCAGCAAGGCTTTTGGCATCCAGTACCTCCTGCGCGGGATTTACACCCACAACGGGCTGCTCTATTTCCACACGCAGATCAGGAACTCTTCCAATGTGCCTTTCGAGGTGGATTTCGTGACGTTCAAGATTGTGGATAAGAAAGTGATGAAACGTACAGCCATTCAGGAACAGGTCATTTTCCCGCTCCGTGCCTATAACTACGCCACTGTGGTTGCCGGCAACAAGGAGGAGCGTACCGTCTTCACCCTTGACAAGTTCACCATTCCGTCCGGCAAGGTGCTGGTGGTGGAACTGAACGAGAAGAGCGGCGGTCGCCACCAGTCGTTCACCGTGGAGAACGAGGACATCGTGAGAGCTAAAATCATCAATGAACTTAAAGTGAAGTGACCATGCGTAAAGTCGTTTGTATCATAGTAACGGTCGTGTTGCTTGCCCTGTTTTCAGGGCAGGCATACGCCCAACGCTGCCTCCCCGGCATGACGGGAGTGGAACTTCGAGGAGGGTTCGCGGAAGGCTCGAAGTCACCGCTTAATTATTACACAGGATTCGCGGTTTCGGGATATACCAAAAGTGCCAACCGTTGGGTGGTCGGTGCGGAATACCTGCAAAAGAATTACGGATACCGTAATGTGTCACTCCCACGTGCGCAGTTCACGGCCGAAGGCGGATATTACCTGAAGTTCCTGTCCGATCCTTCCAAGACACTTTTCCTTTCTGTCGGAGGTTCGGCATTAGTCGGTTATGAGACCGTAAATTGGGGTGACAGGATATTGTATGACGGTTCAATGTTGCTCGCCAAGGATGCCTTTGTCTATGGCGGGGCGGTAACACTGGAACTGGAGACTTACATTACGGACCGTATTGTGTTGCTTGCCAGCATACGGGAACGTGCCCTGTGGGGAAGCTCGCTCGGTGTGTTATCGACACAGTTCGGATTGGGAATAAAATTCATCATTCATTAAAACAGTATCGCTTATGAATATAGAAGATATAAGGGCTATCCCCATTACGGAATTGTTGGCACGGCTGGGGCATGAGCCGAAAAGACAGCGCGGGGACGAATGCTGGTATCTCGCCCCATACCGTGAGGAACAGACAGCCTCGTTCCAGGTGAACATCCGCAAGAACGTCTGGCACGACTTCGGAACCGGCCGCGGCAGTGATATTTTCACTCTTGCCGGGGAACTGACAGACAGCCGTGACTTCAAGGAACAGGCGGATTTCATCACAAGGATTTATGGCGGGCTGGCTCCGCAAAGGAAGACGGTCTTCCGTCCGAAAGAGAACGGCAAGGATGATAACGACGGAAAGGAGTGTCTGACGGATATCCGTTTCGGCCCGCTATACAACAAGGTTCTGCTCCGCTATCTGGAGGAACGAGGCATTTGCAGCGATGTGGCATTGCCGAACTGCGAGGAGGTCAGGTATTACCTGCACGGGAAACGGTATTTCGCCATCGGCTTCAGGAATCGAAGCGGCGGCTATGAACTGCGCAATCGTTTTTTCAAGGGCAGTCTGTCCCCGAAGGACATTTCATTGATAGATAATGGTTCGGATATCTGTAACCTTTTTGAAGGTTTTATCGACTGCCTGTCGTGGATGGTGCTTGGATTAGGTTGTGACGATGACTGTCTCGTGCTGAACTCGGTGGCGTTGCTGGAACGCTCGTTTCCTGTTCTTGACAGGTATGAGAGAATCAACTGCTATCTGGACCGGGACGAAGCCGGGAGGCGAACACTGGAAGCACTCCGAAAACGCTACGGCAATAGGATTGAGGACTGTTCCGCCTTGTACAAGGGGTTCAAGGACTTGAACGAGTACCTGCAAAACAGGTTGCCACAGGATTAAAACAATGAAGTATAACAAATTAAAAATCAGATTGGATATGAATACATTGAATATGAAAACAGGACTGACCGGATTTTTGTCCGTCCTGTTTCTGAGCCTGACGGCTTTTCTGTTTACCGCCTGCAATGACGATATGGACGTGCAGCAGGCTTATCCCTTCACCGTGGAAACCATGCCTGTTCCCACACGCATAGTAAAAGGTGAGACCGTGGAGATACGCTGTGAACTCAAGCGTGAAGGTCGTTTCCACGATGCCCGCTACACCATCCGCTACTTCCAGCCTGACGGCAAGGGTACGCTCCGTATGGATGACGGGATGGTGTTGCTGCCGAATGACCGCTATCCGCTCGACAGGGAGGTGTTCCGGCTCTATTACACTTCCGAGTGCGAAGAACGGCAGACGATTGACATCTACTTCGAGGACAACAGCGAACCGAAACAACTATTTCTGCTCAGTTTCGATTTCAACAACGAAAGGAAGGATGAGACTGAAGAGAAAACGGAAGGGAGAGTAGTCAGTCACGGAACTCCTTGGATCAGGGATTCGCTCGTTATTGTAAGACCGGTGTCTGACGCAGAAAAAGTTTCCGTATGCGAGTGATTGCAACGGCTATATGCCTGATTTTGATTTGCTGTGGCATGGTGGTTCAAGCACAGGGAGGCAGTTCTTCGCCTCCCGCCACTAAACAGATTCCGGATTCGCTCTTTAATAAAGCGGTCGCCTGCATTAAAGGACATGAAGGTTGGCATGGAAATCACCTGCCTTATGTAGGGTATGGGCACAAACTGTTGCCGGGCGAGACATTCACACCGGATATGAGTGAGGCGCAGGCGGATTCTTTGTTAAGGGCGGATCTGATGAAACTGTGCAGGATGTGCAGCCGTTTCGGAAAAGACGCGCTATTAGTCGCGACCCTTTCATATCATGTGGGGTATTACCGTCTGGTAGGCTATGGAAAAATCCCCAAAAGCAAACTGATTCAAAAATTGGAAGCCGGCGACAGGAATATCTATAACGAGTATATCTCCTTCAGGTGCTACAAGGGGAAAGCGATACCAAGCATTGAACGGCGGCGAAAAGCGGAATTCAGACTGCTGTACATACCATAAAATTAAGTAAGGATGAGATTCAATAGAGTTCCATCCTTATTTTATAGTATATTCCTGTTTTAGAACGATACAAAACCAACAATTGTTAGTGTGAATTAAATATGTAAATGAGAATCTTTATGTATTCAACAACTTATTGTAATTTTGTATTTCAGTATCAATGTTATTATTTTATGACCAAAATATTTAATACACTACTTGTAGTGATTTCTTTTATCCTAATATTAATGTCTGTTATAGCATTAATATCTGTACATTTGACTTTATCCGAAAGTGCATTCTCTTTTACCCCTGATGAATTCAATTCATATTTGAAAGCATTAGGACAATATGGTAGTCTATTTGCCGGAACAATATCGGTTGTAGTTGCATATTTTGGATTATTAAGACTAAATGCAGCAACTGAAGCAAATAAGGATAAACGAAAACAGGATTATTTTGCAGAGTGGAAATTGGTATTAGAAATACGTTCCTTAGAAATTAAAGACCAAGATCCTCGTATGGTAAGAGAATTTACAAGATTAAGATATTCTCTTTATGAAGAATTATATTCTAAGCACTTTGAAATTAAAAATAAAATAGAATTTCAGTCTGTGTTTAATGGCATTTTTGGAGATGGTATAATTAAGTTTTTTGAGTCAATGAATGAAACCAGATTAGGTATGGGGGACGTATATCCATCTTCTACTTATTCCTATTCTTTAGACTCCTTTAGATTTCTATTTTTAGGTTGTTTGAAAAGCTATTATGATGGACTTGAAAATGATTTGCAGAAGTTATATCTTGAAGAAATGGATCCTAACAGGATAATTGATAAAAACCTATATCAATCTGCTTTAGATAACTTTTATGCACGGAAGTATAAATAATATATGTAAATATAGAAACTATTCATATTATGAAACATAAAGTTAAAGTAACGGTGCTTGATACCAAACTATATCCGGAATATCAGCAGCGGTATTGTGCCAATCCCTGTTCGGGCAAATGTCCGGTCTATAACAAGGGGGATGAGTTTATCTTTTTACGGGATGATGCTCGTGATGATTACTGGCATTGCGGTCTTGATACTTTGGTAAAGACTGACGGTAACCCAGATGAGATAGCAGGAGGTCCGAAAATGCCGTTCTGTTCGGAGGCATGGGACGCAATATCTCGCTATATCTATACCGGGTTACAAGGTGGTTCGATAATGAAGGGATGGATGAAAGACGAAAATACTATGATTACCTGTTGCAACGACGGGACACGCCCTGTTATCTTCAAGATAGAACGCATCGACTACGAATGAAAATAAACTTATTGTTCTGTCTAGCGTCATTATCGCAATATAATCTTACAGTGAAAATGAGATCAAAATCGCAAAGGGCTTGTCAAGGAGTTATTTATTCCCAGAAATAGAACAACAGAATAAAAAGACACTTGTTGCCATTGGTAATGGATTTGACTTGGTAACATGGTATTGAGTCCAGTTACGGCAACTTCAAAGAATGGTTACAAAAGAAACTAAAAAGCAAGAGAATTCAAATGGTGATTTAATAATCTTTAACAAAATGGTTCGTGAGGGTTTTCATCGAACCATTTATTTTTGTTGACTAAGTTGCCGACTGTCTTGCCTGCCATGCCCTGTGAGCGATGATGACCTCCTGCCGTTCCTGCTCCAGCAATGCTTCCGTTTCGGGAGTATAGCCGAGAAAACGGATGTAACCGCCATTATAGCCTGTAAGCTTGCATTGGATGCCGGCTTTCTCTAATTTGTCTATCCGTTTCTGCGCCAGTTTCGCGCTTGAATAATCTTTCGGCCAGAAGTAATGCTCGCCATGTGAGCCGTAATGGTCTTCACCGAGTATCATTTCCCCGGAATGCCTTCTGTGTTCGATAAAGTCGAAACGAGCCGTCCCCAACGCCTGCCTGATAGCCTTGTGCGCAGCCCCTTCGGGATGTTTGAACACTTCAGGCTTGTCCTTCTCCTTGCAGGCAAGTTTCGGCAACTCCACTTTATACGGTTGCTTGTAGCTGCCTATTCCGAGAGTCAGGTAGAAATTGGTGTGGAAGTAGTCCGTCATCGGGTCACTGTCATCGAAGTTGTACGACATCACGAAATCGCAGACATTCAGCATCACCTCTTTCGCACGGTCAGTCAAGGACTTGTCGGATGAGATATTGTAATGGTTGATATCATCCTGAACCTTCCCGGATTCTTTGGTAAAAGCCTCGAAATCCGCTTTCATCAGCCGGATGTAGATGGAATGGTAATTCTCACGTTTGACCGAGAATTTGTATCTCGGATAGGTCTCCTTGAGCCATGACCGTACCAGTTCCACAATTTCAGGGGCGTGCTGCCCCTTGTAATTGCAGCCTTTCCAACGGTATTCGTTATATACGTATTCGGTGTATTCCTTTGCCGTGGCTCCCGGATAGTCGTGTTCATATCCGGTCGAAGTGGCGGAAACATCCGGCTTGTCCTTCCAGACCTCAAAGAGCCTTTCAAACTCGATGTTCACCTGTTGCATGATTGCAGTGTCACCACCCTTGTCAGGATGGTGCTGCAATGCCAGACGGCGGTACTCCTTCTTCAAGTCCGCCAGAGAGTGTATGTTCTGAAAATAAGTCATAACCGTAAGTTTTTATGCCCCTGCGAGGCGGTTGATAAAATATTCCTGATAGTCAAGGTCAAGACCGAGGTTACTGCACGCCATCTCGATGTCATCTTCCCTCAGGTCATCCGCCTCCTGCAATTCGCGCAGGTTCCGGATTTCGGAATCCAGGTATTCCTGTGCTTCCGTCTGACTGCAACTGCATGAGCTGCCAATCAGTTCAATGATGTTTGTCTGCATATCATTCGTTGTTTGAGTTATGTTTATTGTAGATTTCCCGTTTATGCTCATAGTTTTGGCTGTTCCACCAACGGCCTGCTGCATCGACAAATGCCTGCGGAATTTCGGCAGGCGGACAGTCACGGATTTTCAATCCTGTGATTTGTTCCATTGCCTCAAGACAACACGACTTCCACCAGCCCTGCATCTTTTGTGTAAATTCCGCTTTGGTACAGAAAAAGGTCTGGTCAACGCATTCTTCACACCATTTGCCGTCACACCAGTGCCCATCATTGTCATCATACACATCGCTGATACGTTCACCCGTGTTGGCATTTACCCATACTTGTATTTCCAACTGTTGTGAGCCGCATTCTTTGCATACAAGGATGTCGGAATCATCCGGTTCTTTTCTGAAAGCCCTGCCGTCATAAAGCGTAACGGCACGCCCGACAAGGAGTTTCTGATAGTTCTCTGACAATTCGGCATAGAACCGTTCCGCCGCGCCGAATATGGCTTCGTCCGCCAGTGAGGACCACTTGTCCCAGAAATGCCGGTACATATTGCCGAATACGACCTTGCATTCTTCCTTGCTCCAGGCGTTCCACATATAGTAAAAGAAGCTGGAGACTGCATTTTCCGCCTGATATTTCATGATGTTTTTATTTGAGGTTGTACATTCTTGCGAAATGGTTGTTCACGCCCGGTATGCGTTTCTTGTAATAGGGCTGGTTGTCCTTGCACCAGTCGGCAAGTTCCTGTTTGCTTTTGAACGGTTTTCTCCAACTTTGTCCGTCCATAATCATTGCCACCACCGGTTCCAGTTCTTCTATGAAATCGCCGACGGTCCACCCTTCCCACACGTGCTTGTCCTTATTGATTCTTGTTGCCATAACCGTAATTTTAAGTGTTGTCAGTCGTTTCTTCCAATTGCCGCCATACGGCATCATACATCTCGTGCAGCCAGTCTATGTTCCTTGCACCGAGTTCAAACGGGCTGTAGCACTCCACCTCATCTCCGCTTTCTTTCTCTTCGGCAATGACGGTCAGGTTATTATCTGTTACCCGAAGTCCTGTCACCCTGCATTCATAAGGATCTCCGTTCTTGTTGAACCATACCACCCAGACCGGATCATAATCCTCTTCCGGAAACCGTATCGCGTTCATAGAGTGGTCATGTAGTAATTGCCGTATCGCCCCGATGACGTCCTCCCGCAACTTCTCGATCCTGTCTTCAAACACCAGCTTGGGGGATTTCTCGCCTCTTTGCCTTATGGAGAGAATCTGTAAATCCGGATGGCAACTGAAGTTCCAGTCCACTTCATCGTCATCGCGGGTCGTGTGGATGTTGCCGCCTAATACCAGACCGCAGTCTTCCGTTACCATTGCTTCCGCTTCTTCGCGGCCTTCCGCCGCCACTGTGTAAGTACCCTCGAAGATGTACATTACTTTTACCTTGTACTTTTCCATAATCTTCTATTGTTTGATTGTCAATATTTGATTTTTGTCAGGATACAATGCGAACCGCATTCCCGAAAAAGGAGTCGTCCACCCCATATACATGCCGGACCGAACAGTCATATTTGGAACGTTCGTCATCCAGCCGGAAGCGGAAACCGTTATATCCCTTGACCTCCAACTTCAGGCGTACATCCTTTTTCAGTTCCATTTCAAGTAGGCTCCCGCCACCAAATGTAGAACTGAACAGCCCGCAACAGTTGCCCTTTGGAATGACAACCTCTTTCAATGAAAAGCCCGCTTCATACAGCTCTTTCAGGTTTACCCTGCCTATGTAGGTCAGCAGGTTAGCACCGCAACAGGAATTGATAAGCTCCTCGTAGAACTGCTCGTATGAAACCAGCTCCTTGCCGTTCCGGCTTCTGCGGTCCGGGAAACGCCCGTATGTCTTGTAGCCGTGTTCCGTCAGGATTTTCTTCACCTTTGACGGATTGAGGTTCAGGCTGTCTATCATGTCCCCGAAGTAGGATTCCTTGTAGCTGTAGCCGCCCTGTGATTCAAACCAGTTGGAGTTGATGCAGTCGTAATCGGACAGCATCTCCACGCGGATGGGAATGTCGTCCGTGTGCCTTATCAGATCCTTTATCACATCCGAATCGTTGCGGCTGTAAATCTCGTCACGGATTTCATCTTCATGTTCATCGAAGAAGCCATCCACGTCTTCTCCATCAAAGTCATGGAATACAGCACATTCCTCTTTCAGTTTCGCAATAATCTCACGGACAGCCTCCCATTCAGCGTCGCTGTACCACACGTCCGCCTTTTCCCACAAATGTTCGGGACTTTTGCTGTCAAGACATTTTTGGACCAGCCCCAGGTGGTTGTCAAGATTGTCATTGTAATCCGTCCATACCAGCGTATAGGCCGGTTCCATCAGGGATTTGATGAAATCCAATGTCAATGTTTTCTGTTCATCCATTTCTGTTACCTGTGTACGGCAGGGTTCTTTTTCCCGTACATACCGTTATAAATGACGGAAGCGACCTTCCGGCCGCCTCCGTGTTGTTTCTTAACCATACAGTTCCTTCACTATCTTGTCATATCTTTCCTTTTTCATTTCCGTGTTCCGGTTGAAGTGGAAATATGCCGTGTACCTGTATCCTGTCCTTGGTGCTCCTCCGCACTGCTGTATCGCCATGTCTATGTCCCAGTCGATATCACCTATGCCGAGAGATATGCTTGTGCCACGTAGCAGGCAGCGGGCAAGTTTCAACGCGGAATCTTTCTTGTCTTCCTTGCGGAGCCTGTCGAATGCCATCAGCGCGATTTCCTTGTTTCCTATCGTTACTGTATTCATGATTGTTTCTTTTTCAGTTCAACACAGGTAAATCCCTTTCCCTGTCTCGGCTTGCCAGCATACCGAAATGGATGCTGAATATACGCTGCCTGAAGCAGAGGGGCGAGTTGTACTCCATCCGTTGCCACAACGTGAAATGGTTGTCCGAGTAGGACCACCGGAAATGTCCCGACAAGGAGCCGAAAGCGGGATTAACATTCCGCCCGATGAGCATCCTGTTCACGTCCATGATGTTGCTTGCGGTCAGGATGATGTTCAGTATTTCCACGAAGGCCATCTGTGCGAACCGGTCTGTCGGCAGGACCGGTCCGAGAAAATTGATATTCATAAGCGTCTGTTTTTTTAATCGTAATTGTCATCGAATATCTCGAAGCGGGGAACGCCCCCGTCGAAATAGTTGCTTGATATGCCCGGGTAGTACAGCAGGCTGTCATCCCCGCAGTCCGGGCAAGGCTCGTCATCGATATAGGTCGCGTTCCCGAAAAGTTCGATATAGTGCGCTACCAGCAGGTGAGGGTCTTCCGTGCCGATGTCGTGCCCGTAACGGTCGCACCAGTTAAGAAAACAATCCTTGTCGGGTTCCTCCAGCTGTTCCATCGCTTCCCGTATCTCAAAAAAGTTGGGGCACAGCCATTCCCTGTTGATGAGTGAGTCCGGAATGTCCTCCCATTTCATGTACCTGTATTCCGGTGTCTCCTCTTCGGCGAACAGTTCGGAACAGGTGCACAGGAATTCCCCCATGTCGCCGAAATCGGACATCTGCAACCAGTTGTCCTTCTCCTGCCTTGTGTCTATGAGATGCTGCGTGGTCACTGCCACTTCTGCCTGATTCAAGTCCATAATATTATTCTTTATAGTTTATGATGTGGAACCGGGGATTTCATTCCACAGGCGTATAAAGGTCCGCACCACGGCAGTGCAGGGTTTTTCAGGGAAATACCGGAGCCTCCGGTGAGGATGATTTCCCTGAAAACCGCTTGCGGCCTGACCTTGCTCTGCCGGTAAAGGGTGCGGGCTACCTTTGCCTGTGGTATGGAATCTGCGGTTTCTCATGATTTTTTCCATTTTGTCAGTTCATTATGCGCTGGCTTCCCCAGCTGATATGTATCTTCCCTTCGCTGTCCCGTTCTCTGACCAGCAGGCTCTCGATGACGGACATGGTGACGTCGAACTCCTCGAAGATTTCGGACTGCTCCTTCACTTCTCCGGTCTTAATAAACTCGTTCAGCCGTTCTTTGGTCAGTACCAGTGCCATCAGGTTCTGCTCAACAGAATCCTTGTAGGTGACATAATGCACGTCCTTCAGCTCTTTGGAGTCAAGGCGTATGAAGCGGAAATAGAACTGTTCCATCTTCGGGATGTTCCACTGGAGCGATTCAAGTATCACATCGTTGCAGGTGGGGATGTTTACCGAACTGCTCAGGCTCTGCTGCGTGCAGACCAGTATACCGTTGATGGTAGAGTCAAACTCGGTAACGATACTTTGCCGTTTCTTGAATGCCACGTCTCCTTTGACCACGAATATCGGACGCTCCGGGAAACACTCGCGGAGACGTTTCTCGTAAAGGTCGAATGCGGCTATGGACGTGCAGCCGACAGCCACCTTGCCGGGTATCTTTCGTACCAGCCTCTCTATGTACTTTGTCTTGCCCGGAATCCCGTCTCCGGAATAGCCCTCTATCAGGTGTGGGACGGAACAGGCCTTGATGAGCAGCTTGATCTGGCGCATAAGCCGGAGGCCGGCATCCTTCTTCGAGTCCCCCGTGCTGTTGTAGTACAGCTCACAGATACGGCAGAACTCCTCGATGATGACACGGTAAACCTCGCGCTCGCCGTCGGACGGGCTGACGGTGTGTGTCCGTATCTTGTACTTCTCGCCGGCAAAGTCCCTGAACTTGCGGGTGATGACTGTCTTCCCGATAAGCTCTGCGAGCTCCTCCTTGTTATAGACATCCTGGTTCTGTTTCTCTATGCCAAATACCGTGGATTTTCCCGGACAGTGGCAGGCACGGAAAAGCACATGCCCCCTGAAAGCCGGGAACGGTTCGCCATAGTGCGGATTCGTGTCTTCCTCTATCTCCTTGTCCCTGTTCTCGTGGTACACCCGGGGACTCCAGCAGATCATGTTGACGGAATTGTTGTAAAGCAGTTCGAACTGGCTGTATAATTCCGCGATATTGTTGCGCGTGGTTGTTCCCGTGTCGAGTATCTTGTATTTGAGCCTGCGGAAAAGGCAGAGGATATGCCTTGTGCGCTGTGACGACGGGTTGGTTATCTCATCCGATTCGTCAAAAACGAGGCACAGTTTTCTTGAGGATCGTTTGACAAACTTCGCCATCCCTCGCTTCAGTTTGCCGAGCATGGAGGTGGAGATCACAAGGAACACGCCTTCCGGTACGGTTTCCAGGTCTGCATTGGTTCTTACCACCCGAAACATTTCCCTGTTCATGGAGAGGAAGGGTATCCATGTCATGTTGGTGGCGATGGCGGGAGCCAGTATGATGACATTCCGTACCTTGCGGAATTTGAGCAGGCATTTGGTACGGTGATAGACCGCCGCTGTCTTGCCCGATCCTTGTTGCCAGTTAAGCAGCGCGTAGCGTTTCTGCAAAACGAGGTTTAAGTCGTGCTTCTGGAGCGCAGTGAACTCGCATACGTCACCGTCTTTGTTGATGAATGTCGCTCTGTCGAGGTATTCTGCCAGTTGCGCATCCGGATTCATGTCGGAAAACTGCCGGTTCTGGATTTCGTATTGTCTGCGTTTCCTGCGGACCAGCTTCTTGGCCGCACGGATTTCACGCATATTTTTCTCCGTCGGAAGCTCCGGTATGGGCAATTCGGAACGTCCCAGCACAAGGTCATTTATGCTTGCTGCCCTGTGCGAAACCTTGTCTAACAGTCGCGAGGCGTATTGTTTCAGCTTGAATCCGTATGAGGTCTTTACCAGTGCCACTTCCTTGCGAGAAACGACATTCTGTGAAGTGATGTACCTGCGGATGACGGCAAGCACCTTCTTCGGGGTAAGCTTGTTCTTCTCCCATTGCGCGACTTGTTCCCGTGTGGCGTTCTCAGGCGATTTCTGGTTACGAAACTTTGTGACCAACGCCTCCGCCTTGCCGATATGTTTGTTCAGTTTGGCGTGCGCCTTCAGCTCGTACATATACTTGGCAAGTTTGTACTCGAACAGTTCAAGCTCTTCCTTGTCGATTCTGTTTGTCTCGCGCATCAGGTCGAAACGTAGCCTGTGTTTCATCGTCCTTGCCTCGCTGATACGTTTCTTCAATTCTTCCGCCGTTATGAATTCCTCCGCGTTGTAAGCCTGCATCTCAATATGGACCGATTCGCGGAGAAATACCATGATTTTCGTGTTGAAGTCGTGGACTCCGACAGAGGAAAAGGCTGACGGAGACAGTTTCGTCTGTCCGACAAAGGAAAAGTCGTTATTGATACCGGCGACACGTGTTTTCTCCCAAAATTCACTCTGCATAAACGAGCCGGGTACAATGACCATTAGGATTCCCGCAGGGTTGAGCACGTCGTAAGCCTTGTCTATGTAGTATTCCTGCGAAAGCTTGTAATCGAATTTCAGGTTGAAAGGCGGATTGCCGATGACAACGTCGAAGCGTTGTTCCGGGTAATATTGCCGGATATCGCATTTTTCGATATGTGCGTCCGGATAGAGATACTTCGCGACCGCAACTGCTTTGCCGTCTATGTCGAAGCCGTAGGCATTGTGCTGGTTGGGCAGATGATTGAAGAAATTGCCCATACCGCAGCACATGTCAAGTATCATTTCCGTAGAGGTAGGAGCCAGCATATCCACCATGTCCCTGCACACTTCATGCGGGGTGAAGAACTGTCCCATCTCGAACTCCCTCTTCGCTTCTGCATACTCGTTATAATTGGCGAAATCGGATTGCCTGAGGTTATGCAGTCCTCCGATGCCGGTATAGCAGTTGTAGACGCTCTCCGCCGGAATGATGTCCTTGCCGGAGTCTATGGCGAAAAGTATCTTCTCGTTGACCTCGGCACGCATACCTTGCGGTATCTGTTGTGGAATGATGGCATACATATTCTGTCGGTTGTTTACGGTTGAAAATGAAAACACCCCACAAGGATCGACTTACGGGGTGCTGTGAGTTTTTTCTCATGGTCAGTTCTCTCTTAGCGTGATTTCATCAAGGCGGAGACGTTTGAAACAGTTTTCGGCTGTCGCGCTATTCTTGAACCTGACATCAATGCGGCCATTGGCGTAGAACTTTATGTTCAGGGCATTGGTGGTGGTCAGGTCGTACCATCGGGAGATATCGACATTACGGGTATCAAGCTCCATAATCATACCGATACTTCCACAGAGTACATCATCTGCACCAAAGGCAATACCTTCGCAGAACTGGCTTACCTTGCGGTCTGACTCATATTCGAAGTCATACTCTTTGTGATACTCGTAATGTATGGAATCCCAAGCGACGATATCGGGGAAGATGATTTTGTCCTTCTTTAGTTCTGGCTTCACCTTACTCCAACAAGAGGGTCTGACCGCTTGCAGGAAGCGTTTGATTAACTCGTCCTCTGCCGTATCACGGAAACTCTTGCCTCCAAGATGCTCGATAACCACATCCACATAGGTGCTATAAACAGGACGGAAACCCATCGGAAGAGTCTTCTCATCAACCTCTGGAGATTCGACCGATACATTGTAGGTATTGTTGAAATACCCGATAATACGGTTGATGAAGTTTTGTACCGCACTATGGTTCTTGCATACAAGTTCGTTCATAATCTGGAACGGTTTGAACTCGTGGTGCGTGTAGTCCTCCTTCTCCTTGTTGTAGTGGTCGTGATAACTGCGGACAGTATTGCTACCATTCTCTTCGTACTTAAATTTGATACTACCTTCATATTTATCGGCTTCCGCCTTGAAGATATTGTACCACCCGGCAATCTGGTCGAGCGTCTTGTAAAGCTCGTCCTGCTGGTTCTGACAATAGATACGGTCTTGTTCCGTAATCTTGTCCTCGTTTCTCACTTGCACGCTCAGGATACCGGAAAGCAGGTCGGGAGCGTTGCCGACCTTGGTTGCTGTTGTCGTTTGCATATCTGTTGGATTTTTAAGTGTCAGAATTTCTGTGATTTGATTCGGTAGAAGCAGGTGATGTGCTTTTCCATGTCCTTGACTATCTTCACCTGTTCGAGATGGAAATTAAGTCTTCGTTCTTCGGCCGGAGCATCAATCTTTTCCCATTCGGAGAGAGGAAGGAACACATATTCCCGACGGAAACACCATACAACGATTTGGTTTTCCCAGTTGCCTTTGAATACAGTTCCCTCGTAGTCCTTCAGGAATTGCTGGAGTTCATTTTCATCACGGAAAGCAGCATCAAAACCTTGATAAAGATTTCTTGCGGATCCGCTTGTGTCTTTGGTGAGGTAGAATTTCCGGTAACTCTCGGTAGTGAAGTTCCCGTACTTGGGACTGGGCTCGGCATAGAACCATAACGGCACTTTTGCCAGAAATGTCACTGCACCGTTGCCACACGCACCGCAATGTCCCCAGTCTTTGAACGCACCTTCCGTCCATTTCAGGAATTTCATATCCTTCGGATTTACGGAATGGAATGCCCCTCCGCTGACACTCAGGCGGATATTATCATTGTCTTTCCACACGAAAGGCACATACGGCTGTTCGCATATTGATAGATGCCCTTCCTTTGAGTGGTGTAAATTCTCAATGAGAGAGTTACCGTAATAGTCCCCATGCTCGGTTACATATACCAGCCTGTCGCCGATTTGAGGTTTGATTTCGGAGCGTGTCCGTTCAATGTGTTCCACGTAGTTGTTGGCCATATCCACATCTTCCTGCGTCAGCCCATGTTCATGGTCGTATGAAACATTCCGTTCCCTGAGTGTTTCGATACTGTACTTTTCTTTTGTCGCCTGCTGTAACATAACAATTGATTTTTGTTAGTCCGGCTTTTCGGGGCCGGAGTTCCCGTAACTACAGGCTATAAAAGGTCGTGTCCCGTACATGCAAGGTTGGCGGGAAAAATACCGCAAGCCCTCCGGGCGAGGATGATTTTTCCACGACACCCGGAGGGCTTGACCTTGCATTGTACGAGCAGGACACGAATTACCTTTGCCTGTGAGTTAGGGGGACTCGGCTGCGGTATGGCTATTCTGTCCGATATGGATTATTTCATGGATTCAGAATGAGATTATGCCCGGAAAATTCCGGTATTCTCGGAAAAAATACTATCTTTGCATCAAGATAAAGAGTTATTTGAAAGCATGAGGAATATAGTGATTCTGAACAGTCTGGCATTTTCTTATCCGTTGCCCGTTCTCATGCGAGTTGAATATAATTCGTTGATAGTCAAATAAAGTACTTCAAACTATCACAAATATACGAATTATGGCGAAATAATAAAATATGTAATACTTAGAATCTGTTTAAATTTTCTAGTTTGAAATAAGAACAGTATTTCTTCTTTCCTCGAAAATTGATTATTTTTAGTTACCAAGTCATTGCTGTCCACTAAAAAAGCGGACGGTTAAAAATTAAATAAACTTGGTTCACTAGAACCGCATCGTTCTTTGTCATTATTGAAATTAGTTTTGTTAAAGAGTTCTCTAAGTATGGTTTTATCTGTAAGCGATATGCTCAGTATTTGAAGAATCTCATAAGTGGTTCTATCAAGTTCCATGTCATGCTAAATAATTGCTACAATGCAATAGGCAATGATTGCAGAGTATATTTGTATTCTAACGGCATTCTCTGTATTGCCCCAGAACTTCTTTATTTTCAGATGTTGCTTAAGCCATTTAAAGAAAAGCTCAATCTGCCACCTGTTTTTATAAAGTTCTGCAATTTGTAGCGGAGATAAATCCATAGCATTGGTAAGGAATATAAACTTACGTTTTTGCTCTTCATCCCAAAAACAAACCTTTCGTATGTGAGAAGGATAATCCTTGGAGCTTTCATAAATAGTGAGTTCGCCAATTGCATCAGAGAGTATATTTTGGGGTAAACGGCGTTTCCAATTTATAGCTTTGAACTGCAAGTTTGATTTTGCTCTTACAACGAAATAAAACTCTAAGGTTTCTATTTTGAAAAGACTCTTAAAACAGTTATAACCACGATCAAAGATGTAGTAAGCACCTATCTCATAAGGAATTTCATTCATAGCTTTGCTATCGTGAACCGAAGCTGTAGTTATATGGAAGAATGCAGGTATTCGAGTTTCTACATCATATAGTGTATGTATTTTAATACCTCCTT
>OGER01001448.1_pt1 | contig 18130 bp, 20 predicted proteins | sample 1570691 | NCBI WGS metagenome assembly OGER01 (sample SAMEA2582143, study PRJEB24529) | metagenome | biome: Human gut stool | place: China | collected 2011
TCCACTTTAAAGGGTTTGACGCATTTCGTCAAACCCTAAAATATAGAATTTAGTCCTCCGTATGGAATTTAAGTTTACGTGCGGAATTTACTTTTTCACTCAAGCCTCTTTAGCTTCATCAAATTATTTACTGAATCAAAGTCCTATTGTATTACAAAAGGGAGCAGTTTCCTGCTCCACTTCCTACATTACCTAACATCTCTACTGTACTTTTTCTGATGCTTATTGTGCCTATTCAGTTCCTTTGCTTCCTGTTGCTTTCTTTGCAACTTTGCTTTTAGGCTGTCTGACTCTGCCTTATTTCCAGTCTGCTGTTCCCACTTTACAACTGCCGATTGATAATCACTATACTCTGCTTTGGAAGCTCTGTATTCAGTCAAAAACTCCTTCACATTCTTATAACCATAACCCTGCACGATACTTGATAGGTACTGTTTCATATCAATGATAATCAGTCTTGCATTGTACCTTTGTGGACATTCGCATGAACATTGGTTTTCGTCATTTGGTGAAAAAGGAAAACAAGTAAATGTAGGTTGTTTTGTACAAGATAATAGTGACGTTTATGCAGGTTTTGCTAGTCTCCTTCGGATAAGCCATCCAGCAGAACATTACATCTGATTTCCTGTATATTCTCATCCTGCTGTAGTATGTCTGCATATACTGATTGTATTGCATCATAACTTCTACACACATCCATACTCTTACTTAAATTCTTCTTTTCGCACCGTCCTTTGTATCCTTTCTTACGCATACTACATCCTCCCAAAAACAGATTCTTCCCAAAAAGCTTTCCCAAAAATGATTTTTAGAACATTTTTATTTTCAACAATGGCTTTTGGGGAAACCGTAGAATTTCTTAAACCCGCATGAATACTAGCTTCCCTGTAGATTTTGACTCTCCCAAAAACACATATTATGAAATACTCTATGTTTCGAGGCAACCTTCTTTATCGTCTTTTGGGGCAAAACCTTTATCCTCTCCACCGGTTTCGGCTCTCCAAATCTCGACACAGATTTCCTCGCAACACCTTAACGCTAATATCGCATATAATTACTACAGGTTCCCCGGTACTTCTCTCGGACATCGTTACCGATGTCGCTACAAACCGCATATACACAGGCTTTTCTCCACATCTACACTGTAGAACGCAAAAACGACCTTGCCAGTCCGGAAGGAACTCCGAACCAACAAAGTCGTTCTCTTATACATATTTGCTTCGTGTTTTGCCACAAATTTCATTCAGTTCACAGGCTAAAGGTTTTGCCCCAAATGAGGATAAAAGCTTTGCCCCAGGAATAACCTTTTTATTCAAACTCAATCGTTCCCGGTGGTTTACTCGTCAGATCATAGAATACTCTATTCACCCCACGCACCTCATTGATAATTCTGCTCATAACCGTCTGAAGTACTGCAAACGGAATCTCGGCAGACTCGGCTGTCATGAAATCAACCGTATTGACTGCACGCAGTGCAACTGCGTAGTCGTAAGTTCTCTCATCACCCATAACACCAACGGAACGCATGTTGGTAAGGGCTGCAAAGTACTGGTTTGGCATCCAGGATGGATTTTTGCCGTGCTCTTTTTTGTAGGCGGCAACTGCCTTGTCCACCTCATCGCGGTAGATGTAATCGGCATCCTGTACAATGCGGACTTTGTCTGCATTCACTTCACCGATGATACGGATTCCAAGTCCAGGACCCGGGAATGGCTGACGGAAAACAAGATTCTCCGGAATGCCAAGTTCAAGACCTGCTTTGCGGACTTCGTCCTTGAATAAGTTGCGGAGTGGCTCGATGATCTCTTTGAAATCAACGAAATCAGGAAGTCCTCCTACGTTGTGGTGGGATTTGATCACTGCGGATTCACCGCCAAGACCACTTTCCACTACGTCCGGATAGATGGTTCCCTGTGCAAGGAAATCAACAGCTCCGATCTTCTTTGCTTCCTCTTCGAATACTCGGATGAATTCCTCTCCGATGATTTTACGTTTCTGCTCAGGCTCTGTAACGCCTGCAAGTTTGCTGTAGTATCTCTCCTGTGCATTGACACGGATGAAGTTTAAGTCAAACTGACCGTTTGGTCCGAATACGCTCTCGACTTCATCTCCCTCATCTTTGCGGAGAAGACCGTGGTCAACGAATACGCAGGTAAGCTGCTTTCCAATGGCTCTGGATAAAAGTCCCGCTGCAACGGAGGAATCTACACCACCGGATAATGCAAGTAGTACTTTTCCATCACCGACTTTTTCTCGGATATCCTTGATCGTACTCTCAACGAAAGAATCCATTCTCCATGTTCCGGCACATCCACACACGCCTCTTACGAAGTTGTGGAGCATTTTGCTTCCCTCTTCGGTGTGCAGTACTTCCGGGTGGAACTGGATCGCATATAAATTTTTTTCTCTGTTTTCTGCTGCTGCAACCGGGCAGTCTGCCGTGTGTGCAACAATGTTAAAACCTGGTGCTGGTTTTGAAATATAATCAAAGTGGCTCATCCAGCAGATGGTCGTCGGTGCCACATTTCCAAATAATGGAGATGCTGTATCCACCATTACTTCTGTTTTACCATACTCACGCACCGGTGCCTTCTCAACTTTACCGCCTAACACGTGCATCATTAACTGTGCACCATAGCAAAGTCCCAAAACCGGAATACCAAGTTCAAATAATTCTTTGGTATAGGTTGGTGAATCCGGCTCGTAGCAGCTGTTTGGTCCTCCGGTCAAAATGATTCCCTTTGGATTCATGGCTTTGATCTGCTCGATGTCTGTTCGATAGGAATAGATTTCACAGTAAACGTTACATTCTCTGACACGTCTTGCAACCAGCTGGTTGTACTGACCGCCGAAGTCGATGACGATTACTTTTTCCTGGGAAAAAATATTTTCCATAGTCAGCCCTTTGTCCTCCTGTATTTTCATTTCTGTAATGTCCTGATTTTTGTCAGAACAGCATTTTTGATAGTTCCATTTTATCTGAATCTGCAAATGAAATTATCGCTCGTTTCATTGTAGCATAGTTTTGCTTAATTGGCACGCAAATTTTTAAGTTGATTGTAACCTCTACAGCTGTATCCAGTAACGCTGTACCGTCTCACCTTCTACGTTTATCTCATTTTCCAGAACTCCTCCGTTGTTCTGGATACTTTTTGCTGAACCGGTATTTTCCTTATTACATACCATAAGTACCTTTTCAATTCCCAGCTTTCTGCACTCGTCTAACGCTAATGCGATCATCGCTGTTGCATATCCTTTCCTTCGTTCCGAAGGACGCACACCGTCTCCGATATGGCCTCCATCTAACAATAATGCTTCGTTAAGGGAATGTCTGATATCGACTGCTCCAACCAGAATATCGCGTTCCCTGTCATATGCGAAAAAAGTGGATGCAGGCACATATCCCTCTTTTGGCTCCGATTCTTCCAGACTTTTCAGATAAGCATCAAAATCATGATAATCGACTTTCCGGATTGCCCATGGAATAATGGTTTCCCCGGTTTTCGTCCATTCATCCATCATATCCAAAAGCTGTGGTTTGAATTTTTCACTCATTTTCACTAATTGTAAATCCATTCTTTTCCCTCCTGATGTCTCACAAAGCATCTCCCAAAACCTGTTTTTATTCAACAGAATATTCGCAAGCGTGCATTGTATTATTTAAAATATTCTGAAAATTAGTGTTTCTTATCATACGCTGATCTGTTTTCTCTGTCAATCATTTTTGCTCCTGATCTCCACTTCTGGTTTTCACTTTCGATTTCTATTTTTCATTTTCGTTTCTGATTTATACTTCCGCTTTCTACTTTTCATCTCCGTTTTTCACTTGAGATTTCCATTTCTGATTCATTTTCCTTATTTCTATTTTAGCAAATGTCAGGTGTGCCATCTTATTCATTTCACATTTCTCTTATTACTCCATACATAATTTTCTTCTCCGGCAGCATACTTATTCCATGAAAAAGCAAAAACACCTTCCGGATTTTACCAGACTCTGCAAACCGGAGCAGAATACAATACAAAATATTCTCTCACTGATGATTTTTTTCTTTTTCACAGGCTCTGTCTGCGGTTATGTGTGGGAGGTTCTGATTTTCCTTCTAAAAGAAGGAACATTTCGAAACCGTGGTTTTCTCTACGGTCCGTGGCTGCCTGTTTATGGGATTGGCGCAGTTTTATTTTCGGTTATATTATCCCCTCGTGAATTATTGCCAGATTCTTCAGGAAAATATAAGAAAAACCACCCTGTCACTGTCTTTTTCCTCTCTGCCCTTTTAGGCTCCGGTTTAGAACTTGTGATTGGATGGTTTCTTGATCTCTTCTGGAATTTACGTTACTGGGATTACAGCGGATATTTTCTTGATTTCCGTGGGTATATCTGTCTGGTTTCTGCGTTAGGTTTTGGCATTGCAGGCGTTCTATGGGTTTGCATTTTTTCAAAAATATTGCAAAAATGGTGGTATCATATTTCACTGGATTTTCGAAAAAAATGGAATATGTTTTGGGTTTTCATTTTTGTTACTGACTGCGCTGCCGCACTTATTTTTCCAAATACCGGACATAGTATTACCTTTTAAGGATTATCTTGCTTCTCCGCCCTCTAAGTATTCCGCCTCTTCTTTCATGACCTGCGGTTCTTTTTCCTTAAAAATCATTCCGAATACAGCACGGACAAGCGGTCCTGCAAATAAGATCTGCCAGAAAAATGCCATCGGAAAGTTCAAAGCAGTTGTCTGAAACCAGACCGCAATAAATTCTTTTCCTGCACTCTTAAATAATAAAGTAGCAAAAAAGCTCATGGTTGGACACATCAGACATACGGTGATGGATGAAATTGCTAAAATAAGCATGATTGGCTTATCCACGCCCGGTGTCACAATGCGGAATGCAAGTTTTTTTGAAAGACTTCCATATAAAAAGAAATCTAAAATAAATGCAATCGGTCCCATGATCACTAATTCATGAAATGCATTTAAGAATACGATGTTGCTCATTCCTCCCATATTCAGTGCAATGTTGTAACAGATCATGGCGTAAACCATGACAAATACCATTAAAATGGTAAAAACAACTTCCTGTAATTTTGTTTTTGGCATAATTTTATTCTCCTCTTTTCCTTTATTTTTCACAGACAAAAATGCAGCCGGACAACAATCTCTGCGATCGCTGTTCGGCTGCACGTCGTGTGATTATAATAGCATATTCTTTTTCTTCGTATAATAGTTTAAATTTCACGAATTTTTTGTTCAATTCAAGCATTTCTTTGTATACATTATGTGATAATCATTTAATGTAATCATATGTGCACCTTACATCTACTCATTTTTTCCTGTGTCATCAAAGAAACTTGATCAATAAAAAGGTTACGGAACGTCATAGTTCCACCTCCGCATGCATCTGTTTTTTCCGATGCAAGTTCTCCTGCAATTCCAACAAACGCACAACTGGCTGCTGCACTCTGCACGGAAGGCTCTGTTCCCAAAAACGCCCCCAGCATAACCGAAGACATACATCCGCTGCCTGTGATCTTTGCCATTTTGGCATCCCCATTTTCACAAATATAAATGGCGGTTCCATCTGTGATAATATCTTTTTCCCCGGAAGCAATCAGAATCAAATGATATTTGCCTGCATACTGCCGCATCGCCTCTGTGTCCAGGTTTTTATCGCCGGAATCCACACCTGTCACCGTACTGCAATGCTCCATCAGTGCCCGGATTTCCGAATAATTTCCACGGATACAGGTTGGATGGATGTTTTCGATCAATGTCTGGCACTTTTCTCTCCGATAACTCGAACCTGATACCCCGACAGGATCAATGACAATGGCATGTCCTAATTCGCCAGCCACTCTCCCTGCCTTTTCCATTGCCTCGTAATCAGCGATTGCGCCAAAATTACAGACAAGTGCCTTCGTACCTGCGGTGATCTCTTCCACCTCGAGCGGATGGTGTGCCATTGTCGGCGATGCCCCCGCTGCCAGTAAAATATTTGCACAGTCATTCACTGTCACGGCATTGGTAATACAATGGATGATCGGTCGCTCTTCCTGTATTTTGTTATAAAGCTCTGCTATATATTTTTCTGAAATACTCATGATTCCTCGTCTCTCTTATGTAGTGTTCTGATTTTCTCTGTCATTTTTTTATTATCTATTTCTGATTCCACATCAGACCTTATCATAACACACGCTTTTTATAATGTGTAGTTATAAAACAAACTTTAAGAACTTTCTTCCGTTTTTTTCTTTCTGTATTCCTTCGGACTTCTATTATAATACTGTCTGAACTTCCGGCAAAAGTAGCCGGCACTTGTAAATCCGGTTTCATTTGCAATGGAGGCAACCGATTTTTGAGTAGTATAAAGTTGTCTGGCAGCCTGTGCCAGCCTGTATTGAATCAGATACGCTACCGGCGAACAATGTATGCCGGATTGAAAAATATGTAACGCTCCGCTTTTGCTGATAGATGCCGATGCCGCAATCATTTCCAGTGTAATTTCTTCCGCATAGTGTTCATGTATATACTGCATCATAATTTGCAGTCTTGCCTGATTATGATTTAGCCGCTGGAGGCTGTCCGAATCAGAATTAAAGCCTCCATATTTAAACAACATATTCCAGAACTGCAACAGAAGTTGTATGGTACATAATTCATTATCCTGCCCATTTTCCTGAAGTTCAAAAATCTGTAACATAAGCTGTAAAGCACTTCTTTCCGATGTACTGTTTGGATCAAAAATCTGATATTCTACTGCTGAATTTATCACCGGCAGAATATATTTTTCATAAATAAGGCTGTTTTCGGATGCCAGCAGAGTTGGTGCAAAAACAATATTAGGCGTAAATGTGCTGGATCGTGCTTCAAAACAGTGTAACACACCACTATTAATAAATATGCCGCAGCCTTTATGCAGTTCTACTTTGCTTGTACCGATAAAGCAGATTGCTGTGCCTTCTGCAACATAAAGAAATTCCAGCTCATGATGCCAGTGCCAGTCGATACGGTGAAAATCAAATTGCCAGATATCCTCAGGATAATATGCAAAAGGATAACGTTCACTGCCATGCTGAACCGTTTCCCGCAGTGTTTCATCTGTAGTTATCTTAAAATAGTCCATAATGCATTTCCTTATAAATACTAATTTTTACCATATTGTACTATAAATATGCAATTTTGTACAATGACTGCACACAATCTTTGCGATATAATCACATTTGTCAAAGGAGAATAAAGACAAATGAAAAACCAATATAATAAGACGATCACTGCCTGTTTTGTAGGTTATATTGTACAGGCTGTCGTGAACAATTTTACACCATTACTTTTCTTATTTTTTCAGAAAAGCTACCATGTTCCGATTTCCCAGATCACTTTACTGGTGACTTTTAATTTTGGAATACAATTACTGGTGGATCTTCTTTCTGTCAGATTCATCGATAAAATAGGCTATCGGGTATCCATGATCGCAGCTCATGCCCTTGCAGCGGCAGGATTACTTCTTCTTACAGTTTTACCTGAAATTTTACCGGTTCCCTTTATCGGAATTTTGATCGCAGTAATGATTTATGCCATAGGTGGCGGACTTCTGGAAGTTCTGGTCAGTCCTGTCGTTGAGGCCTGCCCGTCTGATAATAAAGAGAAAGCGATGAGCCTGCTCCATTCTTTTTATTGCTGGGGACATGCCGGAGTTGTACTTTTATCAACTTTGTTTTTCTATGTAGCGGGTATAGATAACTGGAAAATATTAGCTATTATCTGGGCAGTCATTCCTATTGGAAACGCTTTTGTTTTTGCAAAGGTACCAATCGCACCTCTGCTTGAGGATGGCGAAACCGGTCTTGGATTAAAAGAATTGTTCCGGCTGAAAGTTTTTTGGATTTTACTGATTATGATGATATGTGCCGGGGCAAGTGAACAGGCAGTAAGCCAATGGGCTTCGGCTTTTGCGGAAAAAGGACTTGGAATTTCCAAAGCCGCAGGAGATTTAGCCGGACCGATGGCTTTTGCGATTCTAATGGGAACCTCAAGATTATTTTATGGCAAGTATGGCGATCGTATCAATTTAGATCACTTTATGATTTATAGTTGTTTACTATGTATTTTATCCTATCTGGGGATTTCATTATTCCGGGCTCCGTTATTAAATCTGATTGCCTGTGCGGTTTGTGGGCTCTCAGTAGGAATCATGTGGCCAGGGACATTCAGTAAGGCATCCGCAGCTTTGCCAAAAGGTGGGACAGCTATGTTTGCATTACTGGCACTAGGTGGAGATATGGGTTGTGCAGGAGGTCCCACCTTGGTTGGAATGATTTCAGATTCTTTGGGAGACAACCTGAAAATGGGTATTCTGGCAGGAATTATCTTTCCGGTATTGCTGCTTCTTGGAATTCTCCGTTGCAAAAAAGGGAACACCCTTTCATAATGTCACATGCAAAGAAAGCCTGCCGGGACATAAATCCCGACAGGCTTTCTTACTTTGCATCTTTCTCTTCCTTTATAAGAAATTAAAGAGTGCGCAGAAAAACTTTCATCTACTCTTCCAGACTGTCCTTCATTTTTCCGAGCATACCTGATTTTTTTAATGGCAGTGTGATAATGATCGCAATGATTGTTCCTCCACAGGTACTGATGAGGAATGGCACTACGAACATAAACAATGTTGCTGCTGTGTTTCCCATAACAAGATATGCAACCGGATAAGAAAGCATTCCGCCGAGAATACCGGTTCCCACTACTTCTCCAATGTAAGCAAATGGAAGTTTCTTTCCATATTTATACAGCAGACCGCCAAGTAATGCACCGCACATACTTCCCGGGAATGCAAGCGGGCTTCCAAGTCCTAATAAGTTACGGATCAAAGATGCGATAAATGCCTGTGCCAGTGCCCACCAAGGACCTACGGTAACTGCACATAAAATATTTACCATATGCTGTACCGGTGCACATTTTGAACCGAATACCGGGAAGGAAAATAAGCTTCCCACTACGGCTACTGCTGCTAAAATTGCTGTGACTGTTAATTTCTTTAAGTTAGATTTTTTCATTCTTTCGTCCTCATTTTCGCATTGCTTCTGCAACCTTTTCCACAATCAGGCAGAGAACGACTGTGATCACCATATCCGGCAGAGTATTTCCAAGCGGAGTATCTACGTGCATTAATATGCGGTAAATAATAAATCCGGCAAGCCATACGATCAGATTACGCCACTGGAAAGCATTTTTTTCAGAATCCGCTTTCTTCAAAATGAAGTAATCTGCAATCTGCACTGCGATCATCGGAGCAAAAACAGATCCGATCAGATATAAGAAGTTTGTAATATTATCCATTGGATAAACGATCGCTGCGATCGTTCCGATCACAGTAACAATGATCGCTGCCCATTTCTCCTGAATTTTAGAAGAAATGGAAACACAGGAAACTCCTGCGGAATAAGCATCTAAGAACGTTGTTGTAACGGTTGAGAATACAATGATCAGTAATCCCACAACGCCAAGACCTGTCTTTAACATAATCTGTGCGATATCGTATTCGCCGGTAAAAATAGCGGCTCCCATACCGATCATGTACATAAAAATGCTGACTACGCTGTATACGAGTACACTTGTAAAGGTTGCTGCGAATGGTTTTTCTGCTTCTCTCGTATAATCGCTGATAAGCGGTAACCAGGAAAGAGGCATTGCGACTGCAAGCTCTACCGCAGCTCCAAAAGTCATCATATCGTCACTTACTGCGATCGGCATTACAAAATCTGTATTAAAGAAGATCACCTTAAAAAGTACCAGTGACAATACAAAAAGTGCGGTCATTGCAACGGTATTTAACTTTCCAAGATTGGTCAGTCCGATAAAGATCCACACTATGATCAAAATTCCGATCACAATTGCCCAGATCCATATACCACTATGTAACAGACCGTCTGCTGCGAGTGCACCATCATAGATCATGATAGCTGTCCAGCCGACAAGCTGCAGCACGTTTAATACCGCAAAGAGAAGGCTTCCCTTCTCACCGAAACTCATTTTTACAGTTTCCATGGCACTTTTCCGCTCTTTTGCCCCGATCATTCCTGCGGCAAACATCATGAGTCCGCCGATCAGGTGTCCGAGCAGAATTGCTGCCATTGCTCTTCCAAAACCAAGTGGTGCGAAATAGGTACCGGTCAGGATCTCAGCTAAAGACACTCCTGCGCCAAACCAGATTAAGCCGTTTGAAAAAACGGAAGTTCTTTTTTCACTCATCTTTCATATTCTCCTTCGATTGCAAATGCATGGTTCATAGGGCCGCTTCCTTTTCCAAGGTCAAGCATATCGGCAAGTGCGCCGGAAATATAGTTTTTCGCATACTTGACAGAGGTTTCCAAGTCTCTTCCTTTTGCAAGATTTGATGCAATTGCAGAAGACAAGGTACAGCCTGTTCCATGGGTATTTGGATTGTCAATTCTTTTTCCGTGGAACCATACCGGCTCTTTCCCTTTCTGGAAAAGAAGATCATTGGCATCATTTAACTGATGTCCACCCTTTAATAAAACTGCACAACCTAAGGTGTTACAGATGGTCTCTGCTGCTTTTTCCATATCTGCTTCTGTTTTGATCTCCATCTCAGAAAGCACTTCTGCTTCCGGGATATTTGGGGTGATAACAGTTGCCAGAGGCAATAATTTACTTTTCAATGTTCCAATGGCTTCCTCGCTGATAAGTCTTGCTCCGCTGGTAGCCACCATAACAGGATCCACTACAATGTTTTTTGCGTGGTATTCTGTCAGTTTGTCCGCAATCGTCTCGATCAGTTCACTTGACGAAACCATCCCGGTCTTAATCGCATCCGGATTGATATCCGTAAAAATACTATCCAGCTGCTCTGCCAAAAACTTTGGAGTTACCTCCATAATATCTGTTACGCCGGTCGTATTCTGGGCAGTCAAAGCCGTGATCGCACTCATCGCGTAAACGCGGTTTGCGGTCATAGTCTTAATATCTGCCTGGATGCCGGCGCCTCCACTGGAATCACTTCCAGCGATTGTTAATGCTGTAAACATAAAATCCTCCTTGTTTTTCCGAAGAAAAATCCTTCTTTTGCATTAATTTTGTATAGCGACCTAAGGTGGTGCCCCCAATCTGCCGCTGTATATAAAAACTGCTCTGCAGTTCCTACCTAATTAAATGATACTTTCTACTTTTTCAAGTAGTTCTCTTGTTCCTTTTTCAATATCTTCACATGCGAAAATGCCGCTGACAACTGCTGTTCCCGCCATCTTTCTGCCTTTCAGCCGAAGGACATTGTCTGCGTTGATCCCTCCGATCGCAACAACCGGAATTGTTACACTCTCACAGATTTCCTGAAACAAATCTAATTCCATCGGTTTTGCATCGGTTTTCGTGCTTGTTCCAAAAACTGCTCCGCTTCCAAGATAATCTGCTCCGGCAGCTTCTGCTGCCTTCGCCTGCTCTATCGTCTTTGCTGTCACGCCGATAATCTTATCTGCTCCAAGAAGCTCTCTTGCATTTTTTATCTCCATATCAGACTGTCCGATGTGAACTCCGTCTGCATGGATTTTTTTTGCCAGTTTCACGTTGTCATTGATGATAAGCGGTACATTATAATGATGACAAAGTTCTAATAACTCCTGTCCTTCTTTCTCAAAAGCAGCCTCATCAAGAGTTTTCTCCCGAAGCTGCACTAAGGTCACGCCGCCTTTTAACGCTTTCTCTACCTGTTCATACAGTGTCTCGCTGCCAAGCCAGCTGCGGTCTGTGACAGCGTATAATTTTAACTGTTCTCTTGTGATGTTCATGCTGTTTGCCTTCTTCATATTAAAAAATGCAGGAACCCAACCAAAGATTCCTGCACACAAAAAACACACACTTGTGATCCATTATCTCCCTACGTTGGCATTATCCAAATCAGGTTCTGGGTTAAAGCATCCGCTTACTCTCAGCCCGCCTGTGCGAGCACCCCGTTTTTTTTATCATCCTGCCGGCTGCATCACTGATTGCCGCCATATGACATATCCTTTTCAGTTATCCACACCATTCATGTGATGATGTGTTGTTTTCAACAACAATTTCATTATACACACGCACAAAAGAAATGCAAGCGCTATTTTCTATCAGCCTGACTGTTTTATTCATCCGGCAAATACATATATCATCCACACATCTTAATCAAACGGAAGTTCTTCATCCTCCCAGTCATCTTCGTCACTGCCTAACCATTCTTCTTCAATCATTCTGTCCACATAAACTTCGTATTCTTTTAACACTTTATCTAACTGTTTCTTTTTGGTTTTGTCCCCGATTGCCCCATAATACTTTGATGCGGCACGGAACATAATTTCATTTTCTTCAAGGCATTCTGATTCGTCTATGATGAACTGATGAATCAGTTTTTCTGCTGTTTCATATTCTTTTGCCCCGATTAATGCATAGACATAAGCGGTCGCTGCCATGATATTTTCCGGTTCTTTTTCAAACCACTTACAGCAGAATGAAACTGCTTCGTTTTTTCTTCCGAGAGCCTCTAACACACAACTTTTTCTGAATTTCAGATCAGAGCCTGTGTAGTCTGGCCATGAAAACAAACTCAGCAAAGTATCACACATCATAAGCAATACATCATACTGTTCCCGCATATCAATTTCATCCAGACAATCCTCAATCCATTCTGAAATATCATATTGATAATCTGTCGCTTCATCCAGCATATAAACTTCCTGAAAACAGTTCGGTTCTTTTTGTCTTTCTTCCCTGACGATCTCCATTAAAAGTTCAAATGCCTTTTCCCAGCAGGTTCCATCCTTATCGGTTCCAATCATATTCATATAACATTGGTCTGTTAGTTTTTCAAATTGTTTCCATTTTTTGTTTTACATTCGTTGTCTCTCCATACGTTTTTTTGTATGGACATATTATCACACAACTTCTGTGCCTATGCAACATTTTTGCTACCACAACATCTCAATTACCCATGCATATGTAAATACTTCTCTTTTGTAGCCAGCCCTCCGCGGATATGGCGCTCGGATTTATTGATATCTAAAACTTTTCTAGTCTCCGCTGCCAGAGATGCATTGATTTTTTCCAGACGTTCTGTAACATCCTTATGTATGGTTGCAACTATTCGAAACCGTTTTAATTCCTTTTTCCTCAGTGTTTTCATCTCCTTCAATTAAAACAGTTTCATCCAATCCTAAATCACCAATAAGACGCAAGTAAATATCTACATTTCCATCCTTGTCCACTTCAATTTTATTGATCAATCGTTTTAACTGTGCATTTGTCATTTCATGAACATCCGTGATATCTTCCAGTTGCTTGAATGTGCTGTTCAGAATTGCTTCCAGTTGTTCTCCCTTGGTCAGATGATAAGATACCATTTTCAGTTCATTTTCCAACCGTTCGATTTCTTTTCGCATTCCACCGATTTTCTCATTCAATTCCTCTCTGGAAATCAAATCATCGGTATACATATCCATGTATTTTTCATGGGATTTACGAAGCTTGTTCAATTCTGTATTTAACTGCTTTTCGTACTCAATATTTTCATCTTTTGCTTTGTATACCCGCTGAAATTCTTTAATCACATAATTGATTACTTTTTTCTTCTTACTTAGAATCTCTTGAAAATACTCCTGCAGTGCCCGGATCAATTCTTCCTCATCCACCGTTACTGCATTTTTGTTGTATTGCTTCTGGTAAGCTACGGCCTTTTGGAAAAATTCAATTCCCCGCAGCGTAGGTTCCCCACCCTGAAAAGTATAACTAATCATTCCTTCGGCACGGAGCATGGTCTTTCGGATTACATTTTTTAAAGTTTGCTCACTCATAAATCCATAGGATTCTTGCGAACGTTTTTGGGCTTCATCACAGTAAAAACAATAGTCACAGGACATATTGCACATACTGGAAGATGGTTTCATTAATACACTGATTGCAGGCATAGTAATTCCCCTTTTAAAATTATTATTTTAGTAAATTACACTAGCTTAATTATATCGTATGAAATATGAATCGTATAGTAGTAATAACTTACATCAATAAATCCGATGAGCGTTCATAAAGTATCTTTTGCGGTAAACATCTAATCATTTTAGACTAAATGTTTTTTTGTATCCAAAATATTAAAAACTTATAAATTCTGAAAAAATCTATATAGACCCGAACATTCGGGGTGTCTCAAACGGGATTTGGTCCTATGTCAAGAAAAAGTACAAATTAAATGTAACCAATTTTCTCCATTTTTAGCAAAGTCTAACTTGCAATCTTTACTGCATTCTTTTGGAGCTTTTCGAGATATTGTTCCTCGTATTCAGTTGGAGACAAATATCCACAATGACTGTGAATGCGCACGGTATTGTAAAATGTTTCGATGTATTCAAAAATCAATTTATGTGCATGTGCATAATTAAAGATTTTAAACCGGTTGATCCATTCTCTCTTCAAAAGTGCATGGAAAGATTCGATACAGGCGTTATCCCATGGATATGCTTTCTTTGAATAACTGTGAATCATACCTTTGGTTGCTTTTTGAAATGCTTCCGATACGTACTGGCATCCTCTGTCGCAGTGGAAGATCAACGGTTTTTCAACATTTCTGACACGTTTTGCTTTTTCAACACATTCCACTACGTGGGATGCCTCCAGCGTCTCACTCAACACCCAGGAAATGATTTTTCTTGAATACAGATCCATCACACTGGTAAAACCTTCTGAAATTGTACATCCCTTAACATTTAAGTAACTGGAAATACTTAATTTCACCAGATTCTCAAATGTTGGTGCTGTAAATACATTATAAATACAAGGCTTCACATTACTCCGCATTACACTTTAAAGCTACATATGTTCAATATAAAATTCATCCTGACAACTTCGCCCCTCATTTTTTAATAGTAATTTATGCTCATCATATGAACGCATTCCATTCACACGAAGTATTTCCCCTATATTCTGTCTGCTACTTGGAATGATTCTACTCTGTACCCAACGCATACTCCAATCTGAATTCATGGTTCGGATACCTTTTTTCAAAAGTAACGACATCATAAACGGAGCTTCCTTTGGCGTAACATTTTCCGGAATCTCAATTGTGTATTTCTTTGCTTTCTCATCATAATTTAATATTCCGACAATTTTATTTCTATTATTTCTCCTGATTGCGTACCTGTTCAAAAAAACACCACCTTTTCCAAATCATCTCCCATATTTTATTCCTATGACCCTCCGATAAAACATGCTTTATACCACTAAAAATATAATCCTGATCTTCTTTTTTTAATTTCCAAATCTGTAAATCGTATCCTTTTGGTATCAATGACAGATTATACTCTAAAGATTTTGATCCAATATAATTATTAACCGGAAAATCTCTCATCACGTCCGTTTCTTCCAGAAGTTTTTCATTACCATATGTTGAAAACAATAACGATACTCCCTGATCAAACAAAGGAGCTATTCTCACACTATCGTCTTCATCATTTCTTAACACTTCCAGATTGCTTCCATGACGGTCTCTATTGGCAATCAAATAATCAATGCAAAACATCTGGTACATATATAATTCCCAATTGTTTCTTATTGCAAATTCTAACGGAGATTCATTTCCTTCTTTTTGCAAATCATAATACAAATCATATGCCAACTTTTCTTCATTATCCTTACGAAAGTTTTCCGAAACAGAAAGCCATGTTTCCTGTTCTTTTCCATCTATGATAATCTGCGCATGTATCAATTTATATTTCACATGGGGAATTCTCAAAATATCCATTACTCGACTTACAATCAATTCATTTACACATTCATGCCCAAATACACCGCGATAACTATCATAATTCGATAGTTTATAATATAATCTTTTTCCATTCACTTCTTCATATGCTTTCAGAAAACATCCCGGGGTTCCCGGTGACATTCATCAATGCTGACACAAATTCACATCAAAAACTCCCCAAGACCGAAGTCCTGAGGAGTCGAAAAATCTTTTTTGAAATTGTACGTTCCGAAACGTATAATTAACGTTTTGATAACTTCGTACGCCTATTTTACGTCATTTTTCAAGCGTTTGTTAGTTACCTGTTCTTTACGCACATTCTCCTCAACCGTTTTCTGCTGCCTCTTTACATCACAACTGTTCAAGTTTTACATGCTCCGGTTCTCCGGATAAGTATAAATCTCCGATGGTTCTCACCATCTTCTTTCCATCCACAACATGAATCTCTTTCACATAATATGTCTGTCCTCTGATTGCTCGACCGCAGATATTTTCGTTGCCCCATTCCGGAGAACGTCTGATATTGAGTGAGCCGTCACAAACAACTGTCACTCTCATTTTCCCCTGTGGAATAACAACCTTGTCCTCCGGCTTTGTATTTGCCTCGTTTTCGTCATTTTCCTGCTTTGGTGATACATTTGTCGCCTCATCATCACTTCGTGCGTTTTCCGCTCCCTCTGTGTCCTGCTGTGCGGGTTTCTGCTCGTTTTCTCCTGTGAGTTCTGCAACCGTTTCAGCATCAACTGTTCCAACCTTTTCTCCGTCTGCGTCATATGCGTTTACGCTACCGTCCGAATTCTCCTGCAATGCTCCGTTCGGAACATTGTCTGTGAGCGAACCGATGACCTTTCCCGTTTCATCCCAAACGACAAAACTCTCGTCCTTTGCTGCTGCTTTCAACGCCCCCTCGATTGTTTTGTACTCTTTGCAGTTCTCTTTTTTGAATTCCGTTCCTTTTCCTAAATAGTATAACATAGTCACCCTCCTATTTCTTCAAAATCCTGTTTACTTCATTCTGAACCGCTTTTGCATCGTATCCTGCTGCCGTGAGGCGTTTTGTCCTGTCCGAGCCATTTCCCCATTTTCCTGCGATAACTTCTTTTGCTACTTCTGATACACTTTTTGTTCCTCCGGACGATGTCGACGTCCCCTTTGAGATTCCTGCTTTTACAAGTGTGTTATTCGCTTTACTTCCGTTTGTCAATCCGCATACCGTATGTGAACCCGCTTTCACATAGATTGCACCACGAACACAGTATGCCTCACTCTTTAAATATGCACTGTCTGTAATGATTATATATCCTGCTGCCTTGAGTGCTGCTTTCATCGTTGATGTTGTCCAACCATTACTCCCGTAGGAAACCCCTTTTGCTCCCGATGCAACTGCTGCCACATTCTGTAAACTGGAACAATCACAGTTACATTTTCCTACTTTCGAAAGATTGTACGATACCGCTTTTGCCAGTTTGTTCAATGTGTTTCTGTTATCTGCCCCATACTGGCTGTATCCAATATTGTCGTTTGCACACGCCTGCTCAATCGCTTTCGCATGTTTCTCCCTTACATTCGCATCCGGATGAATTGCCATATAATCCCACGGTTTACTATACCATGTTCTTTTACAAACCTCTTTCCCTGTCTGGTCTCCTTTTGTTCCGTTTACTGTTCCATTCTCCGCTATACTTGCATGTCCAATTAATACGCTCATTTGTTTTCCTCTCTTTCTTCCTCTTCGTCGTCATCAACTGCCATTTTTTCTGTGATTAAATGGTATTTATCATCAATTTTGCAGCACACCCATAGCCCTGCAATGATAACAGGAAACGCCCACCATACAATCGCACTTACCGAACTCATAAATAGTGCAACCACAATCGTTGCTCCCGTTACCTTTCTTTCATCCGGATAGTATTCAGACTCATCCGGATACATTTCTCTTTCTTTGTCCTCTTTTATGCACGCCCATGCAATAAAAATCATCACAGCTGCAAAAGTAATTGCTGCTCCTATTACATACACGATTCCGATTGTGCGTAGATTCCGGATGACAAAATCACATAGATTATTCATTCACCTCATCCGCCTCTCCGCTCACAAGTTCCTGCACTTTTTCGTTACTATCAAGTAAATTTTTCATTTTTACAAGTGCGTCATCTACCATCATTGAGAACATTTCAAATGTTATGATTTTTGCCAACCATGTGAACCGTGCCACAAACATGTCATACACATAACGCAGTTTGATTTGACCCGTTCCACCTCCTAACTCTTTTTCCGCTATCGTAACTGCATACAATAGCCACTCCTGCACTTTTTCAAGCTGTCTATCTGACGGCATCTTTGCGAATGTATACACCGCATA